>Ga0209174_10001868_pt1 | contig 14496 bp, 14 predicted proteins | sample JI91814BDNA_FD_187505 | JGI IMG/M metagenome (GOLD analysis project Ga0209174, IMG submission 187505) | Wastewater effluent complex algal communities from Wisconsin, to seasonally profile nutrient transformation and Carbon sequestration -... | ecosystem: Engineered > WWTP > Effluent > Algae...
CGGTGCGTGCCGTGCCCAAATGACGCAAAGCCAGAACGAACATCACCAGGCTAATGCCATAACCGCATAATCCAATAATGCCTGCCGCAGCGATATGTGAAATATCGGGCAATCGGTTGCCGAGCACTAGTGCAATGCCAATATTGATGATGCCTGCCACGCCGCCTTTGATGGCCGCGATTTGCACAGGGTCACCGCCCGAGACAACTCGCGTGAAATTGTTGTCGATCGCCCAACACGCGCAGGCACCCGCGATAGCCATAGCTCCCCACGGAATTCCTATCTGCGCATCTCGTGACCATGACAACAATACGCCACCTGCCACAATCGCGGCCATACCCAGGAACACCCGACGGTCGACATTTTCCTTGAAGGCCACCCAAGCGAGCACGGCAGTCAACACGCCTTCAAGATTCAGCATGAGCGATGCAGTCGAGGCAGGAGTACTCACCAAGCCAATCATCAATAACACCGGCCCAAGCACGCCACCAAAAAATACCGCCGCAGACAACCAGGGAATATCGGAACGACGAAGTGGGGCTTCATTAGTATTGTTGCTGGACTGTCTAAATAGACGACGAACAATGAGCCACAACGAGAGCCCAATACCCGAACCGGCATAGAGAAGTCCTGCCAGCAATACGGGCTGGATATCCGCGACCAGGAGTTTGGCCAATGGCGTACTCAGCCCAAACAAAATGGCCGCCAACAAGCCGGTGGCAATACCAATTGGATATTTAGCACGCCATTGGTTCAATTTCAGCTCCGATTACATAAATCAGTTGCCTGATGCTGTTGATTATAGAACTAAGCATGTTGAACGTCAGCTTTTGGCCGAAAACAGACGTTTGAGTTGCGTTCGGCTCCAGCATCTTTGTCAGGGCAGCTCGGAAATAATGGTCGAATCAACTGGAATACCCATCCGCACAGATCGCGCACGTACGCATGCACGTATTGGTCGCGAAACTACGTGCGGGGAGACTTCTTCATGGATTCGTTACCGACAGCCGAAAGAGGCGCGGCCTATAGTAAAGCCTTCGCAGCTCCAACGATTTCAGATTTTGCAAGTAGATCGCGAGCGTTCTGCAAGTGTGTCCTCTTCGAGTCGAAGGCGGGCGGTCAACACCCGCAATCGAGTCAGAGTTAACCTGTTTGACATTCAAGATAGACCAGCGCCTGCAAAATCTTCAAATTACGCAGATGCTTATCTCACTTTCGGCTCAACACTTCGCGACGACGTGAGGCGCTTCTAGTGCGAAGTGCATCTAGGGGTGATGCAGCGACAGCGCGTTGAAGCACATGCTGCAGTCTTTCATACTTTTCTGCTTGAACTCGCAGGACTAACGCCCCCATTCCTGCTGCAACCAGTACGGATATGCCTAAATGACCCGCCAAATCTATTCCCGTTGCTTCACTCAGGCCATGCAGGGCTACATATAAGGCACTGAAAATAACGACGATTGTTGAGCGCTCTTTTAACTGCTTCACACACAAGGATATTCGATCACAGTAGGCATTAAGTTCGTTTCTGGAAAACTCAGAAGATTTGATATGTGCAAGCAATTTTTCTTCTTTTAGGATGTGAGCGTCAATCATCGAATTGCGATTGGCTCCGCTATTTTTAAACGTCAGATACATTTCCCATGAAATTACGATAGTCAGCGAGACAAAACAAATCGCAGTTATGGCGATAAATGTATTGGCAACGAATTGAATTTGCCCAGCAGAAACAATGCCGTAGTATTTTCCAAATGCAAGCACGACCGCTAGTAAGAAATTCACGCAGACGACTGAAATAGCAACCCTTAATGTTTTTTCGAATATGCCATTCTTTTTCTTATCTGGAGCCAACCCAGCCATCATGTTTTCTGTAATAAACACGCCGTTTTCGGCAAGAGATAGTTTCGATAAAGGCATTATCTTTTGTGCCTCTACCGGCCGTTCGTTTTTATGAAACATGAATCACAGGCTCCATTCGTAATTGTTCATCGTTAATCTCAAATTTGGAAAATTGCAGCTTAAGCATGCATTCGTAAGAGTGTAATCACCGCAGCTGGTCCGTACGGACGACTGTGCTCTACAACCTCCCTGCGATCAGCTCCAGAAAAATCAAACCATGCATCGGCTTTAGATTTCGTCGATCTGCTCGTTGATCGTGAGCCATAAAGTAGTTCGAACGAGGGAGACCTTGGGTCGAGATCGAGGCGGGGTGCTGATGAAAATGGGATGGTATGTGAGGCTCGATACCACAGTCGTCCAGATTTTCCATGGCAAACCAACCAGCCTGGCCACAGCCCTAGCGTAATCAATCTTAGTGCAACTGCTGGAGCACTCACTCCAAATTTCTTTCCCAATGCAGATACTTCATTCCACGGCTCGCCTTTCAAAAGGTTCGTAGTTGCACATGTAAATAGATAAGCAGGCATCAGTAATGCTGCCGCAAAAGCATCTGCATCACGTTCATTTGCTTTCAGTTGACTCAATGGGCCATCAATATCATCAGCTTGGCACATCATTAGACTACCGCGATGTAGCAGCCAATGCCCAAGCTCATGAGCAACCGAGAATCTCTGTCGCTCGGGACTCTGGGTACTATCAACCGTTATATATGCTTTGTCATCTGCTCCAACTATTCGTGCATCACAACCTCGTAATGGAACATACCGTACAGTTGCTCCTAAATCCCAAGCAATTACGTCAACATCTATTTGTTCCGGGTCATCAATTCCCAAGCGGCGTAAAATTTCCTCTGGCGCCCCCGCATAACTCATTCGTTATTTTCACGATCAAGCTTAACGCCCAGAGCAATTAAATCTTTCAAAATGGCTTCAATCTCTTGATCAGGCAAATCTTTGACATGGCGAAATGCCATCGAGTATTTTTCACTGAATGAAGGGTTGCGACCAGCCAAATTGGCTAATAATTCTCGCGCCCGAGATATCAATTCAGAAGAAATGACCGGTGTTAAAGCCGAGGGCTGATTTTTCATTTCTTTTTTTGCTGCAGAAAAACGCATTTTCCCTGCACGAACTTCCATTTTCTGAAAAAGACGATCACGATCAAACGACGCCGTTGAGCCTTCCACAGGAGCATCAGAAATATCGGAGTGAAGCGCATCTAATAAACGCAAAAAGTCTTGCGAAGGTACGGTACGGCTAGTCATAAATCATCCTTCAAGTTGAGCTTTATCTAAACGACGCCGAATTTTCGTTAAAGTTGATGCATAGGTCGTTGCCGTAATACTCAAAATTTCCTGAATTTCCGCCGGGCTATAGCCGGCAATCATTGCCTCATACACATCACATGCAACAGCATCGTCCGTCAGAGCAGTTTTCATGATGTCATATAGGGCCTTAATTTTTGCTTCTCTTTCCGGTGCCAATGCTGGGGGCAATAAATCAGCAATGTCCTCTTCGCTTCCAGACTCAAGCAAGGCATCGAAAGAAATCTCTAAATAACGTTCTCTTTGCCGTGCCCTTGCTTTTCTCATAGAGAAAATAATACTTTTCATGGCATTTCTAATCTGGATTCGCAGGGACACTGATAAATTCCATTGTCGAACTCCACTCCAATAACGAGCCATGGCTTCAGCAAGTAAATCTTCAGCATCAATCGTATCTCCATAACAAAGGTCTTTAGCCGCCTTCGTTAGCCAACGCAAATCCGCCTCCGACATCTGTCGGATTGCAGTTTTTGCTGCGGACTCGCTTATTGGGACATTGTCGGCCAAATCTAAATCTCCTTGGTTTAACTCTTTAGGCTCCAAATCACTTCATTCGCGGACATTACATGAAATTTTTTTAGGATGTCCGAATTCTTCTTGGCGTGGAGCCTATATAGGTAACGGTGAAGCAGCACTTACGCGGCCAACCCGACACACTTTCAGGAGAAATACCGATGACCCATTTAATTAAGATTTCGATCGATGATGACGTGTTTGAAGTGCAAGATAAAACTCAGACAGCCAATCAGCTATTGCAATTGGCGGGCAAGGACCCTGCCAATTTCTACCTAGTGGAGTTGATTGGTCACAAGCAAAAATCATACAAAGACAACCCGAACGAGATAATCCATCTGCATGAAAAGCAGCGCTTCATTACCATGTATTGTGGTGGCCACACTGTTTCAGACGGTAATTATGGTGTAGACGCCTTTTTTGAGCAGCTGTCACAAGCGGGTATTTGTGCAGAACGCGACAAAAGTGCAAATGACAGAATTAGCTTTGACTTTGTGATACCCGGTGGAAAGTTTGCCGCCCAGATTTGGCGTATCGGATTAGTCATTCCGGCGTCTTTCCCTGCCGAGCCTCCGACCGGCCCCCATATCTCTCCCCAGATTCATGGCACCCAAACAAAATCGGGAGTCCATCCAACCGCCAATATTTCCGCCAGCCCCTTCGGCGCTGACTGGGAGTATTGGTCACGACCATATCCCAACTGGAATACTGAGCCGGAAAAATCTGCTCGTACTTATTTGAAGCACATCGCAAGACTTTGGGTAACCCAATGAGAAGCTTTAGCGTTGCGATTAGCGAAAATTTGTCTACGCAAGCGTTGGCACACTTGATTCGGTCAGATGGTCAAGAAGACGTGTGCTTTGCACTCTGGGCCCCAAGCACCGGTAGAAATCGAGACACGGCTATTCTGACTGGACTCGTTTTGCCAGAACGGGACGACAGGGCTATTCACGGCAACGCCACATTTACGTCTGATTTTGTTCAGCGCGCCATCGGTGAAGCGTTAAAGCAAGGCGCTGGTCTTGCGCTGATACATAGTCACCCGTTTCCCGGTTGGCAAGGGATGAGCGCCGATGATATCGAAACAGAACTGCGTCTCGCGGGACCTTGCCTGGGGGCAACGGGTATGTCTTTCATAGGGCTGACCGTTGGAAACGATGGCACATGGAGTGCTCGATCGTGGCTACGATCAGCGCCAGGAAAATTCGTACGTCGCGATGCGGAGTCGGTGAGAGTTGTTGGCAGCTCTTTGAAGATTGATTTTCATCCAACGCTACGCCCTACACCAATGGCTCAGCCTGAACTGGAGCGTACGATTAGCGCGTGGGGTCCTCGAGCTCAAGCAGATATTGCTAGAACGCGAATCGGGATTATTGGCCTTGGAAGCGTGGGCTCCATCGTTGCAGAAGGGTTCGCACGAACGGGTTTAGAACATCTCATTCTTATGGATCACGATGTTGTTGAATTTAGAAATCTTGATCGTATGATTCATGCGACACGAAAAGATGCTCTAAACAAGCGATTAAAGGTGGATGTTGTCGGTGATGCACTTGATCTACATTCAACTGCATCACACCCGAACATCGAGCGACATCCTAACCAAGTACAAACCGTTGCAGGTTATCGTGCCGCATTGGATTGTGATCTCCTTGTGTGCGCCGTTGATAGACCGTGGCCGCGTCACATCTTGAACGTAATTTCTCAGGCGCATCTGATCCCTGTCATAGATGCTGGAATAAACGTGAGAACTGCAAAGGGTCAAAAACTTGTAGGTGCAAGTTGGCGCGCTATCAACACAACACCAGGCTGCCGATGCCTTGAATGCTATGGTCAATATGATATTGCTGAAGTTTCATTAGAGCGTTCAGGGCAGTTAGACGACCCTCACTACATTGCCGGTCTACCTGATGGTCATCGCCTGCGCGGCCATGAAAATGTAGCGGTATTTAGTTTTGCGTGTGCTGGACTTCAGTTGTTACAGGCAATGCATAAGTTGATCAAACCATCGCGCGTAGATGGGCCTTCAGTGCAAACCCACCATTTTGTCACTGGCAATATCGATTGCACTCATGAGCCAGAAACTTGCGAGCCGCATTGCCAGATAGCGACGTATTTCTTGCAGGGAGATGCGGTAGAGCCTAGCGTCGGTTTGTTGCCCTAACCTCAAACCCACAGATGCATTCTGTCTACCGACAGCCCTCATTACGAATGTATTTTCGGTCGTGTGTCCGTTCGCGTGCAAATTAAGCGTTCTTATTGAGTGTGAAAACGTGACAACGAGCTGGAATCGCGCTAGACTGCAAGTCGAGTTAGCGAATAGTCTCTATTATTCAATGAGTTACGATTTTTCCTTTACGCATTCTATGAGGTCAAGATCGCCATGCTAACCGCTAGATCAACTGCTTCGAGCCCGTTGGATATTATTCGCTTGACGTTGGAGATGCTGTCCCAAGGACATACTGTACCGGCTTCGCTCTCCGAACATTTTGATAGCGTGCTGAGCTCTGCTAAGAAATTGACTCAAGACCCAAGCAACCCTCCAAACCGCACACCGGTCGAGGCTATTCATCTCGCATTCGAATTGTTATCAAGGCAGGCGTTGAGACAAGAGCTTGCTGATATCAATGGTTTGCGTGACCTTGATAAAAATCGCGCAAGTCGACTATTGGCTGAGATGGAGCTGTCCCCTGTTCATCCGTAATGACTTGCGGCTATTAGACGCAAGACTTGAGCAGCTGCAACATGCTCCATTCTTTCGAGATGGCCTGCATGATTACTTGGCAAATATGCGTCAAATCATTGCTCAAGTACAAGAAAAAATCGATGAATTAGCTCCCGAAATCACTCGCGAACTGACAATGCAAGTCTGGGCCGCCAGTAGATATTTATCTGGCTCTGTTTCTAGAGAAATTCCATATGAGGTTGTCTATGGTCTTGACCTGGCACTAACCGACTGGGTGACTTCGCCGCCAAAATATATTGTAACGACAGCATTTTTGGCAGAAATGAATTATCACTTTGAAGGCGTGCCAGAGCAGTTTTATGACTTAGCTGAGCGAACGCTTGGCGTGCGATTCAACCACCGCGTTGTTCAAGTAGCTTTGCCGCAGCTATACAAACACCAACCGCTGAATAATTCATTGCTCTATCACGAGTTAGGTCACTTTGTGGATCAACAACACGGCATCAGCAAATTGATGCTCATGATGTCGACATTTGATCCAAATACAACCATGAGCGATTTGAAGATTGCACTAAGTCATAACGCTGAATATTTTGCTGATTTGTTTGCTGCTTGTTATGTCGGCGATGCTGTCGCAGTTATGTTAGGTAGCATGGCTCCGAATTACGGTGATTCTGAAACTCATCCAGCGACACAGAAGAGAATCTCGGTTGTTCAAGATTTCCTGGGTGATAAAGATAATCTGATGGTTCAATCTTGCAATAAAGCACTAGCCGTACAAGGGCTTCCCTTGCTGTCAAAGCGATTCAAAAGTCCTGACATTGCTAGTTGTTTTGACAATGTACGACCGTATCAGATCCAGTCGAAAGAAGAGGTCCATGGCCTGCTGCTAGCTGGTCAGAGATATTTAGTACAAAGTGTCGGAAATCTAACAGGCCTTTGGGCCAATGTGTCAGAAGGCGATGCGATCAGAATGATCAACGATCTCGTCGAGAAATCTCTACGGAATTGGATGGTAAGGGAGATGTGGCAGCATGACCGTACTTCACAAAACGGAGCTTGAGGCACTTCTTGCTTCAGACGATCCCGATAGTTTGTTCGTTGATCCTTTGCTTGACGAAAAGCAAGTAGGAGATTTGTCAATAGACCTGCGACTTGGTTACGACTTTTTGGTTTCAATCGTCACGCGACAACCTTCAATTTCAATCAGGGGTTCTAACGACAAGTCTCATAGAACCATTTCTTCTTACTTTCAAGAAACACGTCGAGACATAGGCAGCGGATTTGTCTTGTATCCTAATCAAGTTGTACTTGCCACTAGCTTGGAGTTTGTAGCGCTACCAAGCAATGTGTATGGCGATATTTTGTCGCGCAGCAGCGTGACAAGGCTTGGAATTCACATCAACACCATGATCCAACCTGGATTTCGCGGCTGCGTACCACTCGAACTTTTTAATCATGGCAACAATGCAATTGAATTAGTGTCTGGATCTCGAATTTGCCAACTTCGTTTAAGCCGAATATCCGAGAACGGAAATTATTCTGCGCAACCTAGAAAATATTTCGGCGATGTCCGTCCGACTGTCTCCAAAGCAGACAAAGATAGCGATCTCACGCTATTAAATTCGATTGCGCCAAAAACTATGCGGTGAGCGTGCACATGCAGTGCAATTCGTTTCTCTTCACTCTGCACACCCTACAATTTTTGCAGAGAGTGCAAGCTTCTATTTGAATAGCTGTCTCTATCTGGTGAAAATATTTTTCGTTAACAATAGTGACCGGCTTACTACGGAGTATTTAGTTGGCTTTGAAGATCTGCCAAACGACCAATGATTTTCTCAAAGTCTGGTGCGCCACCCCAAAACATGCCGGCATCCTTCATTTTTTGATAATCGACGTTTAACGCTTCTTGTATTTTCCCTTCTGGAACTAGCATAAAGTTGGATTCTAAGCATGCGTCATAATTTGCGAAACCAGAGTTATAAAATACCTTTTTGTACTTGATCACATCAGCAAGTAATGCGCGATCTGCAGCGGCTTTAGTTCCAATTTCACTGTCCGCCAATTGAAAGAGATCGTACCAATGGCGCGAGAGCCGCGCAGGATCCTCTTTGAAACGCTGACATTCGGTATGAATTAGGGTGGCTTTTTCCCAGAAGGTCCGTTGTGCTGAAAGCACGTCTACACTTCCCTGCGGAAATTCAAGACCCGTCTCCTCTAGATGTGCCGCAATATCCGGTCGCACGATGTGAGTTTCGTTTGGCTCAGTGATGTTACGTCCACCAAATTCGAGCAGAATGCTCGCGAGAACATAGTCGTCACGATCTTCTACAGCACTGACGTAATGGATACGAAGCGTTTCCATATCTTCGCCCGCAACAACCGCATATCCTTCTTGCGGAAATTCCGCTTTTAACTGCATCGATAGGTATGTTGCGATAGGCCCGGTAACCTGAACACCTACTAGGCGAATGAGCTCCTCACAGATTCGTTTTTGTTTTGTTTTTGAAATACCGGCCTCGAAGGGGTCTGCAGTTCCAGCAAACCCACGATAGTCCAGTGTGATATCGATATCTTCCGAGAAGCGGTCGATGGCACCATAAACCTTAGACAGTGAAGTGCCGCCCTTGAACGCCATTTGTTGGCGCCCTGGCATTTCAAATAGATGTTTAAGTGCCCAGCATACCCAGACATCTTTCTCGAGAACGGCGGGTGTTCGTGAAAGCTTAGCCGACATCGTTTGCAGGATTTCGGCCTGCTCTTTCAATCGAAGCCCAAGGAATGACTCAGCCATGAAGGACGTTCTGTTTTCGCCCCATCAAAGCATCACTCATCCATGCCGGCATCGCCTGGGCAGATTGACGAAGCACTTCATATTCGGACGTTGAAAGCTTTCGTTTGACCTGTGCAATCTCTTTCGGGCCGACGGCATTCTTGCCCAAGTACAAGAGAGCAGCGAGTGCTTCCCCAGCTGGACGGCCGGCCAAAGCCAATCTTCGACTGGAGGCGTGCACCAGGCGAACTTCTAACGTTCCAATTCGAAAATGCTTGGAGGATCCTGACGTGATGTACACCGCTTGTGTCGACATTTGAGTTGTAAGTTCCAGTCGACGAGCAGCCTCAGAGCCATGTATCTGAACGACGGCCCCGGTTTGTTTTGCGATTGTTTCTACGACTTCCTGCGGAGAAGGCATGACTTTACCCACGAAACGATTGATTTCAGGTCGTACGTAAACGCCCCGAGTTAGTCGCTCGATGATTCCTTTCTTTTTGAGCCTCGAGAGTGCCTGATCCACTGATGCCCGTGCACCGTAGCTTAGGAATGTCGAGCAGGTGAAAGGCTCCCCTTTTGGGAGGGCCAATATATGCTTTCTAATTTCGGTGGCGGTCTTGACGTTCACAATGTCAGAAAATATATCTGTTTTTCTGACATTTGGCAAGTGGACTGTAGTCTCAATTGCTGCTAGCAAGAGAAACAAGGCTCCTGTGCAACCCCATAAATTGCCTAAAAGCCTCAAAAGTCTGAAATTCGCCACCCATAAGGGCTAAGAATAATCTCGATTAAGACATACTGTCGTTTAATTGCAATTCAGTTGACAATTTAAACTTAAATAGGCATATTGGTTGCAAGCGAGCATAAGCTCATTTCGAAGCATTTACGTGAACGCAAAATCGATTCTTGATAATTACATCACTGAAGAAGGCTACGACGTTCTTGGACAGGCGATATCGAGCGGATACTTAGCTTGCGATTCATTTATCTGCGATAGTCCCGCACTGTCTGGTTACTACCCTGGAATGACACACCGAGGGCACTTACTTAATATTTTCTGTATGCACGCGTTGGATCAAGCTGCAGCCAGGACAAAACTCTTTTACGGCGGCGTTGCCCCTAATGCAGCACGCAATCATTTTCACGCCAGATTTCAGTTCGGCTTGTTGACTGTAACTTCGCACTTCAGCGGTCGAAAAGCAGACAGGCAAGCGCGTAGAGCAGTGAATCTTGCCTTATTGGCAGCGGCAAACGGCGATCTTTTTGAAAGTGAGGCAAAACAACCCGACGTCGCGCCGGATAGTGTTGCAGCCCCTTTATGGTGCCGCTTGCATCACGGAGGCTGGACAAACCCCGTTGCTGCCGTACTGGTCATACCTAATCGTGATCAGACAGAATCTAAATTATCGTTCGCACTTCGCCTTCCCGCACCTTCAGTGACTGAAGCCGAAGCCGTCACTGAAAAGTTTAAAATGAGCGTCAAAACAAATAGTGTGAAAGAAAATGAAAGTTCGAGCGCTGCAAGCTAATTTCCAAGGCGATAGACTAAGGCAGGCCAGGCTCGCGTCTGGCCTTTCTGCTTCAACTTTAGCAGAGCGCTTAAGCCTGACCCGGCAAGCAATCTCAGGTTTCGAACTTGGGAAGTCCCCTTCTGCCGAAACTGTTGGTCTATTGGCGAAAGAACTAAATGTTTCAGAAACATTATTCTTTATGCCAATGGACACTCTGTCTGAGCGGCTTACTTCTGGCATTAATTTTCGTGCTCTTAAAAAAGCACCTGTTTTTGAAAGATCAAAAGCGCAAGCATATTTAGAGTGGTTTGCCTATCTAACGGGCAGAATTTCAAGAGATATCGAACTACCTCCAGTAAATTTGCCTGATCTTTACAGCGGCCAAATTGATGCTTTAAGTAATGACCGAATTGAAGAACTGGCTGATGAACTACGCCAGTTCTTTGGACTTGGCTTTGGTCCAATTCCAAAACTCTCATTGCTTCTGGAAAACAACGGCGTTCTGGTAGGTCACGCCCCCCTAAGCGAAGGGATGGACGGTGTTTCTGCATGGTTCAACGAACGTCCATTTATACTTGTGAGTAGTCATGCCAACTACTTTCGAAATCGTTTGGATGTAGGCCATGAGCTGGGACATCTCGTATTGCATCGAGGGTTAACCCAGGACGATATTGATCAGAAAGATTTTCTGAAACTCATAGAATCTCAAGCATTTCGGTTTGGCGCTGCGTTCTTGATGCCTGAAAGAACATTTTTACCAGATGCTTACAGTGTTGACTTGAACCATCTTTTAGAACTCAAAAAGAAATGGGGCGTCTCAATTCAAGCGATGATTTTTCGTCTCTCAGATTTACAAGTTATATCTCAACACCAAAAACAACGGCTATTCCAGGCTATCGCTTCGCGTAAATGGCGACGCATTGAGCCGCTCGATCTTGAAACACCAGCCGATCAACCGATGCTGTTAAAACGTGCTGCAGAATTTTCAGAGGAACAGAGAATTTCACTATTTCATGAGGTTTTTTTGGATACAAAACTGCCACCTGCATTTCTTCAGAGTATTGCAGGCCTCAATAAAGTTGATTTACTTGGAAAGCAGCCAGGCATTTCGAATATTTTGCATTTCCGAAAAAAGATGTAGATCAAATCTTTACAAATAATCTTTTCTATCACGTGTGGCAGGTAGATGTTTACCGATGAGAACAAGGCTTCTCGTTTCTGGTTCCTAACCTAACTAATAATAATGGTGATCTATATGAAAGGAAAAACAACAAGCCCAAAAGCCGCTACGGCAGCAGCCAAGGTGCTGAATTCATCCAGCACAGGTCATGCATCGAAGACCGCAGCAGCAAGTGCTCTAACACAAACAAGAAGCCCCAAGGAGTCAACGTCTCCGAAAGCTGCAACCGCAGCTTCGCAAGTCCTACGTGATGGCCGGACCTCTGCTGCGTCAAAGTCTGCAGCAGGTAGCGCACTCTCGCAGGCAAGATCAAAGAAGTAGGTTTGAAAGATGAGACTGCGGTAATCCGGCCAGGAACGTTACCGTTTCCTGCGCCCTATCGCGTATGCACTAAACGTTATGCTTTGAAGCCATTGAAAACATTAGGGCTTTTAATACAACCAAGCAATTGAGGTCCAAATGGACATTAATTGCTTGGTCGCCCAGGAACAAGGCCAATGTATCTAAAGACGCGTTGACCTAAACCTATTCGTATGGGCCTTTCAGCGATATTCCAGAGGTTAATAGGAGAGCCGATTCCAGAGGAAAATAGGAATTCTCCCAATAATGGCTGTGCTTCCTAACAACCTAAGCCAAAAACAAGAATATGGCGCGCCCGGAGGGATTCGAACCCCCGACCAATGGCTTCGGAAGCCACTACTCTATCCGGCTGAGCTACGGGCGCTTGGATGGTGTGCAAGCTGTCGGTGAGTCACAACAGCCGCTTATTGTAACCCAGCATGAAACCTATGCGGCTGGATTAAGAACACGGGCAGGTGTGGCAAGAAGGCTCGAACCGTGATTCTTCAGAAGCCAATGTCAAGGAAAACCAGCAGATTTGAAGTTTTCAAATGAGAACCATTTGCATTTGTGCAAGCACGGAGATAAGATTGATTCTCATTAACAACCGATTATTGCAAGGATTGCCATGTCTTCCCGCTCTGTGTTCCCGTCCCGCCGCCTCGTTTCCGTCGCCATAAGTCTGGTGCTCGGAACTGCGACAGCTCCTGTATTCGCCGTTGATAATGCGAATAGCCTTGCAAGCCCGGATACCGGCACCAAGACAAAGGATTTACCGACGGTAGAAGTGCAAGGCAGCAACAAGCCGGAAGTCAGGTCTCCTAAATACACCGCGCCATTGCTCGATACTCCGCAAACGATTACGGTCATTTCTAATGACACCATCGAAGACCAAAACCTGCTGTCTCTGCGGGATATTCTCAGCACCTTGCCAGGCATTACTTTCGGTGCCGGCGAAGGTGGCGGCGGTTACGGCGACAGTATCAACCTGCGTGGTTTCAGTGCCAACACCGACATCACCGTGGATGGCGTTCGCGACAGCGCACAATACTCGCGCACCGATCCATTCAACCTGGAACAACTGGAACTCGTGAATGGTGCCAACTCGGTTTATTCAGGCGCGGGATCAGTCGGTGGCAGCATCAATCTTGTCAGCAAATCCGCGCACAAGCGCGACAGCAACATCGCCACGCTGGGTTTGGGCACCGATAATTACCGCCGCCTGACGCTCGACAGCAATCAGGAAATCGGCGAAACCGCCGCGCTGCGCCTGAATGTGATGATGCATGAAAACGACGCACCCGGCCGCGATTTCGAAAACTTCAAACGCTGGGGCATTGCCCCTTCGTTCGTGATTGGTCTTGGCACCGACACTACGTTCACGCTGAACTTGATGCATCAACATGACGACAATCTTCCTCAATACGGCGTGCCTTTCTATAATGGCGCGCCATTGCCAGGCGTCGATTCCAGCAATTATTACGGCTACCACAATATCGACAAACAGGTGATAGACAGCGATTCACTCACGGCCATTTTGAATCACCATTTCAATGACAATGTCTCGATCCGAAATCTGACGCGTGTTTCAAAAGTCGATCAGCTTTCCATCGTCGATGCGCCGCAAGGCGTGGTTTGCCTGCCCAACAACCTGACACCACTTGGTACTTCGTGCACCGTAAGCGGCGTAGCGACTCCGCCGGGCACCTTCCGGCCCGGCATTACCAATCCGCGCGGTTATGTACGTGATACCGGCAACAAGGCGTTCGTTAATCAAACCGACGTGAATGTCCAATTCAACACAGGCGAGATTGAACACAATCTTGTTGCCGGCATTGCCTTTGCCCACGAAACCTTCGAACTCGAGAACGCACGCCTGTTCCGCAATGCCGATGGCACCTCAATTTCCCAATTGCCGCCGATGGATCTCTACAATCCGGACTCTTTCTATGCCGGCCCCATCAACTCGACTCGCGTCGCGAAAACCGATGGCGAACAAGACAATGCGTCGATCTATGTTTTCGACACCTTGAAATTCAACGAACAATGGCAAGTCACCGGCGGCATGAGATACGAATATAATTCCGGCAGCTCCACCGCCTATACAGTGTCCACCGCGCTACCCGATATCGGAGCGATCACCGGCGCGGCAGCACCCGCCGAGAACAAGGACAGCCTGTTTTCTTACCGCGCCGGCCTGGTTTACAAACCGCAGGAAAATGCCAGCGTCTACCTGGCGTACGGAAATTCAAAAACACCTTCGAAGGCATCGGT
>Ga0209174_10001876_pt1 | contig 14464 bp, 8 predicted proteins | sample JI91814BDNA_FD_187505 | JGI IMG/M metagenome (GOLD analysis project Ga0209174, IMG submission 187505) | Wastewater effluent complex algal communities from Wisconsin, to seasonally profile nutrient transformation and Carbon sequestration -... | ecosystem: Engineered > WWTP > Effluent > Algae...
ACGCGATGCGGGTCATGCACGGCGAGGCCCCGATGGAAAACCTGTCGGTGTTCCAGGCCATCGAAATGGCCAAGGAATGGCTCAACAAGGCCTGAGTCCGCTCGCTATGCACCCCGCCGACCGACGCCATCCCAAAGCCCACCAACCCCAAACCGGCATGCGTTCCATCCTCGCCGCCAGCATCCTGCCCGGCGATGGCAAGACATGGTTCGTCAAGGCCGTCAGCGAGCCCGCCAATATCGAGGCGATCCGCGAGTCGTTCATCGCCTTCTCCAAGTCCTTCCGCCTGAACGCCGCGCCCTCACCAACGACGACCGCCGTGCCGCCCGCCATTTCGCCGCCGAGTGCACCGGCAACTTCGCCACACGCTCCCACCAACGCGATAGCGCAGCGCCTCGCGACCACGCCCCCGCCGCCCAACTGGAAGCCCGACGCCAACGCCAGCAGTTTCCTCGCCGCCTCCTTCACCGCGACGAACGACAAAGGCTCGCCCCGCGCCACAGCGTCTAGCCTGCTCAACGACGGCGGGGGCCTCCTCAACAACATCAACCGCTGGCGCGATCAAGTGGGCCTCGAAGCCCTCGCCGCTCTCGCGGATCAACCGGTCAAGAACCTCAGTGCGAACGCCATCCTCGTCGACCTCGTAAATGCCGGCGGCACCGATCGTCAAGCCATCATCGTCCTCACCGATAACGCCAACGGCGCCGCACAGACGACGACGTGGTTCTTCAAACTCCGTGGCTCGCCAGACGCCGTCACCGCGGAACTCTCAACGTTTGAAGCATGGGCTAAAGCCGTGGGAGGCATCCAGTGAATCCAGCGAAGTCCTTCCTCAAAGCCATCTCATCACTGCGATTGACGGTGATCCTGTTCGCCCTCTCGATGGTCCTCATCCTCGCGGGCACGCTCGCGCAGACCAACTCTGGCATCTGGACCGTCGTCGATCAGTACTTCCGCTCCATCTATGTCGCCATCCCCTTCCAACTCTTCATCCCGCGCAAGGTCGCCACGATCCCCGGCGTCTTCCCCTTCCCCGGCGGGCTCACGCTGGGAGTCCTCCTCTTCGTCAACCTCCTCGCCGCCCACCTCGTCCGCTTCAAACTCACCTGGAAACGCTCCGGCATCATCCTGTCACACGCGGGCGTCCTCCTCCTCCTCGTGGGCGAGTTCGTCACCGGTGCCTTCGCGAAAGAAGGCAACATGTCCATCGTCGAAGGCGGCACCGCCAACTACGTCGAGGACATCCGCACCAGCGAACTCGCGATCATCGATCCCAGCGGCAGCAGTGACGACCTCGTCGTGGTCATTCCACAGTCCTTCCTCGAAGATAGTGGCGTGATCTCAAACTCACTCCTCCCCTTCGACATCGCGGTCGTCCGCTGGATGGGCAACTCAGGCCTCTTGGGCCCAATGCAACAGAAGCCGCCGGGCCTCCCCACCGCCACCGCCGGCCGAGGACTCCAGATCTCCGCCGCCCCCCTGCCAGCCGCCAACGGCGTCGATGGCAACACGATCGACGTCCCCTCCGCCTACGTCACACTCACCAAAGCCGGCAAGAGCCTCGGCACCCATCTCGTCTCCGTCCATCCACAAGTCGGCACGCAGGAAGTCACCGTCGATGGCAAGGTCTACCTCATCGAACTCCGCTTCGAACGCCACTACAAGCCCTACTCCATCAAACTCATCGACTTCCGCCACGACAAGTTCGTCGGCACTGAGATGGCCCGCAACTTCTCCAGCCACGTCCAACTCACCGATCCCACCCGCAGAGTCGATCGTGAGGTCTACATCTCCATGAACCAGCCCCTGCGTTACGCGGGCGAGACCTTCTATCAATCCTCCTTCATGCAGGGCGACAAGGGCACCATCCTCCAGGTCGTCCGCAACCCCGGTTGGCTCATCCCGTACATCTCCTGCTCCCTCGTAACCCTGGGCCTCCTCGTCCACTTCGGCATCCGCCTCACCGCCAGCATCCGGAGGAAACTCGCATGAACCCGATCCGTTTCCTCCCCTGGCTCACGCTCACGCTCGTCCTCCTCTTCGTCGGGCGCATCGCGTCCGAGGCCATGCGCTCCCACGACCAGCCGGGCAAGATGCCCTACGACGCGCTCGGACGCCTCCTCGTCTCCGACGGCGGGCGCACCAAGCCCCTCGACACCTTCGCGCGCAGCAGCCTCCTCAAACTCAACGGCCGCCAAACCTACGAAGTCGATGGCAAGAAGCGCCCCGCGATCGAGTGGCTCATGGAAGTCTGGGGCGATCCGGAAGCCGCCGAATCGCGCCAGGTCTTCCGCATCGATCACCCGGACGTCCTCGCGGTCATCGGCGTCAGCCAGCAGGACCGCACGCGCTTCAGTTGGAAAGAGATCAGCCCCCACTTCCCCGAAATCGTGAAGCAGGCCGAACTCGCGTTCGCTGTCACCCGCAAGAAGCAGGACCCCTTCCAGCGCCACATCACCGACCTCTACAACAAACTCAGCGAGTACGCAACGATTCGCGACTTCCGCAAGCCCTACGTCGTCGCCCCCTTCGCGCCGGGCGAAGAGTGGGCCCCTCTCATCAACCAGGAAGGCACCGCCCTCGCCGAGGGCGAATCCGCCAAGGCGATTCGCAGTATCATCGTCGCCCTCGCCGCCAAGCCCGGCGAATCACAACGCCTCGATGATCTGACCAAGGCCGTCGCCGACTATGAAAGTGCCATCGCCGCCAAACTCCCCAGCGACGATCGCGCCGCTGGCCTCGAAGTCATCTTCAACCGCTCGGCCCCCTTCTCTCAGACCTCCGCGCTCTACGTTCTCGCCTTCATCCTCGGCTGCGCTGGGCTCCTCATCCGCCCCCTCTCGCCCGATCGCTGGAGCATCGGCTTCACCAAGTCCGCGAGCATGGTCCTCATAGTCTCGTTCGCGATCCACACCGTCGGCCTCATCGCCCGTATCTATCTCCAGGGTCGTCCGCCCGTCACCAACCTGTACAGTTCCGCCGTCTTCATCGGCTGGGCGTGCATCCCGATCGCCCTGCTGGGCGAGTGGCTGACACGCTCGGGCCTCCTGCAACTCATCGCCTCCCTCATCGGCTTCGCGACGCTTATCGTCGCGCACAACCTTGGGCAGTCAGGCGACACGATGGAGATGATGCAGGCCGTCCTCGACACCAACTTCTGGCTCGCGACGCACGTCGTCGTAGTTACGATCGGCTACTCCGCCACCTTCCTCGCCGGGTTCCTCGCGTGCCTCTATGCACTGGGTGGCGTCCTCACGCCCCTGCTCAAGGGCGAGCCCATGAAGGCCCTCCCGCGCATGATCTATGGCGTCATCTGCTTCGCGTCGATCACGAGTTTCGTCGGCACCGTCCTCGGCGGCATCTGGGCCGATCAATCCTGGGGGCGCTTCTGGGGCTGGGATCCCAAGGAAAACGGCGCCGCGATGATCGTCGTTTGGAACCTCCTGATCCTCCACGCCCGCTGGGGCGGCATGATCAAGGACCGGGGCGTCGCCGCACTCGCGATCGTCGGCAACATCGTCACCGCGTGGTCCTGGTTCGGCACCAACATGCTGGGCGTGGGCCTGCACTCCTATGGCTTTATGGACTCGGCCGTCTTCTGGATCGTCGCGTTCGCGCTGTCGCAACTCGCTGTCATGGGCGTCGCACTGGTGCCGACGGACAAGTGGAAGAGCCTGACTCTTTCAGAACCGCGACCGTGAGGGAGCGGTCCATTTCGACCACGACGAGCGACCGGCGCGCACCACGGCCCGGGGCAGCAGACTTTTCGACCGACCTTGCAACTCCGCGCCACTCTCTCGCGCCGGACGGCACCGCTCCCTCACGGTCGCGGTTCTGTTGATGCACTTGTGTAACCACCACCGATGCGCGCACAAAGACGGTCATGCGCCACGATTGGCCGGGCCGCGCTTGGACGGGCGCACCACACCTCTAGGATGCCCCGTCGCGAGACGCGCCAGATCGCCCGTAATGCCAGCCACAGACATCGACACGCTTTGCGCGCTCAATCGTGGCAGTTGTAGCACGCGCTGCTGAGATACTGGTACCCGTTCACGCCGTTGTGGTCGTTGTCGGTGTTCGCACGGCTGTGCTCGTGGCAGTGCGTGCAACTGAACGCGGGCGTCGCCGCGGGAACGGTGTGGCAGTCCACGCATCGCAGGTTGCTGTGATTGCCACGGTTGATTCGGGGATGCGTGAACGTCCCGTTCGCCCACGCCGTCGGCGTGTGGCACGTCTGGCACGTCGTCGGATATCCAGACTGCACATGGTTCGGGTTGGTCGCGCCTTGGTAGTCATCAAGGTGGCACGCCGAGCACGCGCTCGGCTGGCCGATGTACACGCCCGTGGTATGGCACTCGGCGCACGCGTGCCCGCCGTGCGCATTGGCCAGTGGGAAGCGCGTCGTGTGCTGGTAGTTCGCGGGCGACCAGACGCTTGTGTTGTGGCACTGATTGCAGGTCGTGCTGAATCCCGCCGCGGTGTGGTTGGGCTCGGGAGCCGCCTGATACAGGTTGAGGTGGCACGACGCGCACGCCGTCGATTCACCCGTGTAGACGCCGGGCGTGGTGTGGCACGCGCTGCACGTTCGGCCTGCATGTCCATTCGTCAGCGGGAACGCCGCTGGATGGTTGAAGACCGCGCCCAGCCACTGCGTCGTGTTGTGGCACTGCGTGCAGTTGGTGGGGAACCCGGCACCCACGTGCGCCGGGCTCGTGGTCTGTTGATAGTCATCGAGATGGCACGAGGAGCAGGCTGTGGATTGGCCCGTGTACACGCCGGGGGTTGTGTGGCAGTTGGTGCACGAGACACCCGCGTGCCCGTTGGTCAGCGGGAAGGTCTGCGTGTGCTGGAACGTCGCGCCTTGCCACTGCGAGGTGTTGTGGCAGTCGGTGCACGTTGTGCTGTAACCAAGGCCGACGTGATTGGGGTTCGTGGTTCTCTGGTAGTCATCGAGGTGGCACGAGGAGCACGCGGTGGACTGCCCGGTGAAGACGCCCGGCGTGGTGTGGCAGGCACTGCACGCGCGATTCGAGTGCCCGTTGGTGAGGGGGAACGTCGAGGTGTGCGTGAACGTCGCGCCAAGCCAGCGCACGGTGTTGTGGCACTGCGTGCACGTAGTGGAGAACCCGCCCGCGACGTGGTTGGGATCGGTCGTTGCCTGGAAGTCATCCAAGTGGCACGAGGCGCACGCCGTGGATTGGCCCGTGTACACGCCCGGCGTCGTATGGCAAACGTTGCACGCCTGGTTCGCGTGGCCATTGGTCAGCGGGAAACTGGATGGGTGCGTGAACGTCGCACCAAACCAGCGCGCGGTGTTGTGGCAATCGGTGCAGTTGGTGCTGAACCCGCCCGTGACGTGGTTGGGGGCGGTCGTGCGCTGGAAGTCATCGAGGTGGCAGGCGGAGCATGCCGAGGATTGGCCCGAATAGACCCCCGGCGTGGTGTGGCACTCGGCGCAGCCGCGGCCCGCGTGCGCGTTGGTCAGGGGGAATGCCTGCGTGTGCTGGAACGTCGCGCCCTGCCAGGTGTTGATCGTGTGGCACTGGGTGCAGTTGGTCGAGAATCCCGCGTTCGTGTGGTTGGGGTCCGCCGTCTGCTGGAAGTCCGTCTGGTGGCACGAGGCGCAGGCAACGGACAGCCCCGTAAAGACGCCGGGCGTCGTGTGGCAGGACGTACACGAGGGTGTCGCGTGGCCGCCGGACAAGGGGAACGTTTCGGGGTGGCTGAAACCCGCGGGCAGCCACGCGACGGCGTTGTGGCAGCGGTCGCAGCGGTCCGTCAAGCCCAGGGCGGCATGATTGATCGTCGTTGAACGGGCCGAGTCCTGCGAGTGGCACCCTTCGCACGAGTTGACGGCTCCCGCGAAGACGCCCTCGCTCGCGCGGGCGTGGCATGCGGTGCAGTCCGTCGAAGCGTGCGCGCCCACGAGCGGGAAGCGTGTGCGCATGTGCTGTGCGATCTGCTCGACGGGCTTCCAGTTGATCTCGCTGTGGCAGTCGATGCACTGGACGCCCAAGCGACCCTTGTGGACGTCTTCATGGCAGCCGCGACAGCCGCGATCGGCGAACTGCTTCACGGGCCCGCGATCGTTGTGGCAGAGGAGGCACTGCGTGGTGTCGTGCGCACCGTTGAGGGCGACACCGGTTTCCTTGAGGTGATCGTACTTGAAGTCCGCCTTGATCTTGCTCCATGAGCCGCCCTCGTGGCAGAGGGCACAGTCCGCGGGGAAAGTGTCATGCGGCACGACCGGGCCATAGGACTTCTTCCATCCCTCGCGCGGCACGATGTTGGCGCAGGCGACCAGGAGGACAACGCCAAGGAGCATCAGGAGTGTGCGATGAGAGGTTCTCATGGGTGTTCCCGTGCTAAAAGCGGTACTGGACGTACGCGCTGAGGCTCAAGGATTCTTCGCTGTCGCCAAGGGTGTAACCAAGTTCGGTATCGCAGGACCACGGGCCCTTGCCCCAGCCGAGGCTTCCACGAATCGTGTGACGGAGGAAGTCGCCGTCACTCCCGAAGAGCGTGCTGGTGGTGTAGGCGAAGGCGTCGTAGCCGAGGAACGCTCGGAAGGGGCCCATGTCGCGGCGAGCCTGCAGTCGCACGCCGAAGCCTTCGATGTAGGAGGAGTCTTCGTAGTAGAGCGAGGCGTAGTAGGATGGATGTTCGTCGCCCTTTGGTGACCAGTCGGCGCTCGCCTCGCCTCCCATGCCTGTGCGGTCCTGGTCCATCCAGTAGTGGGCGCGGGCGGAGAGGCGGACATCATCGCCGACCTTGCGCCACACGGTTCCCGAGACGCGGTTGACGTAGCCATCGCTGAGCAGTTCTGGCGGGAGGTTGGCGAACTCGTCGCGCTTGAGTTCGGGCCAGGTGGTGCGCGTTGCGGTGCCTTGCACGCCGGTCTTCTCATCGAGCAGATAACTCGTGCTCAGCGTGAGTTGCGTGATCTCCGCGGCCTGACTCTTCGCGATGTCGCTCGAGTCGTACAGATCAAGCAACACGAGCGCGAAGACGGAGAGGTCTTTGTTGGGGCGCGCGTTCACGCGCCCGATCACGAGCGAGCGATCGGTCTCGCCCTCGTGGAAGGTCTGCTGGAAGCCCAGCGTGCTCTGGAACCACGATTCCTTCGCTTCGCTCTGATAGTCGGCGAAGGCGTGGAATCCATAGTCGTCGCCCTTGATGAGATCGTCGGTCGTGGTTGGATAGAGGCCCGCGCCGCCGCCGACGCTCCAGCCGTCCTGGAAGCGCACAGCGAGTTCGCCGCCATCGACGATGCCGACCTCGGGGAGGTAGTAGGAATAGAAGCGGCCGACCTCGCCCCGAAATGGCGCGTGCTGGTCGATGCCCCAGGCGTAACTGAATCGTTTGATGCGGGCGTTGGTCTCGGAGTCGTTGGAACTGGACGTGTCGAAGTTGCGATAGTCGGCGTCGGCCTCGAAGAGGATGCGCCCGCCGTCCTTGAAGGGGTTTCTGATTTCTAGCCACGTGCCGGTGCGGAGGTACGTGGACGTCGTGCTGTTCTCAAGGTCGCGCGTGGTGCGGAAGAGGGAGAAGATGCGGCCTCGAACAGTGGTCGGGCGATCCTCGGGCGCGGTGCCGAACGCCGGCGCGAGGAGCGGCTTGTCGGGATCACGCTCGCCTTCCTTGCGTGTCCACGGCGGATGCTCAGGTGGCTTGGGCTTGGATGATGCCTCGACAGCGGCCGGCGCAGGCTTGGCGGGCTCGATCTCGACCTGTGCCTTGTCGCCGATCGCGGGGAGATTATCGGGGTCGGCCAGTTCGGCTCGCGCGCTGCTGGCGGTGGCGTCGGCGATGGTGGCCTCAATCCGCCGGCCATCGGTCGGGAGGAAGACGATGCGGGCACCGGGCGCGATGCCGGCGTTGCGTCCGACGTTGATGAAGACGCTGGACCCCGAGACTGAGATCACTTGCGCGGCGACGGTTGACGGCGCCTGAGCGGGGCTGGCGGCCGTGGCTGGTGCAGTGGCTTGAGCGGATGACTGGTCGGGCGTCCGTGCGAGCGCAACCGGTGCGACGCAAAGCATGCCTGCGGCAGAGAGTGAGAGTCGGACGCGGAGGTTCACGGAGGGATTCATGGCGACGCACCTCCTGCGTTGGGACGAGTTGGTTGAGTTCCTCGCGAATCGTGGCAATCGGCACACTTCGTGCCCAGAGGCTTGTAGCGGACGATGCTGAGATTGCCGACGTTCTGCGGCTTGTGGCACGCGGCGCACGCGAGTGTGCGATGGTCGGCGTCGAGGGGGAACTTTGAGTCCTTGTCGTGATCGAAGCGAATCGTCTTGAACTGCTCGGTGCTCTGGTGGCACTTGGCGCAATCAGTGGCGGCTCCGATGCGGAACTGGCCGGCGTGCGGATCCTCGTGGCACGAGGCGCACGCCTTGGGTGCAGCGGCGATGGGCGCGAGCGGCTGGCCAGGCTGTGCGTCACGGCGGTGGCACTGGTTGCACGTTGCCTGCGCGTGCTTACCGAGGAGCGCCTCGCAGGTCCATGTCATGTGATCGGCGGCAGACCACGTGACTTTCTGGAACGCTTCTGTGGAATGGCATCGGGCGCAGCCAGCGAGGCCATTGATCGTGGTCGGGCGGCCTTCCTTGTCGAACGCGCCCTTGTGGACGTCCTCATGGCAGTCGGCGCAGGCGTGGCTGATGCCCACGAACTTGCGGACGCCATTCTCTTCCTTGTGGCACAGGGCGCACGCGACGGCTTTGTGCGAGCCCGTGAGTTCAAAGCCACAGGCGGCGTGCTCTTGGACACCAAAGGCTGTGGGGAAGAATCGTGTGGTCTCGTGGCACGCGGTGCATGCGCCCTTGGACGCCGTGGACACGAACTGGCCCGCGTGCGGATCCTGATGGCACTTCTCGCAGGTCTCTTGCGATCGCCCCGGGAAGCGCACGTTCCACAGCGTCGCGTCGATGGACCGGACGTGCCCGGGCTCGACGCCCGGATGGCACTGGCCACAGGTCTGCGTGTCGTGCGGCTTCAAGAGCGGGAAGCCTGTCGAGGCGTGGAGTTCAGGCGTAAGGCGCGGCATCGCGTCGCTCCAGAGCACGTCGGTCGCGTGGTGGCACGCGAGGCAGGCATCGGCAACGGGCGGGAGTTTGGCGACCGCCGCGTCCACGAAGCGGGGCTCGTGGGGCGACGTGTGGCACGCGGTGCACGAGGCCTTCTTAGCGTGGGCACGAACCTGGTTCTGTTTCTCGCCTTGCGCGTGGCATGAAGCGCACTTGAGAGCCGAGTGTGCGCCTTGGAGTGCGAACGAGTTTGGGTGCTTGAACGTGGTGCCCTGCCATGTCGTGGACGTGTGACACTCGGTGCAGTTCTTTGACAGGCCGGTCGACGCGTGTGGCGGGCTCTTGGTCTTGTCGTAGTCGTCGGTGTGGCACGACGCACACTCCAGCGACAGGCCCGTGAAGACTTTGGGCGTCACGTGGCAATCGCTGCACACGCGATTCGCGTGCCCGAAGCGCAAGGGGAATGTGTCGGGGTGCTTGAAGAGGGGCGATTCTTTGAACGGACGCTCCTGGCCGTGGCATTCCGCGCAGTTCGTTCCCAGTTCTCCCTTATGGACGTCGTCGTGGCATTCGGTGCAAACCTGCGTCCGGCCGAGGAATCGGTGTTCGCCCTTGCTGATGCTCGTTGCGTCGGCGGAGGGGTGACACTCTGAGCATGTCAGTTGATCGTGCTTGCCGTGGAGCGACCATGGATGGTCGGCGGTCTTGATGTGCGCGTGGTCGTAGAGATCCTGATCGACGATGCCGACGGCGCGGAACGCTGCCTCGGGCACGAGCGGGAGCGCGTCGCCCAGGTGCTCTTTGTGGCATGTTTCGCAGCGGTTGAACGCCGCAGCGTCGAGCGTTCCATGGATGCCACGTTTCGCGGCGACTTGATTGGAAATGAGTTCGTGGCAGGCGAGGCAGGCGTTGGCGAGGGAATCGGCCCGAGCGCTGGAGGGGGCGATGGCGCCCGACCCGTGGCAGGCGGTGCAGCCGTTATTGCCGCGGAGATCAGAGACGTTGGCGTGGGATGGATGGAGCGGCCCGGGGCTGGAGCGCTGGTTGAACCCCCACCATGCGACGATGACGACGCCAAGGAGGCAGAAGAGGCCGATGCTGTAGGAGACGATGCGCCGCGTCATGGCGTCGCCTCCGTTTGCAACCACGACTGCGGCACGGGCCAATCGAGGCGCGCGTATCGCAGCGCAGTCACGATGTGGATGACGACGAACGCGACCATCAGGATCGCGAGCCAGCGGTGGATGAAGCGCCAGGTGCTGAGGATGGCGCGGATCTCTTCGAAGTGGGTGATCTGGAGCGTGAGGCGATAGGAACGCTTCGCGAGTTGCAGGAGTTCCTCGCGTTCTTCTTTGGGGACCTCATCGAAGGCGCGATCGTGGCGGAGGTCGTTGAGCGCACGGCGGATGCGGAAGTGGGCCGCGATGAGTTCGACGATGCGGGCGACGAGGAGCGAGCGCCAGCGATCCTGACGGACGAGGGTCTCGACGCGGTCGCGGACGGCCTTGCCCAGCCCGCGTGCAGAAGCGTCCCACGTCGCGGCGAGGGTCGCCATGCGGGCGCGGAGTTCGTCGAGGTCGATCTCGCGGCCGTTGGCGGCGCGGGGGACGACGGCGTAGAAGTACCTTCCTACAAGCCCCGCGAGCAGGACGATCACGAGGCTGATAAATGCAAAGCCCCCCACCGTCGCGCGGTATGAAAAGCCCCCGTGCACGATGACGGCGAGAAAACTCGCGAGCCCGGTGAAGACGTGCGTACCCATCCAGAAGCGCAGCGAGCCGGGGAAGAACCGCCCGAATCTCAAACTGCGGCGGACGAGGTAGAGGAGATTCCAGCAGAAGAGGGCGACGGCGATCAGGCCCATCGCAAGGCCGAACTTTCCGGCGGGGCGGAGGAGGACGTGCGTGCTCTCAAGCGTGCGCTGGGCGTGGGACGAGCCGTAGTAGCCAAAGTGCAGAATGCCCCAGGCGATCATCGCGGCGGCGACGACGAGGAGCATGCCCGTCGCCCACAGGAGGGGCCCGGTGGAATCGACGATGACGTTGGGCGTGACACGCTTGGTCGGGTCGAATGAGACGCCCGCGCGTTTGAGGAGGTCAAAGGGTGGATCGCCGCCAACGAGGATGAAGACTTCGTCGTTGGGGATCGTGACTTCTTCGGCGGTTGGTCCCGAGCCGCGGAGGACCGTTACCGAGTCCTCGGTGATGCGCTTGGTGTTGCTCTCCATCAAGAGCGTGAGGTGCCCGGCCTCGACGGCTTTGCGAATGCGGGCCTCGTTCTTGGCTTTGACGCGAACCCAGTCCTTCGCGCGCGAGCAGAGCGTGACGTTGTTCTTCTTGTTCTCGCAGAGGCCGATCGCGGCCTCGGCGGCGCTGTCGCCGCCACCGACGACGAGGATGTTGCGCCCGTTGTATGAATCGACGTCGATCAGGCTGAAGGCGACCTTGGTGAGTTCCTCGCCCGGGATGCCGAGTTTCCGCGGTGAACCACGACGGCCCAGGCAGAGGGCGATGTGGCGTGCGACGCGCGGGCCGGCGGAGGTGTTGGCGATCAGGAGTCCATCGTCACGCTTGACGACGTCGATAAGGCGAACGCCCGTCTCGATGGAGAGGGAGTTCTTGGCAACGAGTCCATCCCAGAGTTCGACGAGTTCTTCCTTCTGATACTCGAGGCGCGCGAGGCGGCCATGGAGCGGAAGTTGGATCGGCTGCGTCATGATCATCTTGCGGCGCGGGTAGGCGGCGACGGTGCCGCCGACGCGGTCGGCCTGCTCGATGACGTGGTAGTTGACGCCCTCTTCCGTGGCTCGCAGCGCGCACGCCAGGCCCGCCGGACCCACGCCCACGATCAGGAGATCAACGACGCCCGGCGCGGGCGGAGTGGGTGCAGCGGCGACACGGCGTGCAATGATGTCTGCGACGGCGGTGCCATGCGAGACGGCGGTCCGCACGAGGGAGAACCCGCTGAGTTCACCCGCGATGAAAAGATTGGGCACGCCGACGGCCTCGAACTCCTCGTTGATCGCCGGGAGGTCGTCGCGGTCGCTGAGATCGCCAAAGGTGAGGGCGATCGCGCCGGTGGGGCAGGCCTCGGCGCAGCGCCCGTGCCCGACGCAGCGCGCGCCATGGACGACGACGGCCTGGCCATGGAGCAGGTCGAGGACCCCTTCCTCGGGGCAGGCGCGGACGCACGCACCGCAGCCGATGCACTTGGCGAGGTCGATGTCGGGATGGAGGAGGCGTGCCTTGTGGCTGCCGGACTCGATGGCCTCGCTGCGCGACTTGTGGCTTTGCTCGAAGCGCTGCATCTCGAGGCGACGGCGCGCGAGGATCAGGACCGCGAGCACGAGCGCGAGCGTCGGCGCGAGGGCGATCAGGAGGGCGGAGATGGACGAGGCTTCGGCGAGGGGCATTCGTGTGTGTGGTTGCCTCTACGTTTATCGGCGTTTGAAGCGTGAATCGCGCGTGGCGAACGGGGGTTTCGGTAGTTTCGCCTAGCGGGCGAGTGGGTGCGCAGCGGCCGCGCCGCGGCGTCTGCCGAGGATTCATGCGGAAGGGACAGGACGGGCCTGTCTCAATGCGCGGAATCTGCGGCGGGGCAGGTGTATTCGATCTCGTTTTCGGTCTGCAAAGATTGCGGCGAGAATTCGGATCGGCCGTGCTCAGTTCGCCAGCCAACCTCTCGCGCGCAGTTGCTTGTTGTGCAAGGAGTTGAGGACGAACTGGGCGGCGACTGCGCCGACGCCGCAGAGGGCCATGTCCTTTTGCGTGTCCCAAACGTCGCCCTGAGTGCCCAGAAAATCCTGGGACCCCGCGTGATCAATCTCCGCGACGGCCCACTCGAGCAGTTCATACGCCGCGCTGATCGCGAGGCACACGCTCGCGACGAGGAAGAAGAGCCACTTTCCGGGGCGCAGCGGCGAGCGGCGGATGAGGATCTCGCGTGCGATCATCGCGGGGACGAACCCTTGGACGAAGTGGGCCATGCGGTCGTAGTGGTTGCGCGAGAGGTCGAAGGCTTCCTGTGCCCAAAGGCCGACGGGCACGCGTGCGTAGGTGTAGTGCCCGCCGACGATGAGGATCGCGCAGTGGATCGCAATGAGGATGAGGACGAGCGGCGTGAGCGGAAAGCGCTTGTGCTTCGCGCCGATGATGACGATCGCGAAGATGGCGGGGAAGACCTCGAGCGCCCAAGTCTTGAACTCGAATGGATGGACGCCGGACCAGATGAGGAGGGCGAGGGTGATAGCGAGCAGAACGAGTGGAAGGCGGTCATTGCGGCTGGTGGTGAGCATCGTCGCCGCTCCTGGAAATCGTCCGCCTTCGGAGCACGACCGTACTCACATCTCATTGCCCGCGAAGTCGAACGCCATGCAGTAGCCGGCGCGCCAGATGGGGAACGTGACCTGGCAGCGGTAGCCCACGAACTCTGCAGCGTCCCAGCCCACGTTGGTGAAGACGTGGTTTGTGAGGTCCTTGTGGCGTGCGTAGGCGTCGGTCGCGCAGTTGGAAAGACCCTGGCCCAGGAGTTCGAGTTTTGGCCCGCCGGGGAAGCGCGTGGACCAGCGGCTGGAGCCCTGCTGGTGGATGTCGGGGTTCCAAAGGTGGACTTCGAGGGCCGGAAGGCACTTGCGCGCGATGTCGCGATGGAGGTAGACGTCGAAGATCATCTGGCGAGCGGGGAACGTGACGAGGGACCAGATCTCGCCGATCGCTGGGCGGAGCGTCGCGGGGTGTGCCTCCGGTTTGGCGCCGCGATTCGCGAGGACAATGTCGATGGGCGACGGAGACTCGCGATCGGCGAGGTCCAGGACCTGCATGATCATCTTGCCTGCGTTGCGGGAGGTCACCTTGGGCAGGGGCGAAGAACAGAACGACTCGAGGAGTGAGCGCGCGTTGTTGCCCGAGGCGGGCTTGCTGTCAAGCGTTGAGAATGCGGGCGAGTTGTCGGGCTCGACCTGGTTGTTGAAGCCAACAACAAGGGGCACGGCTTCTGGGCGGGCGACGTGACCAAAGAGCCCGCGAACGACAACCTCCTCTGTAAGTTTGGCGCTGCCGGGCGTTGGGCGAATGATGCGCATCGCGAGAGACGTCTGCGACCAGCGCCCGGTGATGAGGGCCGCAGCACGGAAGAGCGTCTCGCGGGCCTTGGGATCGTCGGCGCCGACATACGTCCGTTGTTCGCGCCCATGCTGGCGGGCGGCATCGGTGGCGAGGACACGTTCGCGGAGGCGGCGCTGGCTGCCGCCGAGAACTTCGAGGAGTCTCTCGAACTTGTCCACGGCGGCTGAGCAAGCGGAGAGTTGCTCGGCGTTCGCGTTCTTGCGCTTGCCGACGGCTTCAACGAACTGGCGCAGGCCGAGCACTCCCGGCAGATTGATGAGCGAAGCGGCGTCGGCGTCGGTGCGTGTCACGGTGCCGACAATGCGCTGGCAG
>Ga0209174_10001877_pt1 | contig 14463 bp, 3 predicted proteins | sample JI91814BDNA_FD_187505 | JGI IMG/M metagenome (GOLD analysis project Ga0209174, IMG submission 187505) | Wastewater effluent complex algal communities from Wisconsin, to seasonally profile nutrient transformation and Carbon sequestration -... | ecosystem: Engineered > WWTP > Effluent > Algae...
CATGCACTCTGGTCGTCCGGGGAGAGCCTCACCTGAGCGCAAAGTTCATCAAATCCAAGATCAAGGTCGATGACAAGAAGCTCGATCTGCAAGGCAACGTGATTCACTTCGAAACCGCGAAGGCCAAGATCGACATCGACTCCTTCCATCTGCTCGATGAAGTGGTGCTGATTTTGAAGCAGTACCCAGAGATGCGACTGCGCATCGAAGGACACACCGATGCGGTTCCGTTCAATGCCCCGGGCGGTAACCTACAGCTATCGAAAGATCGTGCAGCGTCAGTGGTGAACTACTTGGTGACGCACGGCATTCTGGGCGGCCGACTGAACAATGAAGGCTTCGGCGACACCTGCCCCGTCGCAACCAACCAGAGCCCGGAAGGTCGGCAAGCCAATCGCCGCACCGAGTTCCTGATCATAGACAAGGACGGACATTACCAGCGGACTCCTTGCGTGACGTACACCCCGGCACCGCGCACCCAGTGGCCGAAGAAGCCGGGCGGAGTCAAGGTGAAGAAGCCCGCAGCCCCCGCTCCCGCCATTCCCGCACAATAGCCACCCAGCGGCGCACCTCGCGCCGCCCCCCCATCCACCAAGCGTTCCCCCGCTCCAGTGTCTGGAACAAAGTGAAACCTGCCGGGAGTTTGCGCGCTTCGATGGCCGCGATTCTGGATGCCATGCCCGAGCTGGAGGACAGCGCTCTTTCTGATCGAACCGCTGACGGTGTCCTCTCCGATTTTGGCCGCGACGGGCTCTCTGCTCAGCAGGTCTCAATACCCATGGTTCTGTACACCATGCTGTGCACTACCTTCGAACAGCTCGAGTTTCATTGGGCCGATTCTCCGACGTACCGGGCCTTCTGTCTGCTCGGCCTGGCAGACCCTCCTCCCAATCGCGCTTCCATCGCCGGGAATCTGTCCAAGCTCCGTCCTCAGACGCTTCAGGCTCTGCACACTCACGTCGTCCGCTATGCCGTCGAGCACAAGCTGGAGACGGTGTCAGCGGTACGCACGGACACCACTTCAGTCGCGGCTCCCATTCGCGCTCCGCCTCTGAGACCCGGTGTCCACCAAAGCGGGGCAAGACCAGAACCTCGCGCTCTCCTTTTTAGGACAGTTACTTCCAGGCTTTGGCAGCCATCGACTTCGATTCCTTCGGATCGAACCAGAACAAAGCACATCTGTCGATGACCGCCTGGATTTGACTCGGGCTCCGTCGCTCCGGGCTCGCATCCCAGGTGCGCATCAAGCCATCCGAGTCGTACGTGACCACCGTGTCATCTGGCCCAAAGGAGCCAAGGTCCACTTTGGCAGGAGCCACCGAATACGCAAAGAGAAGGAACCCTGTTTCGACATCATAGAGCCGGGCGGTTCCGTCATCGGATGAAGTAATGACGCGCTCACTGTCGGCGGAAAATGCAGCATGTGTCACGCGGGAAGTATGTCCACGCAGCGTCTGGCTTGCACGAAATGTCTCCGCACTCCACAGGCGCGAGGTTCCGTCCTCGCTGCTGGTGACGATCCAGCGTCCATCCGGACTGTACTTGATAAACGTGATGGGGCGGTCATGGCCACTGAGGCCAGCCACAAAGTCATAAGTATCGGTGCGAAAGACCAATAGGGCGGTTCCTTCACCTGGCTGGATGTCATATTTTCCGTCGGGACTTCGGGTTCCCCAGGCTCCGAGATCCTTGGCGGGATGAGGATGAGGAATGGGGGTCGTTGCGATCGGCAACCCAAACCGCGGCGCAAAGACTCTAATGGACGAGTCATCGGAAACGGTCACGATCTCTCTTCCATCACTTCGGGATGCCATCGCGGTGATCGAGCCAACAGGCCCACGCAGATCACAGATGGGCCGACCGGTGACCGCATCATAGATCGAAGCAACCGACCATTCCCGACAAGCCACCACGAACCTGCCATCCGGTGAAAATCGCGCCGTGCCATCGAGACCGACCAGTCCGGCGATCCTGCACATCTGCTTGCGACGCCGCACATCGAAGATTGTGAGTGCGCGCTTTCCCTCTGCAACATAGCCAAACAGAAGCAGCCGATTCCCATCCCGATCAAACTCTGCGTCCCACGAGATATCCTCTGTGATGCGAAAGTTCCCAACCGGCTGGAGCGCGGGCAGCGTCAGGACTTGCAGCGAGCGATCGGGGGTGGCGACCAGCACAAGCGATCCGTCCAGCGACCAGCACAGGACGCTTCCGCGCGCGACCTTCGGTGGAATTTCAAACAGACATGCTGTGGTCTGTGCATCGATGCAAGTGAGTGTGCCGTCTGCGCATAGCGCGATCCAGGCCGCGCGTTCAGGGCAGAAGGAGGCCCGCTGCAGCGAGCGTGGAATCACCAGAGACAGCCCGCCGGATTCCACATCATAGACGGGAGATCCGTTCGCGCAGCAGAACAGAAGCTGTCTGCCTGATGCGTCAAACACCGCTGGTCTGCCATAACGCCCTTCCAGTCGATGCAGAACTCTTCCGTTCTTCGCATCCAAAATCTGCGCGTGCCCACTCTCATCGGTGATCACCATCCGGTCCCCGGCGGGGCTCAGCTCGACAAACGACAGTCGATCCTCTAGATCCGTCTGAAAAACAGCCCGACGCGCATCCAGCACCTGCATTGCGCGCTTGAGCAGATAGGGAAGCGAACGGCTCTTGCTTCCCTGTTCATACGCACGATGAAGCCACAACAGTCCCTCTTCATCGCGCCCTTCGCCCAGGAGTCGATCTCCCTGTTCGACATAGGAATCGAGCAGCAGCTTGAGAATGAGCGCCGCAGTCTCCTTTTCCTTCTGCTCCCGTTGCCGAATCTCTTCCTCATTGCGTGTCCGCAGCGCTACGCTGGCATCAAGGAACGCTCGTTCTCGGTCACCGATTCGGCTGTTCCAGGTCTTGCGCCACTCCTCTGCAATCGCAAGCTGGAGTCCTCGTAGCAGCAGGGACTCATCGCGGCTCGCGACCAGCCACTGCTGCGCGGCTTGCACGACTCGCCGCTTCTGCACAAGTCCAGCGCGATCTTCATCGATCCACTCCCGAAGTCTGGGCCACTTGCGGATGAGCGCTTCATGTGCGACCTCAATGGTGGACTCCTGACCATCGTCGTCTTGCGATAGAAGTCGTGCCGCGACCAGCTCGGAAACGACCTCGTCCATCCGGTCGTGCTCCGCTTCATCCTGCGCAGCGCACAAGTCGGCGAGTCGCACCCGTGCTCTGCTATCGAGGGCGTGGTCCTCCGACACCGCCACCAGTCCAATCAGGACACGCCGAAGAATCTCCCCAAGACCACCACAGATCAGCTTGTCCGTCACGGCTTCTGCGCGAGCCTGGAGTGCGCCAATCACGCCCCCTAGTGCATCGTAAGCTAACTGGGTCAGCAGATTTCCTTGCCGATGCATCCACAGCGTATCCATCGCATCTTGCAGAAGCGGCAACGCTCCCGGCTCGTGCTCAACCTCGGTCAGCATGCGCTCTGCAAGTCCATCGGAAAGAGACAGACCGACTCTGCGTGCGGGAAGCACCAGGGCATTCCTGAGCTGTTCCGGAGACATCTGCGCAATGAAGATCCGATGCGATTCATCATAGGCCACGCGGTCGAGACGCAGACCCTCTTCGGAGAGCACCAGCTCGCCACAGCGTCCCACGTAGTCGATGCGCATCGTCAGTATGATGCACAGGGCAGGCTCTCGGGCGGACGCGAGCGCCCACAGCTTCTGGGCAAAGGCCTCGCGAACGTCAGCCGCCTTGGTCTGCGTAAACAGCTCCTCGAACTGATCGACCACCAGGACTCCTTTACGATCAGGAGGAAGCTCGGCAAGTTTGTCGCGGAGCGTCTGGATGGGGGCAGATCCCGGGCGCATTCGCAAGAACACAAGCGTCGGATCTGCGGCAAGTAGCTTGGGAATCGCACCGGCAAAGACGAGCGATGACTTTCCGGTTCCGGAGGCCCCCGCACAGATCAGCAATCGAGGTTTCCCACTTTCAACCAGTGTATGTAGGTCGGCGAGGATCTCTTCTGTTTCACGCTCGCGGCCAAAGAAAAAGCGACTGTGCTCAGGTTGAAAGGCCAGCAGTCCTCGGTACGGACGAATGACAATCGGTCGGGTCTGTTCTCCATCACTGTGTCGTGCGTAGAGCTGAAGGCTCACCCAGTCGAGTGAGCGATCAGTTTGCGGAACCGCAACGTCACTCAGAAGCAGCTTTCGACGCGCTGCCACAAACGCGGTCTCGACCGAACACGGAACCGCCAGCAGCTTTGCGTAGAACGTCTTTGCAAACACCAGTGAGCCCACCACAGAGAGCGGATAGCGCGACGCGATGACCGCCTGAAATCCACAACGCTGGAGCGTCTGCGCGACACTGCCGAGCTGTCCGCCAAGTGTGCCGCCATTGCCAGAGTCACAGGCCGACAAGATCACCAAGCGCACCATGTTGGCGAACGGTGCAAGCTGCGCACGCAACTGGGCTGCATCCACGCTGACCGCTTCGTCTTCGCCATCGAGACACAGACCGAAGGTCGAGCCGATGTCTGTGCCATGACAGAGCAGGTGTAAGATCGCGATCGGGTCACCCGTGCTCTGCGCCGCCGCCAGTGTATCGACGATCCGCTCGACCGATGCGTGCGCCAACATGTCACGGCGAGAATCAAAGGTGAATCCAGCTTGCTTGGCGGCTGCGGTGATCGCTTGAGAGTGCTCGTTGGCTGGGACACTTCCGCCTGCAGCGGACCACGCAAGCAGGATTCGACCGCCCTCTGCTCGCGGTGAAGGCTGCTCCGTTCGTGCGGGGTTGTCTGGCCACTCGTACCGAAGTAGCAGCGAGTCACACTCTCCCAGCGTTTGTCCGGTGCGAAGGGTCAGCAGCTCAAACGGGAGAGCGAACAGCTCTGCTGCGGAAGAACGAATCGTGATGGTGATTGGCTCTCTTCGCTCAATCGCCGCGCGGATCTCTGGTTCGTTGCGCGAAAAGCCTGCGTCCCACACGAACTTCCGCAGCCGCTCACCGACGCGCTGGAGCACGGTTGGATCTCTTCTGGATCGCCGCAGTTGTTCCAGGTCGGATAGCAGAGACTGATCCCAGTCCAGGTAGGCGCTCGGGCTCTCGCCTTGCTCGGTTGGCAAGACGTATTCCTGTGGACCCATGTGAAATCCAAACGGATCTCCTGAATCGGTGCTCCGCAGAAAGGAGAGCAGAATGCGCAGACCGCCGGGATCACTGATTGGCGTCATGTTCCAATTGTCCAGCGCAAGTGCAGCAAGCGTCAATTGCGATCGAAGCACGTTGAGTTCACTGATGCGCGGACAAATGGCGTCTCGAACGCAACTCACCGATATTCCTTCCAGATGCGATGAGGCTTGTCTTGCCAGTCGATCCTTGATGCAATCACTTATCGCTTTTGGCCTTCGTTGGGAGTGCCGTTCTGTAAGACACTCCTCCAGTTTGTCCGGACCACTTCCCTTCGGAAAGCGTGTCCGGAAAAGGAATCGTCTGTCCACACTTCAATTTGCGAGGAATAGATTCCCATGGCGAAGGTCACGATCTACAAAGATGCAGACTTCTCCGGCAGTTATCAGGAACTGGGTGCAGGACGCCACAATGGGCTGCTGATCGGAAACGATGAGGTAAGCTCCGTCAAGGTTCCGCCCGGATGGAAAGCAACACTGTGGTGGGACACGAACTTTTCCGGCGGCAGCAAGATCCTGATTGGCGATACTTCCTATGTCGAGAGCACCTGGAACGACGAAACGACGTCGATCGCCGTGAGCTGTCCTGCCACTGAGGCACCACTTGGTACACCCCGCAGTCTGGCACTTCTCGGGAACGGAGCGTACATCGACATCGGCGCAACGCGAACCCACTCTTCATCTGGTGAGTTTGCAGGCTGCACCATTGAAGCGTGGGTCTTCTTCGATCAGATTGGGAACTGGTCGCGGATTGTGGATCTGTTTCTGGTCGCGGGTCAGGATGATCTCATCTTATGTCGCGAAGGGAAGACCTCGAACCTCTACTTTGGAATTTGCAAGGCCGGCGTCGCAAAGTGGCTGAGCGTGCCCGGCGTGATTCGCAATGGACAGTGGATGCATGTTGCCGCGACGCTGGATGCAAGTGGCGTGGCTCAAGTCTTTGTCGATGGGAAGACCAAACCAGAGTGGTCTGCCCAGTTGCACATTCCCGAAGACAAAACGCGGAGCACGGGATACGTCGGCAAGAGTTGGTATTCTGGCGATTCAAACTTCGTGGGTCAGCTATGCGAACTGCGAATCTGGAATGTGCAGCGCTCCGCCGCAGAGATCGCGAGGATGATGAACGGTCGACTCACCGGCACCGAGCAAGGACTTGTCCGTTATCTGCGCTGCGATGAGACATCGGGTACGGTGCTGGTCGACTCAGCCGGGGTGCAAGACGCGGTGCTTCAGAACGCAAGCGCCAGCGCGGTTCTGTTTGGACTTGCCGGACCGACGCTGCGAGATCCCATCACACTGCCCACGGCGATGCAGCTTGATGGTGACAAGGACTACCTGACGTTGCCACCTGTCGATCTGGACTTCTCGCAGCCATGGACCCTCGAAACCTGGGTCTATCACAGCGAGGTTCGCGCATGGACGACACTGTTTGATCTGGGCAATGGACCAGGAACCGGGACCGCAGCAGATGACATTTTGATCGGACGTGAGTCCGGAACAAATGCTCTGTTCTTGCGGGTGTATAAAGGCTCAGCGTCGGTGAACATGCCTGCTACTTACATCAAAGCCCCGGCGCTGTTGGAGCTGGGCCGGTGGCAGCACCTGGCGATCACGATGAGCGGAGTCGCTGCGGATGGCACGGCGCTCTTTTCCTTTTATCGAAACGGAGTCCTCATTTGCTCAGATCGAGGGCCGATTCCAAACAATGTGGTCCGCAGCCGCTGCTACGTGGGTAAGTGCAACTGGGATCCGACCATCTTTCTAAAGGGTCGACTTGCGGAAGTTCGTTTGTGGAACGTCGCACGTTCCGCCGAGGAGATCCTGGCAGGGCTGTATGTACCGCAGGATCCAGAGACGCCCAGCCTCTACCGTTACTATCCACTGAATGAAACCAGCGGCACGCTGGCCAAGGATGCAACCCCACGCGGTCTACACGCAAGCCCTGCTGCGATTGTGGCGTGGAATCAAGCACCGCCCGCATCGCTCGCCACGGTGTTTCCTCCACCCCAAGCGCTGATGTTTAACGGGGCCGATACATTTGTGCAGCTACCTCCGCTGTCTGATGATCTGTCGCGCGGTCTGACGATTGAGGCGTGGGTGTATTTCGAGGAGACGACCAGCGGCGCACGGATCGTTGATCTCGGGTCCGGACCCGGAATCGACAACATCATCTTGTCGCGTGAGGGCTCAACCAGTGACCTCTCTGTTCAGATTTACGGCAACACATGGGGGGCGCTGCCAGCGACTGGAGTCATCCAAAACGGAGTCTGGCTTCACGTTGCGGTCAGCATCGGCGGCAGCTCCACAGGAATCGGTCCGGCATGTCTGTACGTAAACGGAGTCCCTCGGGCATCCGGGAACTTACCGCTACCAAAGAGCGGCGTGACGCGAAGCAAGTCCTACCTTGGGAAGAGCAACTGGACGGAAAACGCGCTCCTGTGGGGACGACTTGCGGACGTCCGCCTCTGGTCTGTCGCACGTACCGCCAGCGAGATCCGGAGCACGATGAATCGGACGTTGCAAGGCACCGAGACAGGGCTGCTCCGCTGCTATCCACTGGATGAAGGGAGTGGAAGCTTCTGCTTTGACAAGACCAGCCCAGGAGCTGATTCGCGACAGGCAAAGATTGTTGGATCGGCAACGCGACTCCGTTCGGTGCAGCCGCTTTCGACCCATGGCGGGCTGGGGCTCGACGGTCAAGGCGACTATGTAGAGCTTCCCCCTTTCGAGCTGGTGTCAGCGGAAGGAGTCACGATCTGCGCGTGGGTATACTTCGATGGAGTCAAGGTCGACGAGTGCATTATCGAGCTTGGCAACGGGCCAAATACGGACTCGATCGTCCTTTCGCGGGCCAGCGGACTGCAAGCGCTGGCGCTGGAGATCTCACAAGATGGTCTTTCGTCTCGGCTTGAAACGCCAACTGGCGTGCTGAACGCTCGATCCTGGCAGCACATTGCCGCCGTCATCGATCCACAAGGGAACGCCACCATCTACGTGGGAGGCGTCGCTTTGGCATCCAAGCAGCTGCAGGCTCCCAAAGCGGGAGTCACCCGAAGCCAGTGCTACGTCGGCCACAGCAGTCGAGGGACGCAGTTTGATCTGAAGGGACGCGTCTGTGACGTGCAGCTATGGAATGCGGTTCGCAGCGCAACCGAGCTTGCGCAGCAGCTCAGCACCTCCATCGATGTGCGCGATTCCCGTCTGTCCCGCGCGTATCCGCTGCACGAGAAGACCGGAACCGCACTTGCTAGTGTGGCGCAGACATCGGGAACGCTACAACTTGGCGCGACCTGGACCAGCCTTCCGCACAAATATCCGCTCGAGTTCGATGGCACCGGCTGCTATGTCCAGATTCCGTCCCTTTCGCAAGACTTCTCCAAGGGATTCACGATGGAGGCCTGGGTCCGATTCACCGGAACAGGATCTTGGACTCGGATTGTCGACCTGGGCGCAGGGCAAGCCGCAAACAACATCGTGATCGCCCGGTACAGCACCACCAGCGATCTGGTCCTGGCAATTTACCGCGACTCTTCCTATGACGAGCTGCGAGCCACTGATGCGATTCCGCTCGGTCGTTGGTTCCACGTCGCAGTGACGCTCGATTCCGTCTCGGCGGATGGCAGCAAGGGCGATGCGCATATCTATGTAAACGGTGTCGAAGTCGCAACGGGATCCATCCACGCGCCCCGCAGTGGAGTGGTTCGCAGCAAATGTTGGATTGGGAAGAGCAACTGGAGCGGCGATCCGCTGTTCCGTGGCCAGATGTCCGAAGTCAGAATCTTTTCTACGCCACGCACCGCGAGTCAGATCGCAACAACGTATGCTACGCCACTTGCAGGAAACGAGAGCGGACTTTGTCGACTGTATCGGCTGGACACACCGCTTGCGACACAGGCGATCGACTCAAGTCCAGCGGCAGCACACGGCTCGATCTTCAGCACACTGACCACACAGGTTACGGGAAGCCGAAACGGTCTCTCTTTCAACGGAACGAGCGACTATGTTGCCTTGCTTCCACTGGCCACGGATCTGTCACGTGGATTCACGATCTCGGCCTGGGTGCTCTTTAAACAGTATGGTCGCTTCGCACGGATCGTCGACTTGGGAAATGGCTCCGCCAGCGACAACATCATCCTGTGTCGCTACTCCAGCACGGAGCTAGAACTCGCTATTTACAATGGCGGGTCGCTGGGCGAGCTGATCACTACTACTGGAGTCCTGCCGAGCGATGGAAACTGGTTCCATGTTGCGGCCACCTTGAGTGCAGACGGAACCGCTGCGATCTACGTCAACGGAACGAAGGTCACAAGCAAGACGTCAATGATGATGCCCCGTTCCGGCGTTGTTCGCAGCCGCGCCTATGTCGGAAAGAGCAACTGGAACGCCGATCCACTGCTGAGCGGTCAGATCGCTGACCTCGCACTCTTCGACCGTGCACTCTCCGCGACCGAGATTGTGAACGTGAAGTACAACGGGCTGACGGGGTCGGAGATCGGTCTTGTCCATCTATATCGACTGTACGATCGGAAGGGCTGCGTGGTACCCGATCGTGTGCTCGGGAGCCCGCAAGCTGGGCTCCTTTTCGGTTCGCAAATGAATCTGGAGAGCTGGCGTCCCGACGCAAAAACGCTTGCATTCAATGGAGCAGGAGGCGCGGCACAGCTTCCTTCGCAGGCAGTGGATCTGCGACCAGGATTCACCATCGAGGCCTGGATCTTCTGTTCTGGGGGACCGAAAGCAGATGAGACCCTCATCTGTTTTGGAAGTACCCTGGCCAATCGCAGCGTCATCCTCTGCCGTGACAAGACCAGCGACGATCTCGTGATTCTCTTCGCAACGGAGAGCGGTCTGTGGTCAGCGAGATGTCCTTCCATCCTGCGCAGCGACATCTGGTTTCATCTCGGTGTTTCAGTGTCTGCGGTGAGCGCCAAAGATGGAACCCGGCAAGCGACCTTCTACCTATCCGGACAGCGAATCGCCGGGGTAGTTCTTCAAAAGGAGTCCGCAAAGACGATTCAGTCAGACGGTCTGTCATGGCTGGGCTGCGGTCCATCCGGAACCACTCCTTTTGCTGGACGGATTGCCGAAGTCAGGCTGTGGAGTCGGGTTTTGACGGCGTCCGAGATCGATGCACGAGCTGAGGTTCGGCTCGCTGGAAACGAGACCGGACTGATCCGTTACTATCCACTCTCTGCAACGGTTGGACTGACCGTTCCCGATGGTCGGCAAGGCACCGGTGCAACCGTGCGTGGCAATCCGATTCGGATCGCCCGGCCGCTGCGGACTCCGGAGTCTGGCCCGATGACTGGCGCCCTGGCGCTGGATGGACAGCGCCAAGTGGTGACGTTGTCCCAACTGAGTGTGGACTTTTCCCTGGGCTTCACTTTCGAGTCATGGGTCTACCTTAACGGGACGCAGCACAACGTTCGGATCTTTTCGATAGGTCGAGGAGCCGGAGCAGATACCATCTCCCTTTCCCGCGTGGCGGTCTTGAGTGATGGCATTCCGAATGACCTTCTGCTCTCTGTGTCTCAGGGCGACCAAGTGAAGACGCTCGCCGCCCAAAACGTGGTTCCTGAACGTGTCTATTTCCACATTGCTATCACGGTCGATGCGACTGGACAGGGCATCATCTACGTCGATGGCAGCGAGCGTGCGCGCGGAACAGTCTATGCACTCCGCTCCGGTGTGCTGCGGCCCAAAGGATTCTTGGGGTGCGGCGATGGCGATGAACCTCGCCTTATGGGCAGTCTCTCCGAAGTACGGATCTGGAACCGAGCGCGGACTGCGTCCGAGATCGCTGAAACCAAGAATCGCACGCTCTATGACTCCGACCCTTCGCTGGTTGCATACTATCGCGGGACAGAGACAGATGGTGTCGTCCTGCACGATTCATCGCACAGCGTGCGTGACGCTGCAATCACTGGGCTGCGCCAGATTTGGGGAGTCGCAGCGCCGCTGTTTCTGCCTCCTCCACATCAACAGGGAGCGCTCGTTCTCAACGGAAGCGACGACTGGGTTGAACTTCCCAGGGTCGGGGCAGATCTGTCGCTGGGATTCTGCCTGGAAGCCTGGATCTTGCCGGAGGATGATAGAGCTTGGGCCTGCATCTTCGATCTTGGGAATGGCGCGCCACTCGACAATGTGATTCTGGGTCGGCGCGGTACGGATCGGGCACTGGTCCTGGAGGTATATCGCGGCACAACCAAATACTCTGTCGAGACCAGTGCAGAATCAATCAAGCTCGGTGTTTGGACACACATCGCAGCAACGGTGGACAGCACGGGAAAAGCGACTCTGTACGTGCAAGGTGGACTCGCGCAGAGCATCGCTGCGGCAGTTCCCGCTGCCCTGTCTCGAAAGGCAGCGATCGGACGCAGTCGATTCGGAACCCAGACCAGCTTCTGTGGCCAGATCACAGAAGCACGGATTTGGAATGTTCCTCGCAGCCAAAGCGACATCCAAAAATCGATGACGAGTCGCCTGCGTGGAACCGAAGCAGGACTTGTCGTCAACCATCGACTCAACGAAACCGACGGAGAACGAGCGGGGGACGCGACCAAAGCGGCAAGCCATGCTTGGGTTCGCGGTCGCTGTGCATGGTCTACAGGCGGCGGTGGCGCAGCGATTCCTCTTCCGGTGTTTGCACCATGGACGCCCCCCCAGGGCACCCTGCGATTTGATGGGTCGGTACATGTCGCGCTGCCAACAATCTGGTCAAGTGTGATGACACCAACCACGACAGGACTGTGTCTGGAGGCGTATGTCTATTGCGATGAAGTGACGCAGACTGTCAGCCTGATCGATTTGGGCAGTGGTTCAGGCGGCGCAGACAACGTCTATTTGGGAAAGGAAGGCTCGACGCTGGTTTTTGCCATCCAGGTCGCAACAAACGCAGTCCAGTTCGTCAGAGCAGCCGGAGTCCTGACCGCATCCACTTGGACTCACGTTGCTGCGTCAGTGGATGAGAACGGGCATGTGCTGCTGTGCAAAGATGGCGTTCCGCTGAGCATCGATCGCAACGTGATCGACCCACCTCGGAATGGCCAAAGAACGTCGTCGTATCTTGGCCGCAGTCAAGCCGGGGTTCGCTTTGCTGGACGGATGACGGAAGCGCGAATCTGGTCGAGGTCACGGACTCCTCAGGAGCTTCTCTCTGCTCGTTCTTGTCGGCTGGGTGGTGCCGTCTCCGGAATGCTCCGCTGCTATCCACTGCTCGGCTCCAGCGGACGCATCGTTCGAGATAGCTCGGATGAACATCAGGACGGCATCGTCAGCGGTTTGAGCTACGCATGGGATCTTTCGACTCCCAGCTTCCAGAGCGTCGTTCCCAGCCAGACTTCGACCGCTTCGTCCGGAGCGCTGTCCTTTGATGGCGCGAGCACCTATGTGCGGCTTCCATCGGTGACAGAGGATCTGGCCAAAGGATTCACGCTGGAAGCATGGGTGTACTTCGAGAGCGTAGGAAGCTGGTCGCGCATCTTAGATATCGGTCAGGGAATGCGCCTAAACAACGTCTTCCTGGCGCGCTACGGAACCACCAACCAAGTGGCGATGCGGATCTATTACGACGGCGCAAACTACACCGAGTTTGTGACGACGTCACAGGTGCTTTCGCTCAATACCTGGATCCACATCGCGGCCACGCTTGATGCCGCAGGGAATGTCTGCATCTACAAAAACGGAGTCAGTGTCACGCTCAACCAGTCCAAACTGCTCAAGTTTCCATCTCTGGTGGTGCGTGATCGCGCCTTCATCGGCAAGAGCAACTGGTACTGGGACGCGATGTTCAAAGGACGGATGGCAGAGGTACGACTCTGGAACAGAGCGAGATCTAACGATGAGATCGCTGCGCTGCGCAGTGTCCGACTCACCGGAAGCGAGCGCGGACTGTTTGGGTACTATCGACTGGATGAAGCGCAGGGATCGCTGATTGCGGACCGCTCGTCACGTGGAGAGACTGTCACAGGATATGGAGATCTCGGATGGGGAAGTCCGGCTCCTCCTCTTGGTAGCGCAGCGGTCGCGGTGGTCCCAACCCAAGCGCTCGATGTTCCAACACCTACGGAAGTTCTCACACCTGTAGCAACCAACACGGGCGGAAGCTTGAGCATATCGACCGGCGATTCCCTCGTAGATCTGAGCATCCAAACCTATGTGAGCAGCGGAATCTCGTTCGATCTGTTTGGAGTTCCTGCGCAGCTTCTGGTGGGTGGTTTGTTCCAGGTGACTCCCATTGCGAAGACCTTCGCATTCAGTGGGACACTCACACTGACCAAGCCCGTGAGTCTGCCCAGCGCTTCGGGAACACTTGTTCTCGCTCAGGACGCGAATCCGATGGTCTATCGGGCCCGCTTTTCCACCTCGTTCTCCGTCGCACAGCTTGTCCACGATGTGGCCGTGCAGGCCGGAATTGCCACGGTGGTCGATGCGCTGGTTGTGCCGCCCCTGCAAGCGTTTTCAAACCCCACCATCATCGTGGCAAGCGGCGAAGGTTACGACCCCGCAGTGGGTGACTTTTGCAAAGGCATGAACTTCTATGCCACGCAGAAAGTCAGTGACCTCCCAGGAATTTCACTCCTTCCGAACAAGTGGAAGATGGGTAACGGGAGTTATTACGTCCCGCATGGGCACACAACAGAACACAAGCGGCACCAAGACAGCGATCGGCTACGTGCGGGTAAGCACTCAGGAACAGGCGACGGAGGGTGTGAGTCTCGACGCACAACGCGATAAGTTGAGGTCATATTGCAAACTCAATGGACTGAAGCTAATCGACATATTGGCCGATGAGGGAATCTCTGGTAGCACGCTGGATCGTCCAGGGCTGCAAGCGGCACTCCGTATGGTTAGGAAGGGGCGAGCCAGTACGTTGATCGTGGTGAAGCTCGATCGGTTGTCGCGCTCGCTCCGCGATGTCTGTTCACTGGTGGAGGACTACTTTACCGACGAGCGGAATCACCTCCTGTCGGTCTGCGGAATGGTGAACACGCATTCTGCTGCGGGACGAATGCTGATGATGAACCTCGCCAACTTCAGTCAGTTCGAGCGCGAGATGATCTCTGAACGGACTCGCGATGCGCTCCAGCATATGAAAGCGCAGGGAATCCGTCTCGGTCCCGCTCCGTACGGGTATGCTCTCGGAACGGAACTCGATGAGCGTGGGCGACGGAAAATTGTGCCGCTTCCGCACGAACAGGAGGTCATCGCCAAGATCAAAGCGATGTACGCGGAGAAGCTCTCGTTCACGAAGATCACGAAGCGACTCAATGAACTT
>Ga0209174_10001888_pt1 | contig 14421 bp, 11 predicted proteins | sample JI91814BDNA_FD_187505 | JGI IMG/M metagenome (GOLD analysis project Ga0209174, IMG submission 187505) | Wastewater effluent complex algal communities from Wisconsin, to seasonally profile nutrient transformation and Carbon sequestration -... | ecosystem: Engineered > WWTP > Effluent > Algae...
AATAAAAAGCGCCCCGGGCACCCGTTCTCTCGTTACCGTTGCTACCTTCCGGTCCTGGCGGGTTTGGCGAGAGAGCCGTCGCTCGGGGCATAAACCGGCATGGTTCCTTGATGAACTTAACCGGGGCGGAGAGGGAGGGATTCGAACCCTCGGTGGCTTGCGCCACACAAGATTTCCAATCTTGCACCTTCGACCACTCGGACACCTCCCCTTGGTCTCAGGCGTAAATGCTTACGAATCTGCAGTTGTCAGGAAGCGGAGAGGGAGGGATTCGAACCCCCGGTGACTCTCGTCACACCTGATTTCGAGTCAGGCACCTTCGACCGCTCGGACACCTCTCCAAACGGGGCGCGGAACATACCAGACATTGTTCGTCCCTGCTGAACTCCTGCTCGAGCGGATCGTCACACCCGCGCGTCTTCGCGCCTCGAACCATCAACGCCGCAAACCCCGTTTTGGGCGATCTTCGGGGCCGGACCCGCATGAACCGCCTCGCCCGCTCGACCAGCCCGTACCTCCGCCAGCACGCCGACAACCCGGTCGACTGGTACCCATGGGGCGACGAGGCGCTCGCCCGGGCCCGCGCCGAGGACAGACCGATCTTGCTGAGCGTCGGCTACGCCGCGTGCCACTGGTGCCACGTCATGGCCCACGAGTCGTTCGAGGACCCCGAGGTCGCCGCGCTGATGAACGAACGCTTCATCAACATCAAGGTCGACCGCGAGGAGCGCCCCGACATCGACGCCATCTATCAAAAGGTCGTCCAGCTGATGGGGCAGGGCGGCGGCTGGCCGCTCACCGTGTTCCTCGCGCCCGACCAGCGCCCGTTCTACGGCGGCACCTACTTCCCGCCGATGCCGGGCCACGGCCGTCCCTCGTTCCGCCAGGTGCTGCACGCCCTGTCCGACCTGTGGAACAACCAACGCGACAAGATCTCCGAGCAGGCCGACAGCTTCGCCGAGGGCATGGCCGACCTCGGCCGCGCCGGCGACGAGGAGGGCGAGCAGCTCGCGCACGACGTCAGCCTCACCGACCCCGCCACGCTGCGCGCCGCGACCGACAGCCTGCTGTCCCGCGTCGACCCCGAGTGGGGTGGCTTCGGGCGCCAGCCCAAGTTCCCGAGCGCCCCCTCGCTGGCCGTCCTGCTGCACGCCGCCCAGACCTCCTCCCCCGTCGCCGAACCAGCCGGCCAGGCGCTGACCCACACCCTTCTCCGCATGCACCGCGGCGGCATCTACGATCACCTGCGCGGCGGCTTCGCCCGCTACAGCGTCGACCGCGAATGGCTCGTCCCGCACTTCGAGAAGATGCTCTACGACAACGCCCAGCTGCTCGGCCTCTACGCCGACGCCAGCCGCGTGTGGCCCGCGTACTCCGCGTTCCGCGACGTCGTGCGCGACACGATCGCCTACCTCGAGAGCGACATGCGCGACGCCTCGGGCGGCTTCTACGCCGCGACCGACGCCGACAGCGAGGGCGTCGAGGGCAAGTACTTCTGCTGGACCCCGCAGCAGCTCCACGACGTGCTCGGCGACGCCACCGCGGTCGCGCTCGTCGCCCGCGTCCACGACGTCACCCCGCGCGGCAACTTCGAACACGGCCTGTCGATCCTCCACCTCCCCAAGCCCTACGCCGAGGCCGCCGCCGACGGATACCTCGCCGAGGCCGACCTGCGCGCCCGCCTCGCCCCGCTGCACGCCAGGCTGCTCGCGCACCGCTACACCCGCGTCCCGCCGCTGCGCGACGAGAAGATCCTGACCAGCTGGAACGCCCTGCTCGTCAGCGGCCTCGTGCGCGCCGCCGAGGCCGCCGACACCTGGCGCGAGCCGACCCTCGCCGCGCACTGGCGCGGCCTCGCCGTCCAGGCCGCGACCTACCTCATCAAAAACCACCGCACCGCGAGCGGTCAGGTCCTGCGCGCCGCGTTCGCCGGCGAGGCCCACACCCGCGGTTACCTCGAGGACCTCGCGACCCTCGCGCGCGCCTGCCTCGACCTCCACGAGGCCACCCTCGATCTCACCTGGCTGGCGACCGCGAAGGACCTCGCGCACCACGCCCTCACCCACCACGCCGTGTCGGGCGGCGCCGGCTTCTACATGACCGCCGACGACGCCGAGCGCCTGCTCGAGCGCAGCGAGGACCAGCACGACTCGGCCCAACCGAGCGGCCTCGGCGTGCTCGTCGAGGTCCTGCTGCGCCTCGACCACAGCGACGCCGGACCGCCCGGGGGACGCGCCGCCGCCGAGGCCGTGCTCCACCGGTTCCGCGGGGCGGCGGCCCAGCCGTTCGCGTACGCCAGCCTGATCTGCGCGGCGCAGTTCGCCGGCCCGGAGGCGACGCACGTGACCGTGCGTGCATCTGCACCGGAGCACGCGGCCGAACTCGCGCGGCAGGTGCGGGCCGGGCGGCTGCGCCTGACCAATAAACACCCGCTCAGCCTCCACTTCGCCCGCCACGACGGACCGCCGGACGCGATCGTCTGCCGCGGTCAGACCTGCAGCGTGCCGCTGGTCGGGGACGCCGTCACGGCGGCCCTGCGCTGAGATACACTCGCGGCGCCATGCCGAACGTCGAGTACGCCTGCGGAGGCCGCCTGCTGTTCACCACCCAGACGTCCGACGAGGCCCAGTTCGTGCCGAGGATCCACGAGATCGTCGTGATCGACGACGCGCCGTACCAGGTCGTCGACGTCGAGTACTGGGCCAAGCGCGCCGGCTCCGTCGATCGCCGGCTGGTCTTCCCGATCGTCTACCTGATCCCCGTGAACGCCGCCGAGTGGGCCCAGCGGCTCGAGCGACGAGTCCCGCGCGAGAGCGAGGGCAAGCCGCCCGTGCGCTACTGACGAGCCCCATGAGCAGCACCCTCAGCATCGTCTTCGGCCTGGCCTTCGTGCTGCTCGGCGTCACCGCGGTGATGCTGCAGGCGTGGCTGTGGGGCTTCCCGATGGACGGCGACAGGTCGACCGCCCCGCGGCTGTGGACCAACATCCACCGCTGCGTCGGCCTCAGCTTCGTCGCGATCTACATCGTGATGATGGTCTTCATGGTCCCGCGCCTGTGGCAGTACCAGGTCGAGCTGCCCGCGCGCACGGTGATCCACGCGACGTCCGCGATCGTGATCGGCGTGCTGCTCGCGGCCAAGCTGGCGATCATCCGCCTGTTCCCCCACTTCTCCGGCGCGTTGCCGGCGCTCGGCCTCGGACTCCTCATCAACACGGTGATCCTCGGCTCGCTGTCGCTGCCGTACGCCCTGCGCGCCCACACCATCTCCGGCGACACCCTCAGCGGGGACAACCTGGGGCGCGTCCGCGGCGTCATGGCCGGCCTGCTGCCCGACGGCACCGACGTCGGCGCCCTCGTCACGCCGGCCCGCCTCGAGGAGGGCCGCGAGGTGCTGACCCGCAAGTGCACCGTCTGCCACGACCTGCGCACGATCCTCGTCAAGCCGCGCTCCGGACCCGGCTGGTACAACGTCGTCGTCCGCATGGCCGAGAAGCCGATCATCATGGGCGACGCGCTCGACGAGCGCGACCTCCCGGTCGTCACCGCGTACCTCGTCGCCATCACCCCCGACATCCAGCAGTCGACCAAGGTCAAGATGAAGGCCATGCAGGACCAGGCCGAGCGCGCGGCCGGGGTCGCCGACATGCCCGCCGACGCCACCGGTTCCAGCTTCGACCTCGTCAAGGCCGAGGCCCTGTTCAAGAGCAGCTGCACGCAGTGCCACGAGGCCGCCGAGGTCGACGCGCACGGCGGCGACGACGAGGCCGGCTGGTCGAAGATCGTCAAGCGCATGGTCGAGAACGAGGGCGCCGAGATCGTCGAGGACGACGCCCGCACGATCGTCCGGTACCTCGCCGAGACGCGAAAGAAGAAGGGCTGACATGCCGCGCCTCGTCGGAGTCCTGCACCTCCCGCCCCTGCCGGGCAGCCCGCGCAGCCGCGAGTCCGTCGCCAGCATCGCCCGCGCCGCCGCCCGCGACGCCCGCATCCTCGAGGCTTCCGGCTTCGATCACGTCGTCGTCGAGAACTTCGGCGACGCTCCATTTTTTAAACACGACGTCCCCGCCGTCACGATCGCCGCGATGACCGCGTGCGCGCTCGCCGTGCGCGACGCCTGCCCCGACCTCCCGCTCGGCCTCAACGTCCTGCGCAACGACGGCGCGGCCGCCCTCGCGATCGCGGCCGTCGTCGGCGCCGCGTCGATCCGCGTCAACGTCCTGTCTGGCGCCCGCGTCACTGACCAGGGCCTCATCGAGGGCCGCGCCGCCGAGCTCCTGCGCCTGCGTCGCGACCTCGCCGCCGACACCATCCAAATTTGGGCCGACGTCGCCGTCAAGCACTCCGCCCCGCTCGCCGCCCGCGACATCGCCGACGAGACCAAGGACTTGGTGCATCGCGCCCTCGCCGACGCCGTGCTCGTCACCGGCGCCGGCACCGGCGAGTCCGTCGACCCCGCCCATTTAAAAATAGTCCGCGCCGCCGCGGGCCATGCCCCCGTGCTCGTCGCCAGCGGCGCGACGATCCCCGCGCTGCCCCAATTATTAAAACTGTGCGACGGAGTGATCGTCGGCAGCGCCCTGCGGGCCGACGGTCGCGCGGGCGGCCCGATCGACGAGCAGGCCGCGAGGCGCTTCGGAGCGGCGTTCCACGCGGCCATCTCCGAAGCATAAATTCCAGGCGTTCGCGCTCGCGGGCTGTGGTACACGCGGTTCGCCATGCAGCTTGCGATCCCCCGCTTCCAGTTCCGGTTCGTCCCGGCGATGGGCAACGTGATCCACCCGGGCAACTTCCACCCGGTCGGCGCCCAGGTCGGCGCCGAGGGGATGATCGACCGCGTGCTCGCGGCGATGCCGGAGCGCCCCGCCGCCGGCGCGGGCGGCAATTGGCTGGTCGTCGGCGGCTCCGGCGGGTTCGGCAGCGCGGCGCGGGCCGTGCTCGGGGCCGGCTTCGGCGCGCACACCCTCAACCTCTCGTACGACGCCGAGCCGCAGCCGGACAGCTCCAACAAGCTGCGCAAGATCGGCTCGCCCGGGTGGCACCGCAGCCTCGCGCTCGAGCGACGCCTGCGTGGCCTCGGCCTCGTCGCTCGCTCGCTCATCGGCGACGCCTTCGATCCGGCGCTGCGCGACCGGACGATCGCCGAATTGCGCGAGCACTTCGGCGGGCCGCTGCACGGCCTCGTGTGGGCCCTCGCGGCCCCGCGTGCCCTCGATCCGCGGACCGGCAAGCCGGTGCAGAGCGCCCTCAAGCCGCTCGGTCGCCCGGCCTCGGTCCGCACGTTCAGCGGCCGCGGCGAGGGCCCCGAGGACGTCCCGAAGGTCGCCGAGTTCACGCTCCCTCCCGGCACCCCCGAGGAGGCGGTGGCCACCCAGTACGTCATGGGCGGCCGCATCGTCGAGCAGTGGATCCTCGCGCTCATGGCCGCGGGCGTGCTCGCCGAGGGCTTCACGCTCGTGACGATCTCCTACCGCGGCAACCCGCTCAACAGCGCGATCTACCGCGACGGACTCATCGGCCTCGCCAAGGCCGACCTCGAGTTCCACACCCGTGCGCTGCACGACGTCCTCAAGTCCACGCTCGGCGGCCGCGCCGTCGCCGTGGAGGGCCCCGCGGTCGTCACCGAGGCCAGCGGCGGCATCCCGGGCGTGCCGCTCTACATGGCGGAGTTACTCGACGTCATGGGCGCGGACTTCGAGGACCCGCTCGTGTCGATGCTCCGCATGTTCCGCACGCGCCTGCCCCCGCGGGGCTCCGACATGGTCGTCGACGAGCACGGCCTCGTGCGGATGGACGACCTCGAATTGTCGCCAGCCGTGCAGACAGAGCTGAAGAGCCGCTTCGATCGCCTCGAGCCGGGCCAGCCGTTCGACCCGAAGCTCTATCAGCGCTTCATGGACGAGTACGCGCAGACCCGCGGCTTTAATAATCCAGGGGTCGATTATGCCGCCGAGTTCGACACCGACGCCGTCTGCCGGCCCTGACGCGCCCGCGTTACACTCCTCCCGCGAGGGAGGTGGCGATGGCACGCGGAACCGGGTGGAGCTTGTGTCTGTGCATGGTCGCGTTCGCGTGCGGCGACAGCGGCGCGGGTGACGAGACGTCGACCACCGCCGGTCCGAGCGGTGACCCCGGCGGCACGACGACGCCGACCCCGACGACGTCCGGAGATCCGAGCGGCGACCCCTCGGGAGATCCGAGCGGCGACCCCTCGACGTCGACGAGCGGCGACCCCACGGGCGACCCGACCGGCAGCCCGACCAGCTCGCCGACGAGCAGCCCGACCAGCGACCCGACCGGAGATCCGAGCGGCGAGACCACCGACCCGCCGCCCGCGACCTGCACGCCCGCGGGCGGCAGCGACACCGTCGCGGCCCCGGAGCTGCTCGTCTCGCTCAAGGATCGTTACGAAGAGGCGTGGCTCGGCAGCGCCGCGGTCGCCGATCTCGACGGCGACGGCACCGCGGAGATCGTCGTGCCCCGCGGCAACGCGATGATCGCCTGGCACGCCGACGGCGCCCTGGTGTGGAAGACCGTCGCCGACGAGGATCGCATCTGGGCCAGCCCGGTCGTCGCCGACATCACCGGCGACGGTCGCCTCGAGGTCGCCTTCGCCGCGCGCGACAAGGTCTACGTGCTCGACGCCGCCGGCGCGATCGCACCTGGCTTTCCGGTCACGTGGGTGGGCGAGCTGCGGACGATCGGCGCGGCCGACATCGACGGCGACGGCGCGCTCGAGCTCGTCGTCGCCCCGGCCGACGGCGGCGACGCGGGCGACGTGATGTACGCGTGGAACGGCGACGGCAGCATCGTCGCCGGCTTCCCGCCGAACGCCACCGGCACCAGCGGCTGCGCCATCGACGACAAGTGCTACATCGCCGGCTGCTACGACCAGAACCTCGCGCTCGGCGACCTCGACGCCGACGGCAAGGCCGACATCGTCGTGCCGCACGACAACGCCTACGTCAGCATCCACAAGGGCACCGGCGAGGCGTTCGACGCCGCCGACATCTACCCGGTCGCCAAGACCCCGGGCGTGCGCTACCTGCACGCGCTCGCCGAGGCGATGCAGGGCTACGCCGACGACGAGGAGACCGCGCTGCAGGCCCACTTCACCAACACGCCGCCGGCGATCGCCGACCTCGACGGCGACGGCACGCGCGAGGTGATCCTGCTCGCCTCGGTGCAGAACGCCGCGCAGTCCGACCGCGAGAAGGGGGTCGCGGTGTGGGTCGTCGGCCACGACGGCGCGCGCCGCCCCGGCTTCGAGGTCCCGGTCCACTTCCCCGACTACCTCTCGGGCCTGTGGGACTACGGCGACAACATCGTGGCGATCTCCAACCAGGCCAGCGTCGCCGACATCAGCGCCGAGCACCCCGGCCTGGAGATCGTCTTCCCGGGCTTCGACGGGGCCATCCACGCCGTGAGCGCCGCCGGTGAGGTGCTGTGGAGCACGCCCTACACCGCCGACGCCGCGGTCGCGACCGCGGGCGTCGCGATCGGAGACCTGTCCGCCGATGGCACGCCCGAGGTCGTGTTCAACACCTTCAGCGTCGACAGCGGCAAGGGCCAGCTCATCGTGCTGAGCGCCACGGGTCAGCAGCTGCACGCGTTGCCGCTGCCGCGGCGCGGGGCGATGCCTGTGCCGACTCTGGCGGACGTCGACGGTGACGGCGGCGTGGACATCGTCGTGTCGCTCAAGGACGCGGAGGACAAGGTGGAGAGCGTGCAGGTCTACCGGGTCCCGGGGTCAGCGCCCAGCTGTCTCCTGTGGCCGACGGGGCGCGGTAATTTGCTGCGGAGCGGGCTGGTCCTGTGATGGCTTTCGCATCGTCTCCGAGGTTGAAGCGTTAGGCTCAAGACGGACGGACCGTGAACGCGCAGGACGAACAGGTACGCACCACCCACGCCTCGTTGCACGTGCAGACCGACGAGCGGATCAGCCGTCGGCCGGTGCTGATCGCGCTGCACGGGCCGAACCCGGGCACGGTGCACCCGATCCCCGGCGAGGTGATCCTCGGCCGCTCGAACGACGCCTCGATCTACGTCGACGACGACCGCGTCTCGCGGCGACACACCCGCATCCTCGTCGCCTCGCCCGATGAGGTCCGCCTCGAGGACCTCGGCAGCAAGAACGGCACCTGGGTGAACGGCCGCCGCGTCGCCACCGCGGAGCTGCACAACGGCGACACCATCCAGATCGGCAACGACACCGTCTTTCAGTTCTCCTACCGCGACCCCGTCGAGCAGCGCCTGCTCGAGCGCCAGAAGATGGAGGCCATCGGTCGCCTCGCCGGCGGCGTCGCCCACGAGTTTAATAATCTGCTCGCGGTCGTGCTCGGCAACCTGTCTCAGCTGCAGCGCCACATGCAGTCCGGCGAGGGCGCGGCCGACGTCCAGCTCGACATGCTGCGCGACGCGATCAGCGCGACCACCCGCGCGACCGAGATGACGCACCAGCTCCTCGGCATCGCTCGTCGCGCCCGCGTCAGCGACAACCCGGTCAACGTCAGCGCGCTCGTCGAGGACCTCGGCCGGCTCGTCTCGCGCACGCTGGTCCGCGACATCGAGCTCGAGCTCGACGTCGAGCCGGAGCTGTACATCCGCGGGCAGGCGCCGGAGCTGCAGCAGGCGCTGCTCAACCTCTGCATCAACGCCCGCGACGCCATGCCGCGAGGCGGCGTGTTGACCCTGCGCGTGCACGCCTGCGACAGCGACCCGGACGACCCGCTCGGCCCGTGCGTGGAGATCTGCGTCGAGGACACCGGCATGGGCATGGACGAGGCCACGCTGAAGCACGTGTTCGAGCCGTTCTTCACGACCAAGGACATCGGCCGCGGCACCGGCCTCGGCCTGTCGATCGTGCACGGCATCGTCACCGGCCACCGCGGGCACATCGACATCCAGAGCGAGGTCGGGCAGGGCACCTCGGTCATGCTCGTGCTGCCGTGCACGCCGCCGCCGTCGGCCTCCGAGATCCCGCAGCCGGCGGCGCAGCCGGCCCCGCGCGCCGCCCGGACGATCCTCCTGGTCGAGGACGACGAGGCCCTCCGGCGCAGCGTCACGCGCATGCTCGAGCACCTCGGCTACCGCGTGTACGTCGCCGCCGACGGCGTCGAGGCCGTCGAGGTGTTCCGCCGCCAGCACCTCGACGTCGACGTCGTCCTCCTCGACGTCGGCATGCCCCGCCAGGGCGGCGCCCGCACCTTCGACGAGATGAAGGCCATCGACCCCGACGTGAAGGTCCTCCTATCGTCCGGCTACCACGGCGACCACCTGGAGCCGCAGCTGCGCGCCGGCGTCCACGGCTTCCTGCCCAAGCCCTACACGCTGCAGCAGCTGGTCGACGCCCTCAAGACCATCGCCTGACGCCCGGGGGCCGGGGTATCATCGGCGGTCTTGTCCTCGCGCGCCTTCTTCCCCGGGCTCGTCGCTCTGCTGTCCGGCTGCGTGACCTCGGACTTCGCGCCCTACGCCGATGAAGTCGGCGAGTCGTCCGGGTCCTCGCCTGCGTCGCCTTCTTCCTCGTCCGCGGACGAGAGCTCATCGTCGGACGACTCCACCGGCGAGCCGCCGCCCGACGAGCCCCCGCTGCCCCTCTACGACGGCGAGCCGCTGCCCGACGGCCCGGTCGGCCAGTGGCAGTGGGTCGACTTCCCGGACGCGTTCTGTCGCGACGGCACGACCACCGGCATCGGCGTGCGCCGGGGCGACTCGCCCAACCTCGTCATCTTCTTCGAGGGCGGCGGCGCCTGCTTCAACGGCTTCACCTGCCTGGCCAACCCGAAGCACTACGACGCCGTCGACTTCCTCGAGTGGTACGGCGGCTACGGCGGCCTGTTCGACGACGAGGAGGAGGACAACCCGGTCGCCGACTGGACGATGGTCTACGTGCCGTACTGCTCCGGCGACGTGCACGCCGGCGACCAGCGCGGGGTCAGCATCGTCGACGCCCCCGGCGAGCAGCTGTTCGCCGGCTACACCAACGTCGACGCGTTCCTGCGCCGCATCGTCCCGAGCTTCGGCGACGCGCCCGAGGTGTTGATCACCGGCGTCAGCGCGGGCGGCTTCGGCGCGGGCTTCAACTACCACCGCCTGGCCCGCGTGTTCCCCGGCAAGGTCACGCTGCTCGACGACTCCGGCCCGGTCATGCGCGACGAGTACCTCGCGCCGTGCCTGCAGACGACCTGGCGCTCGGTGTGGGGCTTCGACGCGACCCTGCCGATCGCCTGCGACGACTGCTTCAACAGCGACGGCGGCGGCATCCACCACATCTTCGAGTTCATCGCCCGGCGCCACCCGAACCAGCGCATGGGCCTCATCTCGAGCGAGCGCGACGCGACGATCTCGATCTTCTACGGCTTCGGCCTGCATGAGTGTGCCGGCCTCGGCGCGATCTACCCGAGCGGCAGCTTCCTCGACGGCCTGCACGACCTCCGCGACGCGGTCCTGCGCCCGCTCGGCAACGTCGGCACCTACTACATCCCCGGCAACGACCACACGTGGATCGGCGGCTCGCGGTTCTACAGCACCGAGGTCGACGGCGTGCCGCTGACCGACTGGGTCGCCGACCTGCTGTCCGGCGACGTCGCCCACGTCAGCCCGCCCGCGAACTGAGCGCGCCGGGCACCATCACGGCGGCTCGACCGCCACGCGCGTGCACCCGGCGAGCACGTTCGCCGGCCCGCTGCGCTGCAGCTCGTCGCCGACGATCGTGTACACGCCCTCCGCCGCGCGCAGCCCGTCGGACGGCTCCTCCGCGTCCGCGCCCGCGAGCCGCTGCGCGATCGCCAGCACCAGGTCGGTCCCGCAGACCCACGGCACCAGCCCGTGGCTCGGCCCGAGCGGCGTCGCGTCGCCGATCGCGGCGCGGCCCGACCACAGCGACGTGAACCGGATCGTCGCGCCGCCCAGCGCCGCACCGACGAACGCCGCCTCCGCGCCCTCGCGCAGCCCGCTCGCCCGCGTCGCCACGACCACCGGCCCGACCTCCGTCATCTGCCCGCGGTACTCGCAGCCCGCCTCGCAGCCGTCCGGCACGGCCACCGCCAGCGCCCGCGGGGCCGCCTTCGCCAGCTCGCGCAGCATCAGCTCCGACCTGTCCCCGGGGACAAGCGCCCAGGGACATGTCCCATCGGACAGGACCGCCAGCGCCGCGGGCGGCGGCTCCACGCAGCGCGCGTCGGCCTCGTCGGGCGGCATCGGAGCCACCGCGCCGTCGCTCGCCGCGGGCGGGTTGCACGCGACCAGCGAGGCGAGACCGAGGGCCGCGCGCGCCGGCATGCTCCTCTAGTTCTTGACCGGCACCTGCAAGCAGCCGCTGCCGCTGGCCTGGATCAGGCCCCGCGGGGTCGCGCCGTACGACTGCAGGTTCCAGATCGGGACGCCCGCGCCGTTGATGCCGATGATGTCGCTGAGCCCGGTCAGGCGGACGAACGGGAGGTCGTTCGGCGAGGCGGGGCACTCGGCGTACGCCTCGAGCGGCGCGGGGCCCCACAGGATGCGCCGCCCCGCCAGCATGTCGGGGTTCGGGATGTTGTAGATGATCGTCATGTTGTAGAGCGGGTTGATGCCGCCGGTCGCGATGTTCTGCGAGAAGCTCTCGACCTCACAGTCGATGCGCCGCTCGACATCCTCGGTGCACAGGCGCTCCTTCCACTCCTCGAACACCGCGCCGCCCTTGTCGTCCGGACCGTCGTAGCGCATCTCCGGGTGCTTGTTCTCGTAGTACTCCTGCAAGCACGGCTCGTAGGACATCGTCACCTGGATCTTCGCGGTCCCGGCGAACGGGTCTCCGTCGACGCCCGCGCCCTTCATCAGCTCGATGCAGGTGAAGCCGAATTGTTCCTGCTCCTCTTTCCCGCAGCTCGACAGCGACAGACCGCCGACCGTGAGGCCAGAGATCAACATCAGGGCGCGCAGTTTCGCGTTCATCCCCGCGAGTCTCGCAAACCGAGGCCACGGCCTGCAAGATCCGCGTGCACTTCATCGCCGTGCACGCAGTCGCACGGCCTGCATCGCCAAGTTCTCGTGATACGTATCACGTCGCCTGCGCAGCCGCCGCGTGATAGCCTGCGAACCCTTCTGGCCGGGTTTGCCCGGTTGTTTGACATGTCCGCCCCCACTCCGATCCGGGTCAACTCCAATGACCGTCTGGGCGCGGCGATCACCAGAGCCGCAGCAGCCACGGCCTGGTGGCGCGCCCAGGCCAGACCGTCGACCGCCGCCGGACGACCCCCGGCCTTCCTGCTCAGCGTGCCGGACATCGGCCTCGCCTGCGAGGTCCTGCTCGCCGACCGCCTGTTCCACGACCTCGGCGACGCCGAACGCGACGGCCTCGCCCGCTGGATCCGCGCCAGCCAGCAGCCCTCCGGCGCGTGGTTCGACCCCAGCGGTCGACCCGATCTCTCGCGCACCGCCCTCGGGTGGTGGGCCCTCGTCGAGTCCGGCGACGACCCGGCCGCCGAGCACCTCGTCCGCGCGCGCCGCGTCGTGCACGAGCTCGGCGGGGCCCAGCGCGCCAGCGCCGAGGTCCGCCTGTGGCTCGCGATGGCCGGGCACATCCCGTGGGCCTGGCTGCCGACCCTGCCCGCCGAGCTGTGGCTGCTGCCGACGGTCGCGTGGCTGTCGCCCAGCCGCGTGTCGCCGTGGGCCCGCGGCGTGATGACCCCGTACCTGCTGCTGTCGCGCGCGCCGGCGCGGGTGCACGTCAGCAACGCCGCGACGCTGCTGCTCACGCGCCCCGACGGCGAGCCGATCCTCCCGCGCCTGGTCCAGCCCGGCCTGCTCGGAGATCTGCTGCAGGCGTTCGACCAGAGCGTGAAGCTGATCCGCAAGCTGCCCCGCGGACCGATCCTCACCGCCGCGCTGGCGAAGGTGCAGCGGTGGCTGGTCGCGGCCCAGCAGGCGCACGGCGGGTGGTTCTCGGCCCACCCGACGCTGCTCAGCCTGATCGCGCTGCGGGTCATGGGCGCCAACTTCGACGACCCGCGGATCGTCCGCGGCCTCGCCTACCTCCGCCGCGCCCGCGGCCTCACGCGCCTGCCCGGCTCGTCGACGCCGCAGCTGGCCCAGGGCCTCACGTGCGCGCCGCTCGCGACCGTGGCCCGCCTCGTGCGCGTCGCCCTCGCGACCGACGACCCCGACGGCGAGGCGCTCGTGCCGTTCCTGCTGTCCGAGGAGATCCGCCAGCCCGGCGAGTGGCAGCTCCGCACCAACGCCCCCGCCGGCGGCTGGCCGTGCGAGCAGGGCGCCGACAAGTACGTCGACACCCTCTCGACCTGTGCAGTGCTCGACGCACTGCACGCGCTGCCGAAGTCGTCGCCGCACCAGGCCCAGGTCCGCGCCGCCATGCGCCGCGCCGTCGAGGTCCTGCTCGCCATGCAGGAGCCCGACGGCGGGTTCGCCCGGTTCGAACGCGGCGAGTCCGAGGTCTTCATGACCAACTTCCCGCTGCGCGACGCCCAGGTGCTGTCGGCCGGCGCCCTGACCGACCCGGCCCGCGTGCGCGTCTCGGCGATGGCGCTGCGCCAGCTCGCGCGCCTCGGGTTCCAGGCCGACGACGACCGCATCGCCCGGGGTGTGCAGTGGCTGTGGCAGCGGGTCACCGTCGACTTCCAGGGCTTCGACCTCGCGACCCTCGGCGAGCTCGCCGTCTGCTCCGCCGCCCTGTGCCCGCCCACACACCCGCTGCGCCAGACGATCGAGCGTCAGCTCCGCGGACGTCAGCGAGAGGACGGCAGCTTCGGCGCCGCCGTCGACACCGCGCTGGCGATGCAGGGGCTCATGGCCCTCGACGGTGCGTGCATTCAGACCCAGCGTGCCGCGCGTCACCTCGTGCAGCTGCTGTCGACGCCGAACGTCGACGGCGAGCCGGCCAACCTCGGCGGCGCGTGGACACCTGGCCTCGGCATGAGCCCCTTGTGCCACGATCCGAGCGCTGGAGTGCGTGAAGCGGCCCTCGCACTCACGCAGTTCGCTGGACATGGCGGCCAGTTATGAGGATGCTGCGTATAGCTCCGAGACCATGAGCAACACGCACCCGGACGACCGCTACGACGTCATCCTCATCGGGGCCGGCATCGCCGGCTGCGCAGCTGCCCAGGCGCTGGCCCTGGCCGACCCCGAGCAGCGGCGAAGGATCCTGCTGATCGACCGCCACCCCGGCGCATCGCCGCGGTTCGCCGGCGAGTTCATCCACCCGCGCGGCGCGCAGATCCTCGAGGACCTCGGCTTCTATGACGCGCTCAAGGCCGCGGGCGCCGTCGACGTCGACGGCTTCACCGTGCTCGAGCGCGCCGAGGGCCGCTACGTCGAGCTGCCCTACGGCGAGATCCCCGATCAGCGCCCGCGAGGCCTCGCCGCGCACCACAAGACGCTCGTCCGCACGATGCGTCAGGTCGTGCGCCAGACGCCGCAGGTC
>Ga0209174_10001889_pt1 | contig 14418 bp, 33 predicted proteins | sample JI91814BDNA_FD_187505 | JGI IMG/M metagenome (GOLD analysis project Ga0209174, IMG submission 187505) | Wastewater effluent complex algal communities from Wisconsin, to seasonally profile nutrient transformation and Carbon sequestration -... | ecosystem: Engineered > WWTP > Effluent > Algae...
GACCATCAGGACCATGGAAAACCTGATGAGAATTTTTAGTGAGAGGAAAATGGTGCTACATTTAACTTCTTCTAAAGAAGATGTTGAAGAAGATTTAGAAGAGTATGGTGAAGAACTTTATCCAACCTTAGAGTTTAAAGAGATGGTTCGTCAGGGACTATTTAGTCAATATGATGGTATGGGATTTTACCACGATGGGACTAAACAATTAGATGAACCCGTTGATGTTTCAAATATCATAGAATGCTTCCCTTTTGTAATTTGGTACGCCGCATAGCATCGAGGACAGAGATGAGCTTGGACACAGACGACTTTCCATATGGTCCTTTTATATTACTAATCGTATTTTCAGTAATGTTTATCTATGTTTGTGTTCTTATTAGTCATGGCGGTTATGATGAATGTATGAAGAAGACGTGTCCGCCAGGATTTTCTCCAAGCTATGTACTCAAACCTACTAGGTGTGTTTGTGAAATTCCTGCAAAATAAATAAAGAGCGTATAAAGATGAGATGTAGGGAACCTTGGTGTGATTCGTGCGGGTTGTTTGGGGAAAAGGCCGTTGCCAGATCACGATCAAAAATAATAAAAAAGATATTTAGACGCTTAAACTCAAAACGCCAACGACAGAAAAACAAAAAAGAAATAAGTAGCGTACTCTTTTAATTATACGTTTAAAAAGTCTTCTATCTTTCTTAGTACGTTGCTTTCACCAGCAGTAACATCTCCAATAATATTTTTTAGTGGATATAGAGATGCTTCTCTAGTATTTCGTACTTCGTCTAATTTCTCTCCGCGCCAATCTTCATTGGCCTTCTTGAGATTCTTGTTTGTATAAATAATAACGATATCTGCATCTCTGCCTAATTCACAGAAAAGGGAATATACTCTTTTAGCTATATCCTTCTTCTGGTTATTTAAGAACAGCGACGATGCAGTTAGTTCCTTGTTAATGTGCCTCTTACAAGTATCACAATATACTACCTTCATCATTTGACCTGATTCCAAGGTTGCTAGAAGATCTTCTCCCGTAAGAACCTTTCCACAACCATCTCCTTCCTTTTCTCCGTCGCAGAAGAACAAAGGAACATCAAGATCAAGAGTTGCATCCTTGTTTGATCTGTGTACTGTAATAAAACAGGGAGACTTCCAATGAGATGAGCGACGGTACTCAAAGGTGATGTAGATACGGTATTTACCAAAACCCTTTAAATCTTCCTTATACATATCGAAGGCTTCGTCGAAAGCTTGCTCATTAAATAGGGTAGCTAGACTGTTATCTTCAAATAAGTGACTCATTTTATCTTCTGAATGCCTCCTTTAAATAGGCAATCTCTTGGCCTTTTCCTGCCGCGAAAACTCTTGGAGCATCTCCCTTGAAATCTCCTCTAACCTCCTCTTCAATACCTGGAAGACGGATCTTTGTTCTCGTTCCAGTTACCTTACCGCTCTCGTCGATGACATTCTCCTGACCTAAGTAGAAGGGTTTAGCTGGAGGGGCTTCTTGTGTTGGTTGATTGTACGAGGTATTGTCGAGAGATCCAACTACAGCATCTGCATCGTCGCAGAACTGTTGTAAGTCTTCAGCACTTCTCGGGCCGGGAAGAATAACCGTCCAATTAAAACCAAACTTACCTCCAACAGTTGAGTAACGTCGACAAAACACGACATCTGGAAAAGTTCTAGTTAACTTCTTTAAACACCCGATCCAGGCATCTTGATCAAGTACTCGTACTTTGATCTCGTTTAGAAAAGGAGTATTTACTTCTGAGTCGGCCAAAACAGATAAAATGTTTGCGTATCTGTTTAAAAAATTCTTAAGCATCGTGGTCGTCATCCTCTGGATAAAGAACAATGTCTAATCCAGGTTGTTCTGCTGTGTGATCTGGTTCTACAAAATCGTCTTGAGATAAGAACTTTAATTCTCCATCTACTACGTAATCGTCTTCTACTTGATCTTGTACTGGTTGTTCTTTCTTTTGCGGCGCAATAAAATCTTCATAAAAAAGTTCTTCTAAACTCATGTTTCACCTAAAGAGAGTTTGATAACAGATTTGTAGTCTGGTAACTCTGGATTCTTTTTATCTGTTATTAGTAACAGTACTGTAGAGGGTTCAAACTCTTTTATCTCTACTACTGGATATCCAAATAGTAATTTCTTTGGGGCCGAAAAAGAGGGATCTAATGTGGAGAAAAGTTGAAGAGAATCTCCACATACAATACTCCCAATAAATAAATTCTCACTGGTAAGGTTGTAAAAGATCTTAAGAAATGTTTGTAAGATGCTCTTTGAGGCAATTTCCAGGATGTCTAACTCCATAATACGTTCATATAAGAATTGTTCTGGAGACTTTACATCTGGAGCTTCTACTTGATAGACAAGATATCCTTTGTCCTTATCATAAAGAATCTTGTTGGGCTCTTCTTTTAAAGCCGTCTCAAAAGCATCGATAACATCTCTTCCCTCGAAAGACTCAAACTTCTTGAGAAGGTTGACTTTCACTTACTACCTCTTTTCTCTCGTCGAAGAATACAATAGTAGGTTCAACTACATCTTGAATTGATACTAACTTACTGAGTTCAGTACCAATTAGATACTCCATAGTTTTTACTTGCTTCTCTGGCCGGCAACGAAGTTTGCTATTGGCCACACATTCGTGAAATAACTTAAAATCTTCCTTATTCTCCTTTGTAGCCTGTAGATCACACAAAAGAATGACAAGATGGGCCTCTCTAGTTAACTTAGCTGCTTCCTGAGCAGTTAGAGGGCCATGTACATGATACTTTCCAAGTTCGTCCGTTGTAATGATAAGTCCTTTCATTTCTATCCTAACAGTATTAGAGGTTTTTCAGTTGTCCAGTTTACTAAGGTTCTTCCCAATCGTCTAGCAGATAATTTGGTCGCTTCGTAAATAATTAGGAGTTCTACGGGTTTTGGTAATGTTTGAAAAGAGTGAGTGACGTTTTTTGGTACAAGTGATCGATCACCTTTCTTTACATCTGCTCTTTTAATTGCCCGAAGTGTCTTTGCGTCTTTTACAATTACCCCACTATATGGGTATTGTCTCGCTAAATAAAGTATGTAGCTTAAATGATCTACATTTCTCCCTAAATTAAGATGAAGAGCGTTTTCATACATATACTGATAACTCTCCTTACCTTTCATCTTAACTGGAGTGAAGTAGAACTTCAAATAATCATACACAACTTGTGAAATTAATCTTTGGCTGTTGTCTACAAGACTCATAGCATGTCGATTCGTTCGTTATCAAGAAGCGCCAGCACATTTACAGAGGGATCTGCTAGATGTACCATATATACGGGATTCTCTAGTCCAGCAGCTTCAAATCTAATAACATCTTTGAAATAGTGTCTTAGTAATAACTTCTTACTAAATAACTGTTCCTCTGTTAATTTTTCTTCGCGGCCAGTATTAATGAAGTTGAGAACCTTGTCTCCGATCTTTAAAAAAGAAGCCGTGTAGAAGCCGACAGCTTCAGAGTATGTTTCTTTTTGTGTGAGGATAAGGCCAGAGTCCAAGGTGTCCTTTCTCTTGTCTCCTCTAACAATTGCCCAATAACCAAATGGTGTTGTTTTTTGCCAATCTAACATGTATCACCTAATAGTAACTACGTGACAGCCGCAGTTACGTTTGAGAGTATTTCCTACTACTAGTTTTGAAACTAGATCAATTTTCGGCTCAGGAGAAATGGTTACAATGTGTGTACACACTGGACAAACTCTTTCCTGATTTGGCATAGATGGAATGAAATTATCAATAGCTGATAGTGCCTCTCTATCTCCCTGTTTAGCCAACGAAGAGTTCCTTAGATAGGAAATAAGTTCATCTAGCTTGTGTTCAATTCTATGAAGGATTTCGTCGTTCATAGTTCTTCAACTCCGTCTTCATCAGCACTTACGGAGGTCTTTAGCTTTGCTGGCTTTTTCATCTTTGAAAGAAAGTGATTGTATTCTGTATCCGTAAGCTGCACACTTACCCCATTATCAAACTCAAGGGTGTTCTCTGTTTTATTAGTAATGAGATCAGTAGCCTGATAGTACTTTTTTAGGCGCATTCTACAACTCCAAGAACATCTTGTTCTCTAATAAAATACAACCACTCATTATCAATCTTCACTTCATATTGAGTGTTCTGTTTTACTAAAACCTTATCACCTTTCTTTACTTGAGCTTTTACAAAACCCTTGACAGTAACAGAAGGAAGTTCTTCAGTTTTAGTATCCACTAGAACATTAATCTTACCTGGGCCTACAGCAAGTACTTCTGCGTAGTAAGGTTCGTAAGAAATGTGGTTTTCTGGAAGGGCGATTAAAGACTGTGTTTCTTCTTTAATTCGTCGGCAAAGGATCTTATCTTGAAGAGGTAGAATCATCTTCTACGAGGCTCCGGCTTAAATTGTTGAGGTTGTGTTGTTTGTGCTGCTTGTTGTAACATGGTCTGTTTTGTTTGTCTAATAAAATTTGTTATTTGTTGTTTTGTCGATGGTTCTGTTCGGAACTTAACAAGTGTTCCTTTACTGGACATATCAACCAATCTCTTTTGCATAACCTTTTTCTGTCGTTCTTCTTGATCGACTAAGTATGGATAAAATGCTCTCTTCATCTTTTTGAAGTGGTCATCAATCTTTTCTGGGTTAACCTGTGCCTGTAATGTAGTCAGAGTTACCCAAAACTCTTTATCTTCTTTGAGCATGTACATAATAAAAGCTACCTTCCCCGTTGATTTATCAAACTCTAAATCATCCGAACCGCTGAGAATACGCTCATAGAGGATATTTCCGGCGGTCCAACCAACGGGGGTTTTTAAAAAACTTCGATATCTCCGACAGATAACATCTTCACACGATCTTTAAACCATTGAAGATGTGTGTGCATAACTTCTAGAATATCGTCTGGATACTCAGAAATGTAGTCGAACTTATTATTAAATGCCTCAATCTCTTCTTTTGTTGGAGGGGTATTCTTAATGGCACAATCTGGAAGTTCTCTACCATTTACTTCAAGAAGCATGAATGTAAGAGCATACATTCCCATACGAACGTGAACACTTGCTCTCGACACCTCCTCCTTGTTCATATTTAGTCGGGCAATTTGATCTTTCATAAACATGTCTTCCTTACCAGAAGTTTCTCGTACTTTGATAATAAGATGTTTACTAATAGGAATCTCCTGTTCGGCCCTTCGTCGAAGAACTACAGAAGACATATCTAAAGGCTTCAGTTTCTTTTCTAAATCCTTCTTTCTCTTATTAGAGTACATATTAGGCCGTTTAACGCCCATATCATCATAGTAATAACTATCATCGATCTCCTCAATAGGTAACTCTTCATCCTTCTTGGGCTCAGTTTTATTTAAAACCTCTTCAGTTACCTTCTTCTCATACGCATCAATTACCTTCTCAAGTTGTTTGAGCTGTTCTGACTCCAACTTCTTTTTTTCTTGTGCCGGCGAAGGAGTGTTGTCAACAACAGTTGAAACTTGTTTAATTTTCTGCATCGTAATCGTCCTTAATCATGTCGTCGTTTGTGTCATGTAAAAAATCAACATAACGCTGATTATTACTGTTTAGATATTGTTGATCTTGTTCCCAAGAAGAGAAAGCTCTTTTGGACTCTCCATCACCGACGGGAACTAATTCACTTGGTTCAATAAGATCTCTTTTAATTTCTTGTCTATCAGCGCCAAGTTTAAAGAATAAAGAAGTTCCGCCTAATGCCCAAACATGAGGACAAGATAGACACCTTTTCCATACCATATTATCGCGAGAAAAAGAAGTTGCTTGCCCTCCACATTCGGAGCACTCTCCTTTCTTTCTCTTCTCTTTGTCCTTTACTTTTAAGAAGTCGAATTTGGGCTGAATGGCCATATTACTTCACGATTTCCCTAAGAACACTTCGAGCAGTATCTGAGTCCTTGGCTTCAAGTACATCTAACATTTCCAGACGCTTTAGCTTGGCCGCCTTAATAAGATCCGAATACGACTTGGTAATAGTTTCCTTTTGTTCAATAAAAACACGTTCTAGCATCAGTTGTCGAGCGAGCGCCTCTCGAAGATCTTCTACGGTGTAATCAGCGTACTCACTCTCTAACTTCTCTTGAAGAATTTCCTTTTTCATATTGATACAATAGGCTACTAAAAAAAATAAGTCAATAGGTATGAAATTATTAAGGAGACTGTTGGTATAACTATTTTATGGCAGAACTTTCTAACGACTTACCAAAAGAACTATGGGACAAAATTCTTTTTACAGATTTAATTAATCCGGTCCCTTGTCATATTGACCACAACATTTCTTATATCTATGTTGATCCTACTAACGTAAATTCTGACTATATTTGGCTTTTGCCCGATGGGCGCTTAATACAAGCTTTTTGGGTTTATGGAGAAAAGGACGATCACTATCGTCCTCTACACCTCATATATGTAGGAGAAGGAGTTTTTCACCATAAACAGAGGAAAACATGATAGAAGTTCCAGAGCATCTTATGTGGGACGGGGATACCACAGATATTAGAACCTGGGGTTCTTTTGAACGTAAACATTTTTGGTTCAATCCTGCTTCTGCTGATATCCACCTCTCCTGTTACTACTGTATTTTAGATGACGGACGAGTGGTAAGAATTACACATGGGTGGGCCAGTAAGGAGAATGAAGATGTATCTAAAGAGGCCACGTATTTAGGTACTGGCTTTCCACATCACGCCAAGAAAAAGTGAAATTTTTGACTACTTCGTTGGTATAATTTCTATATGAAGATCGTCGCAGCGGTATACGTGCTCATCATGGCTGGGTGCCACAATGGTTTTTGTCATAATGAGCTTTTTCTACTCGGCTCTTTTCTTGGCGCGATTCCTCTTGTAGGGTTTCGCTTCAAGATGTGGCTAAACAACGCTCACAAAAAAATACATAAAGATGTTAATGCTTGTGAAGAAAAATGCGCGGAGCATAAACGTACTTAGGAGGTAGATGAAGATATATTTTTCAGGCTCTTTTAGTGTTGGTAAAAGTACATTAAAAAAGGAAATAGCCACCAAATACAATCTTTTAAAGTTACCTGAAATCTTTAGACTTATTATGGCGGAAAGAGAAATACTTGATCTGTCGATTCTTCGTTCTAATATTTCTTTGTCCGAAGAAGTACAGAAAGAAGTACTAATAAGACAATTTACAGAAGAGAAACTATTATTTTCTCGTGCGGCGCAGGAAGGTAAAAAAGGAATAGTTGCTTGTAGAGGAATTGATTCTATCGCCTTCATGATTCATTTATGTAGGCCAGAGTTCTTCTCAGAAGCGAAAAAAACTTCTTGGTATGAAGATTATATAGATTGGTTAAAGAAAGAAGGTTCAACTCATTTTCTTTTGCCGCCTTTAAAAAGTCTATTGGTTGATGATGGCTTTAGAGATACGAACTGGGATTTCTCCATCGAGATATACAGTACTATAAAAACATTATTGAGGTTCTACGGAATAAAATACACCCAAATTAGAGAAGAGAATATGAGTGAGCGACTAACAATAGTAAGTAATGTTTTAGGTGATGTTTGAATATTCCTGTATTAGATAAAGGATACGTAAAACTAATAAATCATATGGGCACAGATATGTCTCCTGTTATGGATGCCCGTGTGTCTACAGCGACGGAAAGTAACCCAGAAAGGGACGACGCTCTGCGAGAGTACCTTTGGGAGAACCGACACACGTCTCCATTTGAAAGTATGGTTATGCAGATCGAATTGAAAGTTCCATTGTACATTTTAAGACAACTAGAGAGACATAGAACCGTCGACAATGACGACGGAGTAATTATAGAGTCTCTCGACGAGAATATGCGGAAGTGGTTTTCTCCCAATGAGCAGTCAGGGAGATATTCTGTTTTTGATGAAGAATACTATATTCCCGACGAGATTAAGGGACAGGATAATGTTAATAAACAAGGCTCGTCGGAAAATTTAGATGAAAGTTTATCTGATGAGTTTAAAGATACGTTAAAAGAAAATAACGCATCAGATTTCTGGTCATATAAATATTTCATTAATAAGGGCGTCTCTAAAGAAACTGCTCGATCGTTTCTACATATGAATGTTTACACAACACGTAGAATGACTGGTTCGTTCTTGAACTGGTCAGATTTTCTCAAACAGAGAAGGACAAAACATGCTCAACGAGAAGCAAAATGCTATGCTGACGCAATTCATTCAATCATCCAACAACTTTGGCCAAGAAGTTCAACTCTTCTTGAAGAATACACTTTCAACAGTGCGAGTTTCTGTAGAACGGACCTACAATACATCAAAGAATTACTTGGCGACCCTTCGTTGTGGGAAGGAAAGCTCTCCAGTAAGTGCGGAGAATCCTTCTCCGCCCGTCGTCTAAAAAAACTTATTAGTAAACTGTCCTGATTTCGGAGAGGGAGAACTCCTCCCTCTCTTTCTTTTAGAAGGAAAAAAGATGCAAGTTAAGAGCGACGTAAATGCGAAGAGTGGGACCATTCGAGTAAGTGTGTCAAAAGAGGGGCACCCATTATTTGGTAAGTCCGGTGTTATTATTGGCACCAATGGAAAGAATATGGCTAATGGGCGGACATATACTGTGAAGCTCGACGAGGGCACACAAGCAGAATTAGGTGGCAGTGATTTGAAGGAGCTGAAACCCGTGACGACGTGACCCACGTAATTAAATGGGCATACAAAGAAAGTTTGAAAGGTAGGCATCCAGCACAGAAAGTGGGAGCTGTTTTATATAGCGGCGGAAGAGTAATTGCTAGACGCTCTAATATGGCAAGGCCCCACGGTTTATGTAATCGAGGTTTTCATGCAGAAGAACGCCTATTGAAGTGCTGTGACGAAAAAGTTGTTAGAGGGTCTACTGTAGTAATAGTAAGAACAAATATGAAAGGGTTTCTCTCAGCGATGAGTCGTCCCTGCGACGTATGTTATAGTTTGTTGAAAAAAGCAGGAGTAAGAAAAATAGTATACATAGATTGGAACAGAAACATCTCAACAGAGAGAGTGTGAAATTTTCGTATATATTGTTGGTATAATATTTCTGTAGCAATTGACGCTACTACACCTCTGAGAAAAAAGGAACATCTATGAACAAGTCGTCGTCGTACATTACCGTAAAGCCCGCCACCAGCACCGCCTCCAGCCCAGCCAACCTCACGTTCCAAGGAACCGTCGAGATTCCCGTCGCCCAGCTGCGCAAGGTGAGCATTGGAAAGTCCGGGGCAAAGGTCCGAGCATTTATGGCCCAGCTCGCCCAGCTCAGCGCTCTCATCGCAACTCTTCCAAACGGCCAGGAAAAGGCCGACGCGATGGGCAAGAAGCGCGACCTCGTGCTTCATTTGGGGGAGGAGACGAGGGAGTACTATCAGCCCCGACGGCTCTGGGGATTGAAGGAGGACGCCTTCTCCCAAGTCGGTACCTCCCCCTTCGTACAGGGGGAAATCGGTGCCGACGGAAAGACGCTGACGCTGGGAATGTACAGCGCAGGCGACGCCACCACCCAACTGATCGTCGAAACCGGCGAGGGTATTTATGATATTCTTGCTGGAGCGGGGGTTCCCGATCGCTTGGCCTCAGCAAAGGTCAACGCAGATGGTAAGTCTGACTTGATCAAAGCTCCCCCCGCCGATGTGCTCTTCGAGGCTCGATCGGGAGCGTCGTCCTCCCCGAAGATCTTCAACGGCCCGCGCCTGTCCCAGGCCAAGCGCAGCAACAAGTAGCACGGAAGGAGCGACTGCATCACGGATGTGGTCGTTCCTTTTAACTTAAAAACCCCCAGTTGGTATACACAAGGAAAAAGGAAAGACCATGAACTGTTTTAGTTTGATTAGCACAAGGAAAGGGGACATTCTATTTCCCCACATTGTATTTGATAAGGGAGCACGAAACGGTGGCGGTTTTAATGTCGGCAAGGAATTCTTTGCCGTCAATAATTCTGCACTAAGTGGTATGGAAACAAAGACCGTACAGGTGAGGGACAAGGGGGTGCGTCACGCTCTTGTATCCTTCGACCTAGATGCGTCTCCCCAAAGGATTATTGAGCCTTCCCATAACTGGGAAGGGCAGCACGCAGAAAATAAGTACCGAGCATCTCTGTTTATTCAAGGGCCTCGGGCGGAGTATCTGTCAGATCCTCGTCGGACAGGAGTTTCTGTTCGCTGTCCCAAGGGTAGTGCTTTTTGGTCCGCATGGTCGGCAGCAGAGAAGCTGGGAGACCGAGAGGCTACCAGTGACGAGAAACGTCGTCTACGAGGCGAGTTTCCAGATAATATGAATATTGAGGACTTTGGTTGTCGAGTAATTCTGCCCAGTGATTGGGGTGAATCTGAAAAGCGTACTATGTATAATTCCTATTTGATCACCTTCACTGCCGGTGCTTCTATCGAGCTTATTTACGCTCGACAAGGAAGGCTTCCAAATGCTTATATTATTGAATGTAACTCCGAAGGAAATCTCAAGAAGATTAATCCTCGGGAATTGTACGGGAACAAGACTGAATAACTAGTTTTACTGAGGAGGTTTTGGGTTATCCTCCTCAGTAGAATTTTTAGCTTATTTGTTGGTATAACTTCTTTATGAAACCAACATTCATACTAGATAGATTGGCCGTAGGAGGTTACTCCTGCGCGTCGGAAAAGAAGTTTAATTACATACTATCCTTAGTGTTTGAGCCAGAGATTGTAAAAGAAATTAAACGGACTACTGCCGGATGTTTTGCTAGAGATCTTTTTGTTCTGGCCGACGGCGATAAAGAAGGATTTAAAGAAGCTATTGAAAAATATACTGAGACTGTTGTGTATCATTTGCGAAGAGGCGTTGTTCTTATTAATTGTGAAGCAGGTATGAGTAGATCCTGTGCTTTTATTGTTAATATCCTTGTTCGTATGGGATTTTCTTTGTGCGCCGCTGAGGCGTATGTTAGAGAACGTGTTCCTGAATATTGTGCTTCGGATGCATTTATTCAAGTTATTAGGGAACAGTATAATTTGAGAGGGATCGAAGAAAAATGGTCAACATTTTCAAATACGTAAATCAGCTCCTTTGTTTTCATACAATGGTTGTGTATTTAGTAGATAACACCGACGGACTAAAGTTCAAAAAACGCTGTAAGAAATGTCTCATGGAGAAAAAATGACAATTAAGATTTCTGTAGCCTCTCATATTGGTAAGTACAGAAAAGAACAAGAGGATGCTTTTCTAGTTGAGTCTTCTCCTGCAAAGGGAGAACAACTTCTAGTAGTCGCCGACGGTATGGGCGGGCATCAGCATGGTAAATGGGCGGCAAATACTTGTGTAAAGGTTTTTGAGGATAGCTTAGATGAACCTCTTGAGAACCTGTGTAAACTTGCCGATGAGAAAGTATCATTAGGACCGCCTGGTTTTACCAGGAGGTTCTCAAACAACTCTCCTGGAACCACTGTAGTCGCCGGAAGACTAAAAGGAGATAACCTTAAGTTAGTCTCCGTCGGAGATAGTTACGTATATAAAATTACAGATAAAGTTGAAACACTAAATACTATTCACGAAGGTGCAGGAGGCGGTCTCACGTCATTCATTGGAGGAGGCTCTTCTGGATATTTCCAAATCTGGTCAGGAGAAGTAACTCTTAACGAGGATGCTACATACCTGCTGGTTACTGATGGTGTTGATTATATGAAGAAAGAAGACCTTCTATATTGTAAGAACGCTCAAGAAGTTATTGATAAAGTTTTGGAAGGAGGGGCGTACGATAATATTACCTGCATCATGATTGATGTGAAAGATTGTGACAAAAAATTGGTATAATATATGTAAGGAGGAATTAATGAGTTTCGTAAAAAGTGTCCTGAAAGGAACGATGTTTCTTGGGGGAGCGCTGGCACTGGCGGCGGGGTCCATTTGGATCTTCGCATGCGGCCAATGAGTGTTTCGTAGGAGCTGATAAGCTCCTTTTAACTTTCGGCGGAGGAAAAAGAGATGCTAGTAGGATACGTCAGAGACGGCAAAGCTATTTTTCCAAAAGTGACGAAAGAAGGCGTATGTATTCCGTTGTTCTTTTTATTAGAAGAACTTTTGAAAAGGTTTAGTGTCAAGGAGGGTATCAAAAGTAACAATGACGCAACTACCTATTAGACTTTTCTATATGCGCATTTTGACTGGAGACGAGTGTTTCGCTTTATGGGAAACTACCAAGGATTGTGAAGTGCCTCTCCATCTTATGGAACAAGTCAGAGAAAGTATTTCCCTTCCTTTATTTTCTACGGCGGTTTGGAAAGGCTTTGTAACTGTCGAGAATGGTGAGATTGTTCATATAGAAGGAGATTGGAAAGATATTACAGGTAAGTTTGATGAGTTTGTCGACGACATGTTGACCAGCGAAGAAGAAAGACCGGATGTATGACTTTGGAACATTTTATGAAGAAGTACGGGTATATGTACTCTTTATTGAGGCTGGATAAGGATACTCGTCCTTTGTTCTTACGGCAACTAGGTATCAGAGAGGTAGTTATGAATGAAGAAGTTGTAAGGTACGAACTTCCCAGAAGATTTTCTTTTCGCCGAAAGAAAGGTAGCCACTTTAACGAATACCTTCCTAACTTAGAAGAGATCCTTTCTGAGGCGGAAAGTTTTATAAAGGAGTGTGGATGAATCTTTGGCGACCTTATGGTAAAGGAGAATATAACTTACCTAAAGGAATGGATGCATTCTTTATAACCAACACGCCATATACACAAAAAAGAAACTTTTTCTCTCAAAAACGTAAAAGATGGAAGTACCTGAGAGTATCACGTATCCGCTTTACTAAAAGAGCTTCCATAATACCTTACCTATATAAAACCTTTTTCGCAGGTTGGTATGTTGTTGGAAAAACAAGTGTTGGGCTAAAGTGTGTCGCCTATGACAAGATGTAAATATCCCAGGACTCCGCATCTACCGTGGAGTCCTGGTTTCTCTAGTGATGATGTTGTTTTATCCGATGACATTTTTTCTGGGCGCGAAGTAGTTATCACAGAAAAGCTTGACGGCGAGTGTACTACAATGTACTCTGACTATGTACACGCCCGTTCTATAAATAGTGGAAAACATCAATCAAGAGATTGGGTGAATTCTTTATGGGGAAGTATTAAAAAAGACATCCCAGAAGGTTATAGAATTTGTGGAGAAAATCTATATGCCCAACACTCCATAAAGTATGTTGATCTAGATTCTTACTTCTACGTATTTTCTATTTGGAATGAGGATATTTGTTTGTCTTGGAGAGATACGCTGGAATACTGCGCTTTATTGAACTTACTTCACGTACCTGTTTTGTATGAAGGAGTCTTCTCAAAGGACGTACTTCCTATTATGGATTTTACAAAACAAGAAGGGTACGTAATTAGATTAAAAGAAGAGTTTTCAGTAGAGTCTTTTGGAACTAGTGTTGCTAAGTATGTTAGAAAGAACCACATCCAAACTGATGAACACTGGATGCACAAGAAAGTAGAGAAGAACTTGCTGAGGTGTTAATTTTCCTAAGGGACGTTGGTATAACAATTATATGGGACACCCTAACTTTCCAAAGAGTACTCCTGTAAAGATTGAACGCACTAAAAACAAAGAACGTATTTCTCAACCGCCAAAAGAGTTTACGCCTCCAAAGGAAGATTTTTTATATAGTGTCCCCGTAGAAATACAGATGGAGCCACTTGCCGAAGAAGATATATAGAGGCTGGAAAAACTATACAGAACCAGCTAAATACTTTTATACTGACGAAGAATATAGTGTGCCAAAAAACACTTGGTTAGAAGACTCCTTTTACCTCTGTCCAAAAAATAAAAGAATGCCTTCCTACAATAATATTCCTGCATCAGAAGGACTATATGATTCCTACTATGAAAAGAAACACAAAGAGCGCCCGCGTAGTAAAGCGGCTGATGAATATGAGAAACTCTACTGGAAAGACTCTTCTATGGAAACTAGAAGTGAAACGAAATTAAGAGAACAAACTTTACAGGTTCTTGAGAGGAAGTTGATTTAATGGACGAGAAAAAGTCATCGGTACCTTTGTTTGACCGTATTCAAGGACTCTATGAGAGCGTGAAATCTCTCAGGGAACTTGAAGAGTACTTTGTCAGTACGCTGTTTGAGCAATTTGATCTCGCTCAGTATAACCAAGATGGTCAGTTGGTATATTTTAGAGAGGGCGTTCGTGCCGAAGGTAAGCTCCACATTCGTAGATTCTTTATGGCAAATTTTTATAACTTCGTCTCCTATCGAGATCGAACAGTGTTCAAAGATGAAGGGTATCATGGTTGGTGGACTCTCCGAGGACACCTATGTAGAATTAACTACGAGTGTGATAGTGTGTGGCTTCCCCGAGGAGTCGATGCCAAGTTCATTCTGGATATCATTGAAGATTATTACGGAAAGA
>Ga0209174_10001891_pt1 | contig 14408 bp, 15 predicted proteins | sample JI91814BDNA_FD_187505 | JGI IMG/M metagenome (GOLD analysis project Ga0209174, IMG submission 187505) | Wastewater effluent complex algal communities from Wisconsin, to seasonally profile nutrient transformation and Carbon sequestration -... | ecosystem: Engineered > WWTP > Effluent > Algae...
GCATCGGCGGTATTCGGCATGGTGATCCTGCAGATCGCCATCATCGACATCGTGTTCTCGCTGGATTCGGTGATCACCGCCGTCGGCATGGCCCAGCACATCCCGGTGATGGTGGCGGCGATCCTGCTCACCGTCGCGGTGATGCTGTTCGCGGCCAATCCGCTGGGCCGCTTCATCGATGCCAACCCGACCATCAAGATGCTGGCGCTGGCCTTCATCGTGCTGATCGGCGTGGTGCTGATACTGGACGGTTTCGAAGTGCACGTGCCCAAGCCTTACATCTACTTCGCCATGGCGTTCTCGGTGGCGGTGGAATGGCTGAACCTGCTGATGCGCCGCCGTGGCGCCGAGCACCACCATCCCATCGTGCCCTGACACGCGCACCTGCAGCGCCGGGCAACCCCGGCGCTGTCGACAGTCGACTTTGGCAGTTGTTAGTTGCGCTGGCGACGGCGTGGTGCTGCAATGCGGCCCGTCAACCTGGAGGACTTCCACGATGCGCCTGATTCCGCGTTCCTTCCTCATCCTTGCCCTGGCCGCGCTGTTGTCGGGCTGTGGCTACAACTCGATCCAGCAGAAAGACGAGGCCGTGAAGGCGGGCTGGTCCGAGGTGCTTAACCAGTACAAGCGTCGCGCCGACCTGATTCCCAACCTGGTCAAGACCGTGCAGGGCTACGCCAACCAGGAAGCCAAGGTGTTGACCGACGTGACCAACGCGCGTGCGCGCGTCGGCCAGATCAACGTCAATGCCGACGACGCCGAGTCGCTGAAAAGCTTTCAGGCCGCGCAGGGTGAATTGTCGAGCGCGCTCTCGCGCCTGCTGGTGGTGACGGAAAACTACCCCAACCTGAAATCCGACCAGGGCTTCCGCGACCTGCAGGCGCAGCTGGAAGGTACCGAGAACCGCATCACCGTGGCGCGTGGCCGTTACATCGAAACCGTGCAGGGCTACAACACCTATGTGCGCTCGTTCCCGCAGAACCTCACCGCGATGATGTTCGGCTACAAGCAGAAGCCGAACTTCACCGTCGAGAACGAGGCGCAGATTTCGGAAGCGCCTGCCGTGGATTTCGGAACCTCTGCGCCGGCAGTGCCCGCTCCAGCCCCGCCCACTCCGCCCGCGCCACCGCCGGCACCCGGCAATTGATCCGCTTGGGTAGCTGAAACCATGCCGCGACGCGCGTCCGCGCTCGCCAGGCTCCAGCGCTTGCTGCTGAAGCTGGCGCTGCTGCTGGCCTGCGTGCCAGCGTTCGCCCAGCAAGGCGCTGCGATTCCCGCGCTGACCTCGCCGGTGGTCGACACCACCGGCACCCTGGATGCCCTGCAAACGCAGCAACTGGAACAGCAGGCGCTGGCGCTGCAGCAGCGCAAGGGCAGCCAGTTGCAGGTGCTGGTCGTCGCCAGCACGCAGCCGGAAACCATCGAGCAATACACGCAGCGCGTGTTCGACCAGTGGAAGCTGGGTCGCGAGGGCGTGGACGACGCGGTGATCCTGGTCGTGGCCAAGGACGACCGACGCGTGCGTATCCAGCCCGGTTATGGCCTGGAAGGCGCGATCCCCGATGCGATCGCCAATCGCGTCATCCAGGAATACCTGGTCCCCAAGTTCCGTGCGGGCGACTACGGCGGCGGCATCCTCGACGCGACCGCGCAGCTCACCAAGCTGATCGACGGCGAGCCGCTGCCGGCACCGGTCAGTGACAACCGTGGCGACCCGGGCAACGGTGGTGACTGGATCTTCGCCCTGTTCGCGGCGTTCATCGCGGCCAGTATCGTGCGCGGCATGTTCGGCAAGGCGCCCAAGGGCATGCGCAGCCTGTTCACGGGCGGCGCGGCGGGTGGCGTGGCCTGGCTGTTCTCTTCGATGATCCCGTTGGCCGGTGTCGCCGCAGTCATTGGGCTGGTGTATGGCCTGATGTCGGTATCCGCCGGCCGTTACGCGCGCCACGGCGGCTGGGGCGGGTTTGGCGGCGGCGGTGGCTTTGGTGGAAGCAGTGGCGGTGGCTGGTCAGGTGGCGGCGGCGGTGGCTGGTCCGGCGGTGGTGGTATGTCGGGCGGCGGCGGGGCTTCGGGAGGGTGGTGATGCGACTTTTGCGCCATGTCTTCGCGCGTTCGGCGCAGCATATGTTCCCGGAGGACAGCCTGCAGCGCATTGCCGATGCGATTGCCACGGGCGAGGCTCGCCATCGCGGCGAAATCCTGTTCGCGGTGGAATCGGAATTGCCAGTGGGCGCGGTCCTGCGCGGCGTGCAAGCCAGGGCCAGTGCCGAGGCGGCGTTCGCACGACTGCGTGCCTGGGACACCGAAGCCAACAACGGCGTGCTGGTCTACCTGCTGCTGGCCGACCACCGCATCGAAATCGTCGCCGACCGCGGCTTGAACGGCCGGGTCAGTCCCGAGCAATGGCGTGGCGTGTGCCTGCTGATGGAAGAACGCATGCAGGCCGGTGAGCCTGAACAGGCCGTGGTGCGTGGCATCGATGCTGTGTCCGACCTGCTGGCCAAGCATTTCCCGCAGAGTGACGGCACGCCAGACCGCGATGAACTACCCAACCAGCCGCTGATCCTGGACTGAGGATCCGGTAGGAGCGCCCCATGGGCGCGAGCTTGTCGACCATTCATTCAAGAGCTCGCGCCCATGGGGCGCTCCTACACATGCGAGCGGCAAGGGCCGCAGTCGGGCAAAATAGAAGCTCGCCCCACCGACTGCAGGCCGCATGACCTACCTTCACCAGATCGACCCGATCGCACTGTCCGCAGGCCCGCTGAAGATCCACTGGTACGGCCTGATGTACCTGCTGGCGTTCGTCAGCGCGTGGTGGTTGGGACGCCAGCGCATCCGCGCCGGGCGCTTGCCGGGCACGGACATGAATGCATTTTCGGACCTGCTGTTCTACGGCATGCTCGGCGTGGTGCTGGGCGGGCGCATCGGTTATATCCTGTTCTATTCGTTCGGCGCTTTCCTCGACAACCCGCTGATGATCGTCAGGGTGTGGGAAGGTGGCATGAGTTTCCACGGCGGGCTGCTGGGCGTGATGGTCGCGGCGCTGTGGTGGACGCGCAAACAGAAGCTGCATTTCTTCGACACCATGGATTTCGTCGCGCCGCTGATTCCGCTGGGCCTTGGGTTCGGCCGCATCGGCAATTTCATCGGTGCGGAGTTGTGGGGCAAGTACACGCAAGCGGGTTGGGGCGTGATCTTCCCCAGCACCGACCCCAACGTGCGCGATCTCAATCTGGACGCCGCGCAACTGCAGGCGCAATACGCAGCCGGCGCACTCGACCAGTTCGCACGCCATCCGTCGCAGCTCTACCAGGCGTTCCTGGAGGGCGTGCTGATGTTCGCCCTCCTGTGGTGGTTCTCCAGCAAGCCGCGCCCGCGCTATGCGGTGTCCGGCATGTTCGCATTGTTGTATGGCGTGTTCCGTTTCCTGGTGGAATTCGTGCGCGTGCCGGATGAGGGCATCGGCTACCTCGCGTTTGGCTGGCTGACCATGGGCCAGGTGCTGAGCCTGCCGCTGATCGCACTGGGCCTGTTCCTCTTCTGGCTGTCGCGTCGCTCGCCCACGCTGCAACCGGTTGTGCCTACGAAGGATGCCGCATGAAGCAATACCTCGACCTGCTGCGCCATGTGCTGGAACACGGCACTGAAAAATCCGATCGCACTGGCACCGGCACGCGCAGCGTGTTCGGCTGGCAGATGCGCTTCGATCTCAACGAAGGTTTCCCACTGGTCACCACCAAGAAACTGCACCTGCGCGCGATTTTCCATGAATTGCTGTGGTTCCTGAAAGGCGAAACCAACATCGCCTACCTCAAGGACAACAAGGTCAGCATCTGGGACGAGTGGGCCGACGAAAACGGCGAGCTCGGCCCGGTCTACGGCAAGCAGTGGCGGCACTGGGCCACGGCCGACGGCGGTGAGATCGACCAGATCAAATGGGTCGTCGATGAGATCAAGCGCAATCCGGATTCGCGTCGTTTGATCGTGAGCGCGTGGAACGTGGCCGAGCTGCCGCAGATGGCCTTGATGCCGTGTCACAGCCTGTTCCAGTTCTACGTGGTCGACGGCAAGCTCAGCTGCCAGCTGTACCAGCGCAGCGGCGACATCTTCCTCGGCGTGCCGTTCAACATCGCCAGCTATGCCTTGCTGACGCACATGGTGGCGCAGGCCTGCGGCCTCGGTGTCGGTGATTTCGTGCACACCTTCGGCGACGCGCACTTGTATTCGAACCACTACGAACAGGCGCGCGAACAACTGGTGCGCGAACCGCGACCGCTGCCCACCTTGCGCTTGAACCCGGACGTGAGCGACCTGTTCGCCTTCACCTACGACGACATCGAGATACTCGGCTACGACGCGGCTCCGGCGATCAAGGCGCCTGTAGCGGTCTGACCCGATGCTGATTTCGCTGATCGCCGCGCTGGATCGTAACTACGCCATCGGGCGTGACAACGATCTTCCGTGGCGCCTGCCCGACGATCTGAAACGTTTCAAGGCGCTGACGCTCGGCAAGCCGATCCTGATGGGTCGCAAGACGGCGGAATCACTAGGGCGCGCGTTGCCAACTCGCAGGAACCTGGTGCTGACGCGCTCAGGACGTGTGCCGTTCGAGGGCATGCAGGCGGTGGCGTCGGTCGAGGAGGCGCTGGCGGCGGCGGATGGCGATGACGCAAGCGAGTTGTGCGTCATTGGAGGCGCGGAGATCTATGCGCTCACCTTGCCGCTGGCGACACGCATGTACCTGACGCACGTGGATACGGTGGTGGAAGATGCGGATGCGTTCTTTCCTGTGTTCGATGTATCGAAGTGGGAGATCGTTTTGCGGGAAGCACATGCTGCTGATACCAAGCATCACGTCGCGTTCGAATTCGTTGACTACAACCCTGTGTAGGAGCGCCCCATGGGCGCGAGCTCTTGTGCTGGCCACGCGTGCATCGAAAAGCTCGCGCCCATGGGGCGCTCCTACAGGTCGCGTGGGCGGTAATGGCCGATGATGGCGTGCTGGAACAGGAGGTCGTCTTCCTGCGTGCCGTTGCCGATGTTGTGGATGACCAGTGGGGTGCCACCTGCCGCCTTGCGGTCGGAGACGATGCCGATGTGCAGTGGGCCGCTGTTGAGCTTCCAGGCCACGATGTCACCAGCGGCGTAGTCCGCGGCCTGCGTGCTGGCGGGTCGCGACCAGCCCTGGCGCTGGAACCAGTGCATCTGGTTGGGCACGCGGCGATGGTCGATGTTGGCGTTGGGGCCGGTGAGTCCCCATTGCTGCGGGTACTCGGCGAAGTGCGCCCGCATGTCCTCGTGCATCGCTTGTTGCAGGTCCAGGCCCTGCGTGCGCAAGGCGCGCACGACCACGTCCGTGCAGACGCCACGGTCGAGTGGAACGTCACCGCCGGGATAAGGCAGTTCGACGTAGGCGGGATCGTAAGTGCGCGTCACGCCTACCTGTGCACGCGCGGCACTCACCAGTGGTGGTGAACCGTGCGAGGGGAGAGGTCGTGTATGCGCGTGCGGCGCCAAAGCCCGATCCGGTTTCGCATCCGCACGTGATTGCGCAGGCGTCATCGCATGGCATGCGGCCAGCACAGCGCTGGCTGCCACGCACAGGATACGTGCGGAGTGCATTACGGAGGCGTTACGTCACGTCCGGCGACCTGCACCAGGTGCACGTCATCCGTGTCCAGTTGCAGCGCGGTCAACTTGCCGCCCCACACCGCGCCGGTGTCGATAGCGTGCACGCCGTGGCCGATCATCAGGCCCAGCGTGGACCAGTGCCCGCATACGATCTTCAAATCACGTTGCGCGCGGCCCGGCACTTCGTACCAGGGATACAAGCCCTGCGCCTGGGTGCCTGGCGCACCTTTTTCTTCGATGGCCATGCGTCCGCGCGGCGTGCAGTAACGCATGCGCGTGAACAGGTTGATGATGGCGCGCGAACGATCAGTGCCCGCCAGCTGTGGCGACCAGTTGGGCTTGTCGCCGTACATGCTGCGGAACAGCCGGCGATACCCGTCGCCGTGCAGTTGCTGCTCCACTTCCTTCGCATGCTTTTCCGCGAGTGCAGTGGTCCATTTCGGCGCGAGGCCGGCATGGATCATCATCCAGCCCAGTTCGCGGTCCACGTGCGCCAGTTTCTGCATGCGCAGCCAGGTCAGCAATTCGTCGCGGTCATCGGCCAGCACGATGCGCTGCAGGTCGGCGTTGACCTTGCGTTGTTCGTCCGGCGTGCGCTCGCCGATGGCCAGCAGCGACAGGTCGTGGTTGCCCAGCACCACTACGCTGTGCGCGCGCAGGGAATGCACCAGGCGCAAAGTCTCCAGCGATTGGCCGCCGCGGTTGACCAGGTCGCCGCAGAACCACAATTTGTCGACGGCAGGATCGAAGCGCACGCGTTCCAGCAGGCGTTGGGTCGCGTCGTAGCAGCCCTGCAGGTCGCCGATGGCCCATACGCTCATGCGTGTGCGCCCTTCAATGCAGTGTCCTCGGGATGGACAAGGTGAAGGAAGCGATCGGCGCATGGAAGTGGGTGCCGTCGTCGGCCAGCATGTCGTAGCCGCCGCGCATGGTGCCGTGCGCGGTTTCCAGCACGGTACCCGAGGTGTATTCGAAGTCCTCGCCCGGACGCAGCCAGGGCTGTTCGCCGATCACGCCTTCGCCATGCACTTCCTGCACCTTGCCGTTGGCATCGGTGATGATCCAGTGGCGTGCCAGCAGGCGTGCGCCTACCTTGCTGCGGTTGAGGAGGTGGATGGTGTAGGCGAACACGAAACGCCCGTCCTCGGGTACCGACTCCTCGGCCAGGAAGCGGGTGGCTACGTCGATGTCGATGGCGTAGTCGTCGGTACTCATGTGGACAGTGTATGCAAAAGGCAGGAGTGAGTGGAGAGAAGTGAGGAGTGAGGAGTCAGCAAGAGCAGATCGACTCCCCTCACTTCTCACTTCTCTCCACTCACTCCTCTGCACCCAGGCTGTTGGCCAGACGCACGAAAGCCGCTACTTCCACCTGTTCCGCACGCAGGTCCGGACGCAGGCCGGCGGCTTCGATCTGCGCGGCGTCGCAGACGGTGGACAGCGCGTTGCGCAAGGTCTTGCGGCGTTGGCCGAAGGCTGCGCGCACGACTTCGGCAAAACGCCTGTGGTCGTGGATGCCTACGTCGGCGGCGGCATGCGGCACCAGCCGCACCACCGCCGAATCCACCTTGGGCGGCGGCCTGAAGGCGTCCGGCGGCACATCGAACAATGCAGTGACCGTGCAATAGGCCTGCAGCATCACGCTGAGGCGGCCATAGACCTTGCTGCCCGGCGGCGCGGCCATGCGATCCACCACTTCCTTCTGCAGCATGAAGTGCATGTCGCGCACCACGGCGGCATGGTCAAGTGCATGGAACAGGATCGGCGAGGACAGGTTGTAGGGCAGGTTGCCTACCAGTCGCAGCCTGCCTTCACCGGCCAGCTTGCTGAAATCGACTTCCAGCACGTCCTTGTGGATCACGGTGAGCTGGCCCACGCCATGCGCGGCCTGCGACAGCGGCACCACTAGGTCGCGGTCGAATTCGATCGCCGTCAACTCGCCATGCTTGCGCAGCAGCGGCAGGGTGATGGCACCCTGGCCAGGGCCGATTTCCACCAGGTGATCGCCAGGCTGCGGATTCACCGCCAGCACGATCATGTCGATCATGTTGCGATCAACCAGGAAGTGCTGGCCCAGGGATTTCTTGGGCGGGGCTTTGAAATGCGACATGCGGGCATTATGCGCGATAGCCGTGGGAGCGGGCCCCGCCCGCGATGCTTTTGCGTGTTCCGAACCAGCAGAGCATCGCGGGCAGGGCCCGCTCCTACGGCTTGCGTTGTGCGATTCGTGCGCAGGTGTCCACGGCGGCAAACAGGCTGGAGGGATCGGCGATGCCCTGGCCTGCGAGCTCCAGTGCGGTGCCGTGGTCGACGGCGACACGCGGATAGGGCAGGCCCAGGGTCAGGTTCACGGCGCGCTCGAAACCGCTGTATTTCAGCACTGGCAGGCCCTGGTCGTGGTACATGGCCAGCACGGCATCGAAGCCGGCGAGCTTCTGCGGCAGGAACGCGGTATCGGCGGGCAAGGGCCCGACCAGTTGCATGCCTTCGCTGCGCAGCGCGGCCAGCACCGGTTCGATCACGTCGATCTCTTCATGGCCGAGGTGGCCTGCTTCGCCCGCGTGCGGATTAAGCCCGAGTACGGCAATGACCGGTTCCGCGATACCGAAGTCGCGCTTGAGCGCCCGCACAGTGATGCGAAGGCAGCGTGCAAGGGTGTCTGCAGTGATGGCATCCGCCACATGTCGAAGAGGCAGATGGGTGGTGACCAGTGCAACGCGCACGATGTCGTTGGCCAGCATCATCACCACGTCGCAGCCGGCGCGCGCCGCCAACAGTTCGGTGGTGCCGGTGTAGGCGATCCCGCCGGCGTTGATCGCGGCCTTGTGCACCGGCCCGGTGACCAGACCATCGAGTTCGCCGCGCAGGCAGGCATCCGACGCACGCTGCAGCGCGTCGATCACCGCATGCGCATTGCGGGCATCGGTAGTGCCGAAATGGCTTGCGACTGCGTTCGCTACCGCATGCAGGCGCAGGTCGCCGGGCAGGGTTGCAATTTCCCCTGCACCCAGCAGGCGCAGGGGCAGGTCAAGCGCGCGTGCCGCGGCGATCAGTACCTCGGGATCCGCATAGGCGAGCAGGGTGCAATCCGTGCGTGGCACCTGCGCCAGGCGCACGCACAGCTCCGGTCCTATGCCGGCCGGCTCGCCAGGAACCAGCGCGAGCCGCGGGATCACTCAGCCGCCGTTGGCAGGGGCTGCGTTGGCGCCGGTGCGGAAGTCTACGTAGGCTTCGCCACGCAGTTCCTGCAAGTAGCGGTTGTATTCGTCTTCCAGCTTGCGGCGGCCAATGGTTTCACGCACTTGTGCGCGCTGGTTGGCGTTGGTGACGTCGGTCTGGCGCGAGCCGACGCGCTGGGTGATGTGCCAGCCCGCTTCGGTGCGGAAAGGAGCGGAGACCTGCCCATCCTGCAGGCCCGAGATCTGCTTGCCGAATACGGGGCCGAAGGCATCCGCCTCGAACCAGCCCAGGTCGCCACCCTCGCCCTTGCTGTTGGCGTCTTCGGAAGATTCCGCCGCCACGGCCGCAAAATCTGCACCGCCTGCGATGCGTGCCTTCAGCGTATCGATCTTGGCCTTGGCCGCATTGGCATCCTGTACCGGAGTGACCCGGATCAGGATGTGGCGTGCGTTGTATTCGGTGACGGTACGCGCCGCGGCCTGGCTGCCGTCGCGGGTTTCCACCAGTTTCAACAACTGGAAGCCGCTGGGACCACGCAGCGGGCCGACCACTTGCCCGGCACTCATGTCCTTGAGCAGGTTGGCGAATGCGACCGGGATTTCATCCAGGCTGCGCCAGCCCAGGTCGCCGCCTTCCAGTGCATTGGGGCTGTCGGAATAGCGCACGGCCGCTGCGGCGAAGTCCAGTTCGCCCTTGTCGATCAGCGCCTTCACGCCTTCGACCTTGCGCTCGCCGGTGGCGATCTGGTCGGCGGTGGCGCCTTCGGGCAGGCCTACCAGGATGTGGGCGAGGTGGTACTGGGCGCCAGTGTTGGCCTGGGTGGCCAAGGCGGCGTCGACTTCGGATTCGCTGACCTGCACGCGGCTCTGGCCAAAGCTCTGGCGCAGGCGTTGCACGGTCATCTCATCGCGGATGGAGTTGCGGAATTCGGCAACCGAGAGGCCGTCGGCAGCAAGTCGCTGGCGGAGTGCTTCCACGCTGATGCCGTTCTGCTGGGCCACCGCGCCCATGGCGTTGTTGAGTTCGTCATCACTGATGCGGATGCCGGTGGAGGCCGCGCGCGCCACCTGCAGCTTGACCAGCACCAGGCGCTCCAGCACCTGACGCTCCAGCACGTTGCGCGGGGGCAGGCGCTCCGGGTTCTTCGCGTACTGCGCAGTCACGTTGGCCACGGCGCGGTCCAGTTCGCTCTGCAGGATCACGTCCTCGTCCACCACCGCCACGATGCGGTCCAGCGGTTGCAGGGTCTGGGCAGTCACGGGCGTGGCCACCATCATCGCGGCAAGCATGCCGGCAAGGATCAGTCGGATTTTCATAGTCATCATGGGGTTGTGTCCGGGCCGGAGGCGTTGTCGTCGGGGTCCGGCGTGGTGTTGCTTGGCGGGACGAGATAGAGGTCGTCGCGGTAGTAGCCGAGGATAGCACGGCGCAAAGTGCGCTCCGTGTTCTGGCCGGCCGAGCCGAGACCCTTGAGTACGAATTCAACCTGGAACGAATTGTTCAAGTCGCCTTCGCGATTGCGTACGTAGCGTCGCACCAGCGCGCGCACCGCCAGGCAGCAACTGTCCCATTGCACGCCGGCGATGGCTTCCAGTGGCTTGCTGTCCAGGATCGAGTAGTAATAACGACCTACCGCGCTCCAGGTGGGGTTGATGGGATACAGGAACGAGACGTCCGCCTGCTCCAGCAGGTTGCGGCGGTAACGGTAGTTGATGTTGACGATGCCGTCGTTGTCGAACATGTAGCGTGCGCGCAGGCTGGCCAGATCCTCGCGGCGGAACTTCGGATCCCACTGGTAGGACGCGCCGATGGTCCAGCGGTCCGTAGGCGAGTAGTTGGCGTCGGCGACCCACGCGGACTTGCCGCTGGGCACGGGCGTTTCACCGGGCGCCACCACCAGTGAATCATCGAAGTAGAAGATCTGCCCCAGGCTGGCGGACAAGCGCTCGTGGCCATCGGACTGGCGGATCAGGCGGCTGGTCATGGCCACCGTGAGCTGGTTGGCGTCGGTCTGGCGGTCAGGACCGGAATAACGGTTGTCGCGGAACAGTTGGCCCCAGCTGAAGGTGAAGGGACGCGTGTCGAACAGGGGCAGGCCATCCTGGTCGCGGTAGGGTGCGTTCAGGTAGTAAAGGCGTGGCTCAAGCGTCTGCAGGAAGCGGCGACCCTTGATTTCGGTCTCGCGGTCGAAGAACAGGCCTGCATCCAGCGACGCGATGGGCAGGCTGCGCGAAGGCGCGGTATCGCCGCCGGGCAAGGTCGCGGCCAGCTGGTCATCCAGTTTGTAGCTGGTGTAACGCCAGGCCAGCGTCGGCGTGATGTACCAGGACGCGCCTTGCAAGGGCATGGAGATGTAGGGTTTCAGGTCCAGGCGGCTGCCGTCGCCGAAGTCATCGTGCTGGAAGCGCACGGTCTCGGCCTGCACGCCGGCGGTGAACCATTCGCCGAGGGGCTGGTTCCAGTTGAGGTAGAGGCGCGGCAAGCGGTTGTAAGGCAGCGAATCATCGGCGACGGTGTAATCGGTCAGTTGCCAGGTGTCGGCCATGATGCCGGCGTCCCAGTAACGGCCACGGCCGTACAGGCCCACCGTGCTGGTGAGCGAGGTGGACGAGGCGCCGTAGAGCGAGTTGCTGAAGTCTTCGACATAACGCGTATCGCTGACCCAGGCCACGCTGGCGCGTGCCTGCCACTGGCTGTTGAGATTGTGGAAGCCGACATAGCGGAACATGCCGCGGTTGTCGCTCCGCAGCGGGTCGTTGTACGGGTCCGGTTCGCCATTGGCGATGTCGCGGGCGCGGTCCTTGACCAGGTCGTCGGTCGGCATCCAGTTGGCGTCCAGCACGCCCCGGCCGTTTTCATACAGGAACGGAACCTGGCTGCCCAGCGAGAAGCCGCGATTGCTCATGAAGCGCGGGGTCAGGGTGGCGTCGTAATTCGGCGCCAGGTTCAGGTAGACCGGCTGGCGGTAGTCGAAACCGTTGCGCCCGGAAGTACTGATGGTCGGGTACAGCATGCCGGTATGGCGCTGGTCGTCGATAGGGAACTTGATCCACGGTACGTACAGCACCGGCACGCGGCCGATGCGGATGGTCGCGCCGCGGGCCACGCCCCAGCCTTCATCGGTGTCCACGTCGATGCGGCGTGCGCTGAGTTCCCACGCGCGCTGGTCAGGCGGGCAGGTGGAGTACGTGGAGCCGTGCAGCTGGCCTTGCGAACCCACCAGGTTGAGGCTGTCGGCGCCGCCGCTGCCGCGCCGGGATACCAGCTGGTAGCTGACGTCCTCGATCACGTGGGTGTCGGTGCTCTGGTCACCCTGCGCGCGCTTGGCGATGATGCGCATGCTGCCGTCTTCGTAGCGCACGTTGCCATCGGCGATGTACGTGTTCTGTTCCTGGTCGAACTTCAGGTTGTCGGCATTGAGGTACTGGTTGCCACGGCGCAGGACCACGTTGCCCTGGTAGGCCATGTTGACGTCGGTACCGGTTTGCTCGTCACCCTCGATGGTGGTGGGCAGTTCGGCACGGTCTGCCGCGGTCTCGCCGGCGACTGCAGGGGCGTCGACAAACGCCGGGATGGCGTCCTCGATCGGGCACAGGGCCCAGCTGTCGGGTTTGTCGCCGGCGGCCATGGCGGGCAGGCACAAGGCGATACTGAACGGCAGCGGGAGCAGGCGAAGGACTGGGCGCACGCGGATGCAAGGCTCCGTCAGGGGAAGTGGTCAAAAGCGGCCGCTAGCTTGCCGTATCCCCGCCATGCGGGCAATGAAAAGCAGGGCGTGGTTTCGGGTGGGGTTCATCATGGCCCGGCAGCAGGCCGGCGTGGATGCCTTCAGCGCAGTGCGCCTACGTGCGCCACGCTGCATTCGCGCAGCGCTTCCAGGTCGTATCCGCCTTCCAGCATCGACACGATCCGCCCCGAGGCATGGCGCGTGGCGATGGCGCGCAATTCCTGCGTCAGCCAGGTGAAATCCTCGGTTTCCAGCATCAGGTCGGCCAGTGGGTCGCGCATGTGCGCGTCGAAGCCTGCCGACACCAGCAGCAGTTGCGGGCGGAAATCGTCCAGCGCAGGCAGCATGGTGTCGGCCCAGACGTTGCGGAAACGGAACCCGCCCGTGCCCGGTGGCAGCAATGCATTGAACACATTGCCCACGCCACGTTCGTAGGGCGTGCCGCTGTTGGGGTAGATGCCGGATTCGTGGGTACTGAAGTAGGCCACGCGGGGCTCGTCGTAGAAGATCGCTTGCGTGCCATTGCCGTGGTGCACGTCGAAATCCACGATCGCTACGCGCTCCAGCCCGTGTTTGTCGCAGGCGTGCGCCGCGGCCACGGCCACGTTGTTGAACAGGCAGAACCCCATCGCCGTGTCGCCGGTGGCGTGGTGGCCCGGTGGACGCACGGCGCAGAACGCAGTGCGGCTGCCTTTCCTGGCGTCGGCCAGCATGACCGCGTCCACTGCGGCCACGGCGGCGCCGGCCGCGCGCAGGGCCGCGGCGCGCGAGGCGGGGCACATCACCGTATCCGGATCGAGCATGCGATAGCCGTCGAACTGGCTTTCCAGCACCTCGTGCAGCAGGTGTTCGTGGTGCACGCGGCGCAGATCGCCCAGCTTGGCCAGCGGTGCCTCGCGCCAGTCCAGGTCGGCATGGACTGCGCGCAATCCCTCCAGCACCACTTCCAGGCGTGCGGGGCGCTCGGGATGCTGCGGGCCGGGGTCGTGGGCCAAACAGGCCGGGTGGGTGAAGATGATCATCGGGCGCGGTTCACCACACCCGGGCTCAGGCGTGGCGCCGGTCGTGGTTCCACAACACTTCGCCCTGGCCGTCGGCGCGCGCCAGCACGCGGGCCAGCACGAACAGCAGGTCGGACAGGCGGTTGAGGTAACGGATGGCTTCCGGACGCACGGCGTCATGGCGGGCCAAAGTGACGGTTTCGCGCTCGGCCCGGCGCACGATGGTGCGTGCCAGGTGGCAGCGTGCCGCGGCTTCGCCGCCCGCGGGCAGGATGAAGTCCTTCAGCGGCGGCAACGGGTCGTTGTAGTGGTCCAGCTGCTGTTCCAGCGCGTCGATATCCGCGGTGGTGATCGCTGCATGGCCGGGGATGCAGAGCTCCCCGCCCAGGTCGAACAACTGGTGCTGCACGCGAGTCAGCAGCACGCGGATATCGTCCGGCACCTGCGCCGCCAGCACCACGCCGATGCTGGAATTGGCTTCGTCCGCCGTGCCATACGCCGTGACGCGCGCCGAATCCTTGCCTACGCGGGTGCCGTCGCCGAGGCCGGTGCTGCCGTCATCGCCGGTGCGCGTGTAGATCTTCGAGAGGCGGTTTCCCATGGCCTTGCCTCCCCGTCCCGATCAGCGCAGCGACTTCGCCCGTGCCTGCAGGCGCGTGGCCTGCAGTACGCCGACGTGCACGATCACCGCCAGGCCAACGTAGATGGCCGTCGTACGCAGGTAGGGCAGGAACCAGTCGGTGTAGTTCTTCCACCAGCCGGCGAAGGTCGGCTCCAGCACGCTGTCGCTCAACCAGTAGAAACTGCCCTGGCTCAGCAGGTGGCACACGACGACGGCCCCGAACAGGCTGGCCAGCAAGATCGCAAGC
>Ga0209174_10001894_pt1 | contig 14374 bp, 11 predicted proteins | sample JI91814BDNA_FD_187505 | JGI IMG/M metagenome (GOLD analysis project Ga0209174, IMG submission 187505) | Wastewater effluent complex algal communities from Wisconsin, to seasonally profile nutrient transformation and Carbon sequestration -... | ecosystem: Engineered > WWTP > Effluent > Algae...
GCGCACACCCGCCGTCTCGGGCGTGACGATGCGCCACGTGCCGCTCTCGCCGAAGCGGTTGGCGATCGTCGGGTGCGGCGTCCAGGGTCGCAGGCACCTCGAGGTGGCCCTGAGTGAGCACCCCGACATCGAGGAGGTCGTCGTGTTCGACCGCTCGCAGGATGCTGCCGAGGTGCTGACCTCGATGGCCGGTGATCGCGTGACGCGCATCGCGTCGTCGCCGACGGATGCCGTGGACGGGGCGACCATCGCGATCACGACGATCACGGTGCCGCTGGACCCCAAGCTCGACTGCCGCAACACCGACGAGAACGCGCTGCTGCTGCCCGTCGACTACGACGACGCCATGGCGACCGTCGCCTTCCACGAGGCGGTCACGTACTCGGTCGACGACCTCGGGCAGTACGGCTCGGTGGCGGGCCGCAAGTACTTCTTCGACTTCCCCGAGCCGGTGACCCACCTGGCGCAGGTCGTGGCGGGCGAGTTCGAGGTGCCGGAGAAGGGGCGGCGGATGTTCCTGAACATGGGCATCGCCATGAACGACATCGCGTTGTCCTCGCTCGTGCTCGACCGAGCGCTCGAGCGGGGGGTCGGGACCACCGTCGAGTTCCCCTAGACGGGGTTCAGGAGGTGCCACGCTGACCGGATGTGCTCCTCGGCCAGTGCTGCGGCGGCCGTGCCGTCCCCGCGGGCGACCGCCGCGTAGATCCCCTCGTGGTCGCGGCACAGCAGGGGCGCGACGACGGCCCATGACTCGAGGGCATGGAACCGGTCGAGGATGGGACGCCGCATCGACTCGCGGATGGCAGCGGTGAGGTCGCGGGCGAGGCTGTTCCCGACCGCCGAAGCCAGTGCCACGTGGAACTCGGTGTCGCGGTCGTTGAACTGCACCCTGTCGATGTCCGGGTCTGCCATCGCGTCCAGCAGGGCTCGCATCCCGGCGAGGTCGTCAGCAGTCGCGTGGGTCGCGGCGAGCCGCACACTGAGACGCTCCAGGGCGATCCGCACCTCGATGACGTCGTCCAGCGGAAAGTTCGCCAGAGCCACGTGCTGCCGCAACAGCCGGCTCAGCGCGTCGCTCGGCACAGCGGTGATCCTCGTGCCGCCGGCAGCCCCGGCACCCACCGAGGAGCGCACCACGCCGCGCGCCTGGAGAGTGCGAACGGCCTCTCGCACCGCGGACCGGCTGACGTCGAGCATCCGTGCCAGCTCGCGCTCCGGCGGCAGGAAGTCACCCACCCGCAGCGTGCCTGCGAGGATGCGGTCGTCGACCCAGCGCAGCACGACCTCGTAGGCCCGGAGGCCGGCGTCGGCGCCCGGTGCGGGCGCCTCCGGCAGGGGAGCCCCACCTGCAGGAATCTGGGCCGCGGGCTCGGTCATCGTCTCGCTCACGAGTCCAGCATGGCACGACGACCGACCGCTAGACCCAGAGGTCAGACCATTCGTTGCAGGAGTGGTCAGACCATTTGACTCCCGCCTCGGGCGTCACTACCGTTCCCCCAATCCCGACATGGTCGGACCTATTGTGGGATCGAGCCCAATGACGTGCGCCTCGGAGGACCAATGACCGCTACATCCCTCGCCCCCGCTGCCTTCCAACCGGACATCTCACCGGTGGCGGACAGCCTGGCGATCTCGGCCCTCGTGGCCCTGCTCCCCCTGATCACCGTGTTCCTCACGCTCGGTGTCCTGCGGTGGAAGGCCCACTGGGCCGGCCTGACGTCGGTGGCCATGGCCATCGTCGTGGCCTCCGTGTTCTTCGGGATGCCGCTCGACCTCGCCGTCCTCGCGGCCACCCAGGGCGCCGCGTTCGGTCTCTTCCCGATCATGTGGATCGTCTTCACGGCGATCCTGCTCTACCAGGTGACGGTGCGATCCGGCCGGTTCGAGGACCTCCGTGCGACGTTCCACCTCATCTCCGACGACCCCCGCATCCAGGCGATCATCATCGCCTTCTGCTTCGGTGGACTCCTCGAGGCCTTGGCCGGCTTCGGCGCCCCCGTGGCGATCACCGGCGTCATGCTCATGGCCCTGGGCTTCTCGCCCCTGCGCGCCGCCGCCGTCGTGCTCCTGGCCAACACCGCGCCCGTCGCGTTCGGTGCGGTCGGCACCCCGATCATCACCGCGGGCAATCTCACCGGCATCCCTTACCAGGAGATCGGCGCGTACGTCGGGCACCAGACCCCGATCCTCGCGGCGTTCGTCCCGCTCCTGCTCGTCCTCATGGCCGACGGCCGCCGCGGCGTGCGCCAGACCTGGCCGATCGCGGTCGTCGTCGGCCTCACCTTCGCGATCTTCCAGTGGGTCTCCGCGACCTGGATCTCCGTCGAGCTGACCGACATCATCGCCTCCCTCGCGGGTCTTGCCGCGGCCGTCCTCTTCCTCAAGGTGTGGCAGCCCACCGGTCGCGAGGAGGCACTGGAGACCCTGAACACCGAGCGAGAGCGCGAGTTCGCCATGGCCGGCGGGCCCCAGGCGACCGGCTCGGTCGGGGCCGGCCCTGTCAGCGACTACGTCGTGTCCGGCGAGGAGCTGGCCGAGCGCGCCCGGGGCCTGACCCGCGCACGCATCACCATGGCGCTGTTCCCCTACCTGCTCGTCATCGTCGTCTTCGCCATCGCCAAGCTGATCGCTCCGGTCAAGGAGTGGTTGACCACGACCGACATCAAGATCCCCTGGCCGGGGCTGTCGGGCGAGGTCCTCACGATCGCCGGTACGCCCAGCACGGCGACGACCTACACGCTGTCCTGGCTCAGCTCGCCGGGCTCGATGCTCCTCATCTGCTCGCTCATCGTCGCTTTCGTCTACGGCATCGGCCTGGCCGGATGGGGAGCCGAGGCCTGGGCCACCGCGCACAAGATGCGCTACGCCTTCCTCACGGTCGCCTCGATGCTCGCCCTGGCCTACGTCATGAACCTCTCGGGCCAGACGATCACGATCGGCACCTGGATCGCGGCGACGGGCGCCCTGTTCGCCTACCTCAGCCCGACTCTCGGGTGGATCGGTACCGCCGTCACCGGGTCGGACACCAGCGCCAACGCCCTGTTCGCCACGCTCCAGCAGAGCGCCGCGGAGACCGCCGGCATCGACCCGACGCTGCTCGTCGCCGCCAACACCTCCGGCGGAGTCGTCGGCAAGATGATCAGCCCGCAGAACCTGACCATCGCGGCCACGGCCGTGGGTCTGGTCGGCCGCGAGTCCGACATCCTTCGTAAGGTCCTGCCATGGAGCATCGGCCTGATCATCGCCATGTGTCTCCTCGTCGGTCTCCAGTCGACCGTCCTGGCGTGGATGCTCCCGTGATCGCGCCGGCTCGCCCGCTGGCCGACCTCAAGGTCGCCCTGTTCGCGACGTGCTTCAACGACACGATGTGGCCCGAGACACCCAAGGCCACGGTCCGGCTCCTCGAGCGGCTCGGATGCCGGGTCGAGTTCCCGATGGAGCAGACGTGCTGCGGGCAGATGCTCACCAACACCGGCTACGGCTCGAAGGCCGCGCCGCTCGTGCGCCGGTTCGTCGACGTCTTCGAGGGCTACGACGCCGTCGTGGCGCCGTCGGGCTCGTGCGTCGGGTCGGTGCGCGAGCAGCACCGCGGCATCGTCGAGCTGGTCGGTGACGACCGGCTGGCCAGCCGGGTCGAGCACCTCGCGCCGAGGGTCTACGAGCTGTCGGAGTTCCTCGTCGACGTCCTCGGCGTGACCGACGTGGGCGCCTACTTCCCGCACCGCGTCACCTACCACCCGACGTGCCACTCGCTGCGGATGCTCCGGGTCGGAGACCGACCGCTCCAGCTGCTGCGGGCCGTGCGCGGCATCGACCTCGTCGAGCTGCCCGGCGCGCAGGAGTGCTGCGGCTTCGGCGGCACGTTCGCCATGAAGAACGCCGACGTCTCCATCGCGATGGGTTCGGACAAGGCGCGGCACGTCGTGGAGACCGGCGCCGAGGTGCTCGTCGCCGGCGACAACTCGTGCCTGGCGCACATCGGCGGGATCCTCGGCAGGCAACGGTCCGGCGTGCGCCGGATGCACCTGGCCGAGATCCTCGCCTCCACCGAGGAGGACCAGGCATGAGCACCACGACTCCCGGGCCGCTGCAGCAGACCTCGCCGACCTTCGTCGGGATGCCGACGTTCCCGAAGGCGGCCCGCGCCGCGCTGGGCAACACCCAGCAGCGCAAGAACCTGCGTCACGCGACGGCCACGATCCGCGGCAAGCGGGCCCGGGTCGTGGCGGAGGTCCCCGAGTGGGAGGCGCTGCGGGTGGCCGGAGCCGAGGCCAAGGACGAGGCGCTCACCCACCTCGGCGACTACCTCGAGCAGCTCGAGGCGAGCCTGGTCGCGAACGGCGCCACGGTGCACTGGGCGCGCGATGCGCAGGAGGCCAACCGGATCGTCTTGTCCATCGTGCGATCCAAGGAGGTCGACGAGGTCGTCAAGGTCAAGTCGATGGTGACCCAGGAGATCGAGCTCAACGAGGCGTTGGAGGCTGCCGGCATCCACGCGTGGGAGACCGACCTCGCCGAGCTCATCGTCCAGCTCGGACACGACCGCCCGAGCCACATCCTCGTCCCGGCGATCCACCGCAACCGCAGCGAGATCCGCGAGATCTTCCTGCGCGAGATGGGCACCGTGGGACGCCCCGCCCCCGACGACCTCACCGACGACCCCGGACGGCTCGCCGAGGCCGCCCGGCTGCACCTGCGCGAGAAGTTCCTGCGCGCGAAGGTCGGTGTCTCGGGGGCCAACTTCGCGGTCGCCGACACGGGCACGCTCGTCGTCGTCGAGTCCGAGGGCAACGGCCGGATGTGCCTGACGCTGCCCGAGACGCTCATCTCGGTCGTCGGCATCGAGAAGGTCATCCCCTCGTGGGAGGACCTCGCGCCGATGCTCCAGCTGCTTCCCCGTTCGAGCACGGGGGAGCGGATGAACCCGTACACGACGATGTGGACCGGGGTCCACGAGGGAGACGGACCCCAGGAGGTGCACGTCGTGCTCCTGGACAACGGCCGCAGCCACGTGCTCGCCGACCGCGTCGGCCGCCAGGCGCTGCGGTGCATCCGCTGCTCCGCGTGCCTGAACGTCTGTCCCGTGTACGAGCGCACCGGCGGGCATGCGTACGGCTCGGTCTACCCGGGGCCGATCGGCGCGGTGCTCAACCCGCAGCTGCGGGGCACCGCCAGCACGATCGACAAGTCGCTGCCCTATGCCTCGAGCCTGTGTGGAGCGTGCTTCGACGCGTGCCCCGTGCGGATCAACATCCCCGAGCTGCTCGTCGAGCTGCGCGGGCAGGTCGTGGAGCAGGAAGGGCGCACCGCCGAGTCCGCCGCGATGCGGGCCGCGGCCTGGGTGCTGTCGGACCCCAAGCGGCTCGCCGGCGCGCAGAAGGCGGCGGCGGCCGCGGGCCGTGTCGTCGGCACGCGCACGGTCCGCTCCGTGCCCGGGCTCGGAGCCTGGACCAACGCCAGGGACCTGCCCACCCCACCACCCGAGTCCTTCCGGCAGTGGTGGGCCCGCGAACGGGGAGAGGACGACCGATGAGCGCCCGCGACGAGATCCTCGCCCGGGTCAGGGGCGCGACCTCCGACGTCGTCACGACGCCCGACGACCGAGGCCCCGTGCCCGTGGTCGAGGAGACCTCTCCCGGCGGGCCCGAGACGCTCGAGCTGTTCGCCGAGAACGTCGCCGACTACCGCGCGCAGGTCGTGCGGGTTGGCCCGTCAGGCGTCGCCGGTGCCGTCGCCGATGCGTTGCGCGAGCACGGCTGTAGCACCGTCGTCGTGCCGAGGGGTCTGGACCACTCGTGGCGCCGGGCCCTCGAGGACGTCGCGACGGTGCTCTCGGAGACCGAGGCGGCCACGCACCACGAGCTCGACGCGGTGGATGCCGTGGTCACGGCATCCGCGGTCGGCGTCGCCACGACCGGCACGATCGTCCTGGACCACCGGCCCGACCAGGGGCGGCGCGAGCTGACGCTCGTGCCGGACACCCACGTGTGCGTCATCCGGGCCGACCAGGTCGTGCACGACGTTCCCGAGTCGGTGGCCAGGCTGCGGCCCGGACCCGACGGTGCCCGGCCGCTCACCTGGATCAGCGGACCCAGCGCGACGAGCGACATCGAGCTCGAGCGGGTCGAGGGCGTGCACGGCCCCCGCACGCTGGTCGTCGTGCTCGTCGCGGGAGCCGACTCGTGAACCCCTTCGCCGCGGCACTCGGGGATCCTGACCGCCTGCACTCCCGGATGAGTGACCGGCTGAAGATGATGCACGACGCGTCGCACTACGCCCTGCTCCCGCAGGCGGTCGCCGTGCCCGTTGACGGCTCCGAGGTCGGCGCCCTGTTCGCGGTGTCGGCCGCGAACGGCATCCCCATGACGTTCCGGTCCGGGGGCACCAGCCTGTCCGGTCAGGCCGGCACGGACGGCATCCTCGTCGACACCCGCCGGCACTTCCGCAGCATCGACGTCCTCGACGACGGCCTGCGCGTGCGCGCGGGGCCGGGTGCCACCGTGCGCGCGGTCAACGCCCGGCTGGCACGTCACGGCCGCAAGCTGGGCCCGGACCCGGCCAGCGAGATCGCGTGCACCCTCGGCGGGGTCGTCAACAACAACAGCAGCGGCATGGCCTGCGGCACCGTGGCCAACACCTACAACACCCTTGACTCGCTGGTGCTCGTGCTGCCCAGCGGCACCGTGCTCGACACCGGCGCCCCCGACGCCGACGAACGGCTGCGCCAGCTCGAGCCCGAGCTGTACGCGGGGCTGGACCGGCTGCGGGACCGCGTGCGGGGCAACCCGGCATCCGTGCGCCTGCTCGAGCAGCAGTTCTCGATGAAGAACACGATGGGCTACGGCCTGAACTCCTTCCTCGACCACACCCGGCCGGTCGACGTGCTCGCGCACCTGGTCGTCGGGAGCGAGGGGACGCTGGCCTTCGTGGCATCCGTGGTGATGCGAACGGTGCCGCTGCTGCCCCACGCGATGACCGGGCTGCTCGTCTTCGACGACCTCGCCGGCGCGACCGGCTCCCTGTCGGCCATCCTCGAGACCGCCCCGGCGACGATCGAGCTGATGGATGCCGTGTCCTTGAGGGTCGGCCAGGCCGACCCCAGGGCCGATGAGGCCCTCAAGCGCATTGCCGTGGACCGGCACGCGGCGCTGCTCGTGGAGTACCAGGCGAGCACCGCTGACGAGGTGACGGCAATGGGCCGGGAGGCGCTCCCGGCGCTGGCCCGGCTGCGGCTCAGCTCGCCCGCGGCCCTGGCCTCGGACCCCGCGTCGCGCGCGCGGCTCTGGACCACCCGCAAAGGCCTGTATGCCGCGGTGGCCGGCGCGCGCCCGAGCGGCACCACGGCGTTGCTCGAGGACATCGTGGTGCCGGTGCCGGCCCTGCTGCCGACCTGCGAGCGGCTCATCGAGCTCTTCGCGAAGCACGGCTACGAGGACAACGTCATCTTCGGCCACGCCAAGGACGGCAACATCCACTTCATGCTCAACGAGCGGCTCGAGGGCGGTCGGATGGACCGGCTGATGGCGTTCACCGACGAGATGGTCGATCTGGTGCTGGGGTTCGATGGGTCGCTCAAGGCCGAGCACGGTACCGGGCGGATGATGGCGCCCTTCGTGCGGCGGCAGTACGGCGAGGAGCTGCACGACGTCATGAGGGAGGTCAAACGGCTGCTCGACCCGCGCGGCGTGCTGAACCCCGGCGTGATCATCAGCGATGACCGCGAGTCCCACACCCGCGACATCAAGGTGACGCCGACCGTCGAGGCCGAGGTCGACCGGTGCGTGGAGTGCGGGTACTGCGAGCCGGTGTGCCCGAGCCGCGACCTGACCACGACGCCGAGGCAGCGGATCGTGCTGCGCCGTGAGATGCAGGCAGCTGCAGCTGCGGGAGACCTGGCGCTGCTGCACGAGCTCGAGGACGACTACGAGTACGACGCCGTCGAGACCTGCGCGGTGGACGGCATGTGCCAGACCGCCTGCCCCGTCGACATCAACACCGGTGACCTCACCAAGCGGCTGCGGGCAGAGGCGGTGGGCCCGATGGCGAGCCGTGGCTGGCGCCTGGCGGCCGGACACTGGGGCGCCACGACACGGGTGGCCTCGGCGGCGCTGACGATGGCGCGAGTGCTGCCGGATCCCGTGGTGCTCGTCCCGAACGCTCTCGTGCGCAGGGCGGGTGACGAGGAGGTCGTGCCGTTGTGGTCCCCGGAGCTGCCCGGTGGCGGACGACAGCGTCCGGAGGGAAGGGCTCCCTGGGCCCCCGCGGTGAGCGAGCGGGGGGAGGGCCCGCGCGAGGCCGTGTACTTCTCGGCATGTGTGGGAACCCTCTTCGGCCCCAGCGACGCCGGACCCGGAGTGCGGGGCGCCTTCCTGTCCCTGTGCCGACGTGCTGGTGTCGTTCTCGTGGCGCCCGGGAACCTCCCCGGCCTGTGCTGTGGCACCCCGTGGCGCTCCAAGGGCATGCTCGAGGGCGCGCAGGCCATGGAGCAGCGGGTGGCCGCATCCCTGTGGGAGGCCACGCGTGGCGGTGAGCTGGACGTGGTCAGTGACGCGGCCTCGTGCACCGAGGGCCTGGTGACCACGCTCTCCCACGCGGCCGAGACGGACGCCCGGTACGCCGGCATCCGTGTCCGCGATGCCGTGGCCTACGTGGCGGGCGAGCTGCTGCCCGACCTGCTGACCGAGCTTCCGGCGCCGCGCAGGCTCCAGCGGCTGGCGCTGCACCCGACGTGCTCATCGACCCAGCTGGGGCTCGACCCTGCGCTGATGGCGGTGGCGCGAGCGGTGGCGGACGAGGTCTACGTGCCCGACTCCTGGGGCTGCTGCGGCTTCGCCGGGGACCGTGGGCTGCTGCACCCGGAGCTGACGGCCTCCGCCACGCAGGTGCAGGCCGCGCAGATCGCGGAGGCCGGGCCGTTCGACGCCTACGCCTCGTGCAACCGCACGTGCGAGCTGGGCATGACGCGCGCGACCGGCGAGCAGTACCAGCACGTGCTCGAGCTGCTGGAGGTGGCGACCCGGGCCACCTGACGCGGGTGGACCCTAGGGCACCTGGCCGAACGGGTGCGGGGTGCCGTGGGTCTCGGCGTGCCAGGCGAGGTAGGCCGTGACGGCCGTCGGCAGCGTCGGGTAGAAGTGCTCGGTGCCGATGGCGTGGTCCAGCCCGGCCGCCTCGAGGTCGTCGAGCAGGTCCTGTTTGACGCGCGCCATGGCGAGCACGACGCCGCGGGCGACAAGGTCGTCGTGCAGCCTGGCCAGGGCGTCCAGGCTCGTCAGGTCGACCTCGACGTTGGCCTCGGCGTTGATGATGAGCCACTCGACCGGGTCGTCGGCGTCGTCCACGGCGGCCAGCGCACGGGTGTGGAAGTCCTCGGCGTTGGCGAAGAAGAGCGGCGAGTCGTAGCGGTAGACCACCAGGCCCGGCACCTGCACGGCATCCGGGAAGTCGTCGACGTCGTGCATGCCCGCCATGCCGCGCACGTAGCCCAGGATGCCGTCGTGCGGACGGGCGACGCGGCGCAGCAGGTCGCCGAGGGAGAGCGCGACGGCGAGCAGGATGCCGTAGAGCGCCCCGAACACGAACACCCCGAGCGTGGTCGCGACGAGCAGGACGAGCTCGCTGCGGCGGAACCGGGCCACTCGCCGGATCTCGGCGACGTCGACGAGCCGGATCGCGGCGTAGACGACGAGGGCCCCGAGGGCGGCCTTCGGGAACGCGGCGATGACCGGGCCGAGCGCGAGCACGGCCACGAGCACGGTGGCCAGGGTGGCCAGCGAGTACAGCTGGGTCCGGCTGCCCATCGAGGCACCGATCGCCGTGCGGCTTCCGCTGCTGCTCACGGGGAACCCGGAGAGCAACCCGCCGGCGATGTTGGCCGCGCCGAGCGCGAGGAACTCCTGGTTGGCGTCGATCTGCTGACCGGAGCGCTCGGCGAAGGCTCGCGCGGTCAGCACGTTGTCGGAGTAGGCGACGACGGCGATGCCGAGCGCGGGCGCCAGCATGGTGGCCACGGCATCCGGCGACAGGTCCGGCAGGCTCAGCTGGGGGAGAGCCGACGGCAGGGGGCCGACGACCGCCACACCGAGCTCGTCGAGGCCCAGCACCATGACGGCCGCGGCGCCGAGCAGCGCCGCGAGCAGGGGGTTGGGCAGGCGGGGGAAGAAGTGCGCACTGAGCAGGAGCAGCACGAGGAGGGTGCTCGAGAGCACGAGGGTGGGTGCGTGGACGTCCGAGAGGTGGGTGAGGGCGCTCCAGACCTCGGCGGGCATCGAGTCGCCGCTCACCTCGATACCGGTGAGGCTGTCGATCTGGCTGACGACCATGAGCACGGCGACCCCGGCGAGGTAACCGACGAGCACCGGTTTGGAGAACAGGTCGGCGAGGAACCCCAGTCCGAAGGCCCAACCGAGGAGGCACAGGGCGCCGGTGACGACGGCGAGGGCCGCGGCGAGTGCGGCGTACGCGTCGGGGCCGCTGACACCGACCGCGGCCACGGCGGTGGCGGTCATCAGCGCCGTCGTGGACTCGGGGCCGACGGAGAGCTGGCGGGAGGAGCCGAGGACGGCGTAGACGAGGGTGGGCGCGATGATCGCGAGCAGGCCTGCGGCCGGCGGGAGCCCCGCGATCTGGGCGTAGGCCATCACCTGCGGGATGAGGTAGGCGGCGACGGTCACCCCGGCGAGCAGGTCGCCGCGCAGCCAGCCGCGCTGGTACGTGCGCCACACCGTGATCCCGGGAAACGTCGTCGCGACGGTCACGGGCCTCCGGGCGTTGAGTGGCCGGTGATGGCCGTCTGCGGTGGGCACGGCTGATTCGACCACACGACATCGGCGTGTCGCCCGCCAATGTGTGGGATCGAACAGGTGTTCGTCTATGGTCATCCACAGGTGGTGTCCCCGACGGCACTTGTCCACAGGCTCGACGGCAGCCCGTGACCGTTGTCGGTACCGCCACCTAGCGTCTGACACAGACCTCGCGACGAGACCGATGGCGAGAGCTGGTCGCCGGTGGGCGCGCTCGCTGCACGAACTGGAAGAGACGGTGTGACATGGCAGGAAATCGCGGACCCGTGATGCCCAACCCGACGGCTGCGGCCAACGGTGGGGAGAAGGACAAGGCCATCGCCTCGGTGATGGCGCAGATCGAGAAGCAGCACGGCAAGGGTGCCGTCATGCGTCTCGGGGACGACGTGCGGCCCCCGATCGAGGTCATCCCGACCGGCTCCATCGCTCTGGACGTCGCGCTCGGGATCGGCGGCCTGCCCCGCGGCCGCGTCGTCGAGATCTACGGCCCGGAGAGCTCGGGAAAGACCACCGTCGCCCTGCACGCGGTGGCCAACGCCCAGAAGGCCGGCGGCATCGCGGCCTTCATCGATGCCGAGCACGCGCTCGACCCCGAGTACGCAAAGGCCCTGGGTGTCGACACCGACGCGTTGCTCGTCTCCCAGCCGGACACGGGGGAGCAGGCGCTCGAGATCGCCGACATGCTCATCCGCTCCGGCGCGCTCGACATCATCGTCATCGACTCCGTCGCGGCGCTCGTCCCCCGTGCCGAGATCGAGGGCGAGATGGGCGACAGCCACGTCGGCCTCCAGGCCCGCCTCATGTCGCAGGCGCTGCGCAAGATCACCGGTGCCCTCAGCACCACGGGCACGACGGCGATCTTCATCAACCAGCTCCGCGAGAAGATCGGCGTGATGTTCGGATCGCCCGAGACCACCACGGGTGGCAAGGCGCTGAAGTTCTATGCGTCGGTGCGCCTGGACGTGCGGCGCATCGAGACCCTCAAGGACGGCACCGACGCGGTCGGCAACCGCACCCGCTGCAAGGTCGTGAAGAACAAGGTGAGTCCGCCGTTCAAGCAGGCCGAGTTCGACATCATCTACGGGCAGGGCATCTCGCGCGAGGGCGGCCTCATCGACATGGGGGTCGAGCAGGGCTTCGTGCGCAAGGCCGGCGCCTGGTACACGATGGACGGCGACCAGCTGGGGCAGGGCAAGGAGAACGCCCGGACCTTCCTCAAGGACAACCCCGACCTCGCCGACGAGCTCGAGAAGAACATCAAGGACAAGCTCGGCATCGGGGTGCCGCGGGTCGACGCCCTGGCCGCCGTCCCGGACATCCCGGTCGACTTCTGAGCCACCCCCGATTCGGGATGCCGTTCGCTGACTCGACGACCCCGCCGCCCTCCTGGGCGGTGGGGTCGCCGACGGCGGGGGAGCCGGTGGTGGGCTCGCCGCCGCCTGACCCGCGCACGCGGGGGGGCGAGCCCAATCCATACGACTGGGCGCGCCAGATCGTCCTGAGACAGCTCACCGCGGCTCCTCGCAGCCGCGCCCAGCTCGAACAGGCGCTGCGCAAGAAGGACTGCCCCGACGAGATCGCCGCTGCGGTGCTCGACCGGATGGAGGAGGTCGGGCTCGTCGACGACACCGCCTACGCGGGGATGCTCGTCCGCTCGCAGCAGGCCGGCCGCGGGCTCGCCCGGCGGGCCCTCGCGCAGGAGCTGCGACGCAAGGGGGTCGACGACGAGACGGCGCAGGCCGCGCTCGACGAGGTCGACCCGCACGACGAGGAGGACCGGGCCCGAGCGCTCGTCGCGAAGAAGATGCGCTCGATGAGCGGGTTGACGCCCCTCGTGCAGACCCGGCGGCTCGCGGGGATGCTCGCTCGCAAGGGTTATCCCTCGGACGTGTCGATGCGCATCGTGCGCGAGGCGGTGCGCGAGGCGCCCGAGAACCAGCGCGACTGAGTGATCGTCGGCCTCGGGGCTCAGGTGGGCCGGTATCGCAGGGCGACCGCTCCCGAACGGAACTCCTGGCGGTCCACGAGCTCGAGCTGGATGCGCTCGCGCAGACCGGCGAGCAACGTCGGCCCGTGTCCGGCAAGGACCGGCTGCACCACGAACGCGTACTCGTCGATCAGTCCCAGGTCGGCCAGTGCCAGGGGGAGCGTGACCCCACCCACGAAGAGGCCCTCGCCCGGCTCGTGCTTGAGCTGCTGTACGGCGTGCCCCAGGTCGCCCCGCACCAGCTCGGCATTCCAGTCAACGGTCCAGTAGCGCATCGACTCCTCGTCGGGCGGGAGCCCTGCCTCGTGGTGGCAGCAGCCGTCGAGGGTGACGTTGATCGAGTATCGAAGTGGTCTCATCCCGGTCCTCTCCCGTGAGGTGCTCAGCGTGTGTTCACGTGACCGTACTGCGCCGGATGGGCCACCTGGCCGCCACCAGCCAGCACAGCGAGCCCGAGAGCAGCCCGATGGCCGCACCCCCCAGAACATCGAGGGGGCAGTGCGCTCCGATGTACGGGCGGTTCAGCGCGACGAGGGTCGCGATGGCCACGCCCACGGCGCGCTGCGGCCATCTCGGCCAGGGCCACAACGCCGTCACGAGGCCGACGGCGACACTCGTGTGGGCCGAGGGATAGGCGTTTCCGTGCGGTTCCGTGGGGTAGCCGTGCACGTCCAGCCCGGCGATCGACGCCGTGGGCCTGGGCTGCTCGGCCGCCCGCTTGAGGATCTGGGTGATGGCCTCGGAGAGCGCGTACGCCAACAGCATCGCCCGGAGCACCTCCCACCGGTCCCTGCCCCGGGCCGTGAACACGATCCAGCCGACGAGGGCGAGCGCGACCACCGCCAAGGGCACCGGGCGCAGGAGCGAGTTGGTCACGGCCAGCACGGTCCCGAACGGTTCCGGCGGGTCGTTGATCCACCGCACCACCGCGGTCTGGGCATCAGCGGCTCCGGGTTGCAGTGCCATCCAGTAGGTCGCGGCAACCACCAGCGCGGACGCCGCCGCGAGCGCCTAGCACCTGGAGCGCGACGGCAGCGACGTCACCTCGGGGAGGGCGCGCTCGTCCACGCCGTCCTCCGCGTGCTCGGTCATGCGCGCAACCTACCGACGGTCCGGCGGTCGGACGGGGAGTGACTCGAGGCAGTGGCCACATCACGTTGCGTCGTCCGACTCGGTCCGCGACGATCGTCGAGTGAGGGTTCCATAACTGGTGGGGGATTCGGTCACCTTGCGGGCCCTGCGGCCCGAGGACCGCGCGGCGCGTCAGCGTCATGGGTGGCATGCCGAGATCGAACGCGGCTACGGCTCCACCACGGTGACGCGAGCCATGGGCGATGACGAGGTGGAGCAGTGGTACGCCCACTGGGAACTGGCCGCAGATGAGCCGAACCGCATCCATTGGGTGCTCGACCTCGAGGGCGAGGCCGTCGGCGCAGCGTTCCTCCATGCGATCAATGCCGAGGACCGCCGTGCCCGATATGCCATCGGGCTCTACGACCCCTCGTTCTTCGGCCGAGGGCTTGGCCGGCAGGCGACGCGCCTGGTTCTCCAGCACGCCTTCGAGACGTTGATGCTGCACCGC
>Ga0209174_10001895_pt1 | contig 14374 bp, 11 predicted proteins | sample JI91814BDNA_FD_187505 | JGI IMG/M metagenome (GOLD analysis project Ga0209174, IMG submission 187505) | Wastewater effluent complex algal communities from Wisconsin, to seasonally profile nutrient transformation and Carbon sequestration -... | ecosystem: Engineered > WWTP > Effluent > Algae...
CAATCCAGCCATGTCGTCGGCCCCGGTTTGAAAGGCTTTCTGCCCGGGGTCAGGAGTCGAAAATTGAAAACCATCATGCTGGTGGATGATTCCGCCACTGTTCTGCTTTCCATCTCGGGCATCCTGGCCAAGGCCGGTTTCAACGTGGTGACCGCCAACAGTGCCGAAGACGGGCAGCGGAAACTTGCTGCCGGCACCAAGCCCGACCTGCTCATCACCGATCTGAACATGCCGGGCATGAACGGTATCGAGTTCATCAAGGTGGTCAGGCAGCGGGCCGAACTGCGTTTCATGCCCATCCTGTTTCTCACCACCGAATCCCAGCAGAGCAAGCGTGCCGAGGCGAAGGCCGCCGGTGCTTCCGGCTGGATCGTCAAGCCCGCGACCGCGGAAACCCTGCTCGGTACGATCAAGCTCGTGGTGCGTTGAGCCATGACGGCCATCCGGGATAAATCACGGCGGCGCCGGCTGTTGCTGGCCTGCGTGACGGCCGTGGGCGCCTTTGTCGTCGTGTATTTCGCCAATGCGACCTACCACGAGCTGTTGCTCGACAAGGTGGGGTTGAGTCAGGCGCTGGTCGATGCGCTGGGTGCGGCGGCTGCGGTGCTGGTGAGCTTCCTGGCCCAGCAGGTGCTGTCCGTCGCCCGCTACCGCGACGCCACTTACGGTGCCGAAAACGCCTTGCAGCGTGCTCGTGGCGAGACCGCCAGGCAGCTGGAGGTGACCACCGAAGTGAGTCACTCCCTGGCCCAGGTGCCGCACCTCAACAACATTCTCGTCGGCCAGCTCAGCGCCGTCACCACCCAGACCGAAAGCGCGGCCTTCAGCATGGTGGAGCGCCTGCAGGCCGTCGATTCCGTGGTGCAGGGTCTTGACCGCTGTGTCCAGACTTTTTCGCAGGAGTCCGGCGAGATCGTCGAGGCGGCCAGTGCCCGCGCCGTTCGCAACCAGCAAACGCTGGTGGCGTTGCAGGGCTACATTCATCGCCGTCTCGAAAACCTGGGCGAAGACCGGCAGCACGTGATGTCGGCCCTGGACGAGGCCAAGTCGCTGGGCCAGTTCGTCAAGCTGGTGCATGACATTTCCAGCCAGACCAACCTGCTGGCCCTCAACGCCGCCATCGAGGCCGCCCGGGCCGGCGAGGCCGGACGCGGTTTCGCGGTGGTGGCCGACGAAGTCCGCAAGCTGGCCGGGCAGACCGACCAGGCCGTGCTGAAGATCAGCGAAGGCATCGGTCGGGTGGTGAGCACCATCGAAGCCCAGTTCCGCGAACAGCTCGACCAGTCGAGTTCCGACGCAGAAGACAAGGCCCTGCGTACCGTGGCCGACGAATTCGACGAGGTGAGCCAGAGCTATACCCAGCTCATCGAGCATGAGAGCCGGATTCTCGCGGCGTTCCGGGAGTCCAGCACCACGCTCACCGAGATGTTCATGGAAACCATGGCCAGCGTGCAGTTTCAGGACGTGACCCGTCAGCAGGTCGGCCATGTCATCGAAGCGCTGCAACGCCTCGACGAACACGTGCTCAAGCTCGCCGACTGCCTGATCGGCAAGGCCGCGGTGGCCGATGTTCCGGCCATGACCGAGCAGATCGACCGCCTGTTTGAAAGTTACGTGATGCAGAGCCAGCGTGACGAGCACGTCCGCTACAGCGGCCAGCGCGCCCCGGCGGCCCCGGGCGCAGGCAACGGCCCGGCCGTCGAGCTGTTCTGAATAGCAGGAGAACCGAATGAGCGCGATCCGCCGAGCCTTTACCGAGGATTTCACGATTTACCGGGCGGCCGAACTCAAGCTGGCCCTGCTCGCCGTGATTCAGGAGGGCGAGCACATCGAGCTGGACCTGTCCGGTGTCGAGCACATGGATTCGGCCGGCTGCCAGTTGCTGATCTTCGCCAAGCGCGAGGCCGGCGCTGCCGGCAAGACGCTGGCGATCGTCGCTCACAGCCGGGCCGTGCAATCCCTGATCGAGTTCTACAACCTGGCGGCCTGGTTCGGCGATCCCCTCGTCGTGCCCGCGGCATAGCTCCGGCAAATCCATCATGGACGAACTGAAACAAGTTTTCTTGCAGGAGAGCTTCGAGCAGCTCGATGCCCTCGAGTCCCTGCTCCTCGAACTGGAAAACCGGCCCGACGACGAACCCACGCTCAACGGCATCTTCCGCGCCGCACATACCATCAAGGGCGCGGCGGGGATGGTCGAGTGCACGGCCGTCGAATCCTTTGCCCACGTGGTCGAGAACGTGCTCGACCGCCTGCGCAACCACGAAATCGCGGTCAGCACCAAGCTGGCGGCCCTGATGCTCGGCTGCACCGACCACCTCCGGCTGCTGGTTGCCAACGAGGCCGGGGTGGCGCAGATGGCCGGCGAAGAGATCGAGGCACAGGGCGCCCGCCTGCTCATCCAGCTGGGCGAATACGGCCCGGGCGGGCAGGTATTCGCCAGCCCCAAGACCGTCGAATCCGGTGTCGAGCGGATTCCCCAAAGCAGTTCGGCCCAGAACTGCTGGCACATTTCCGTGCGCTTCGGGCGTGAAGTGCTGCGCCAGGGCATGGACCCGGAAAATTTTTTGCGTTTCCTGGAAACCCTGGGCGATATCCGGCACCTGGAAACCCTGGCCGACGCCATACCGGCGGCAGCCGAGATGGACCCGGAAGTGTGCTATCTGGGTTTTGAGATCACCCTGGAATCCAGCGCCGACAAGCAGGCCATCGAAGACATCTTCGCCTTCGTTCGCGACGAATGCCGGCTGGCCATCCTGCCCCCCAACAGCAAGGTCGCGGATTACCTCGACCTGATCCGGAATTTGCCCGAGGACTCCCTGCGGCTCGGCGAAATTCTGGTGCGGGTGGGCGCGCTGACCGCCGACGAACTGGCCGAAGGGCTGCGGACCCAAGCGGTTCCCGCCGATGCGCCGGAGGCCAGGCAGATCGGCGAAATCCTGGTCGCCCAGCAGGTCGTCCAGCCGGAACTGGTCGTGGCCGCGGTGACCAAGCAGGCCCAGGTCAGCGAGAAAAAGGCCCAGGACGCCAAACTGATCCGGGTGCCGGCCGACAAGCTCGACCACCTCATCAACCTGGTCGGCGAGCTGGTGATTGCCGGCGCGGCCACCAGCCTGCTCGCCCACACCCGCCGCGACGGTGAACTGATCGAAGCGTCGTCCCTGCTGACCCGGCTGGTGGAGGAAATCCGCGATGCCTCGCTGCAGTTGCGCACGGTGCAGATCGGCGAAACCTTCAACCGTTTCCACCGCCTGGTGCGCGATGCCTGCAAGGATCTGGGCAAGGATGTGCAGCTCGTGATCAACGGCGGCGAGACCGAGCTCGACAAGTCCATCGTCGAGAAGATCGGCGATCCGCTGATGCACCTGGTGCGCAACTCCCTCGACCACGGCATCGAAGCCCCGGCCGTGCGCGAGGCCGCCGGCAAGGCGCCGCAGGGCACGCTCTTTCTCAATGCCTTCCACGACGCCGGCAATATCGTCATCGAAGTGGGCGACGACGGCGCCGGCCTCAACCGCAACAAGATTCTTGCCAAGGCCATCGAGCGCGGCCTGGTGGACGCCGAGGCTCATCTTTCCGACCGGGAGGTGTTCGACCTGATCTTTGCGCCCGGCCTGTCCACCGCCGATCAGGTGACCAACCTCTCGGGCCGCGGCGTGGGCATGGACGTGGTGCGACGCAATCTGCAGGCGCTGCGCGGCACCATCAACGTGGACAGCCAGTCCGGCCAGGGCACCCGCCTGACCTTGCGGCTGCCGCTTACGCTGGCGATCATCGACGGCTTCCTGGTCGTCTCGGGCAACCGCTCCTACGTGATTCCCCTCGATGCCGTGGTGGAGTGCATCGAGCGGCCCGAATCCGAGCACGAGCGCAATTACTTCAACCTGCGCGGCCAGGTTCTGCCGGCCGTCTGCCTGCGCGAGATCTTCAACCTGCCGGGCGAACGTCCGGCCCGCGAAAGCGTGGTTGTCGTGCAGTACGCCGGGCAGCGTGCCGGCATCGTGGTGGACCGGCTGGCGGGCGAACTGCAGGCCGTGATCAAGCCCCTCGGGGCGATCTTCCGCCACCTGCAGGGCATCGGCGGCTCAACCATTCTTGGCAGCGGCGAAGTGGCCCTGATCCTGGATATCTCCGCACTCATCAAGATTTCGGGTCAGCTCGAACAGCGCCTGATCGCACGTCCCGAACTACGTAACGCCTGACCCTATTTGTTTTACCGGGAGATGAACATGCTCAACAACTTCAAGATCGGCGCACGGCTCGGCATCGGGTTTGCGGCCACCCTCATTTTTCTGATGACGATTGCGGCGATCGGCGTTTTTCGCCTCCAGGCGGTCAATTCCGAGCTGAACACCTTGTTGAAAGACCGCTTCCCGAAGACCGTCATGGTCAACAGCATCAATGACAACATCAACGTGGTAGCCCGGGCCCTGCGCAACATGCTGCTCGAACGCACCGAAGATGCCCAGCAAAAAGAGCTTGCCCGCATCGTCGAAGCACGCAAGGTGGTCAGCGAAAATGTCGACAAACTCGACAAGACCGTCGCCAGCACGGAAGGAAGGGCCATCCTGCAGGTCATGAAGGATCGTCGCACCGTCTTCCTGCAATCTCAGGAGAAGGTGATTGCCGCTGCGCTGAGTGGAAAGCGTGACGAGGGGATCACCGAGCTGCTCACCAATACGCGCAAGCTGCAGGCCGATTATCTGGGCTCAGTCAAGGAAATGCTTGTCCTTCAAACCCGGCTGATGGAAGAGTCGGGAAAGCAGGCCGATGAACTGGTTGCCGCGTCGCGCAATCTCATGATTTTGCTGGCTGCAATAGCCACGGCCGTTGCAGCGTTGTTGGCCTTCATCATCACCCGGGGCATTACCGGCCCGGTTGCCAGCACGGTGGCTGCAGCAAACCAGATGGCGGCAGGCGACTTTTCAAGCAAGCTCGACACCGACCGCAAGGACGAGCTCGGCCAGCTGGCGGTTGCAATGACGACCATGCAGGCTGCCGTCAAGGCGATGGCGGACGATGCTGGCGCCCTGGCCAAGGCTGCCGTCGAAGGCCGTCTCGCCACCCGCGCCGATGCCAGCAAGCACCGTGGTGAATTCCGCAAGATCGTCGAAGGCGTCAATCAGACCCTCGACGCGGTGATCGGCCCGCTCAACGTGGCCGCCAACTACGTCGACCGCATCTCCAAGGGCGACATCCCGGCCAAGATCACCGACACCTACAACGGTGACTTCAACACCATCAAGAACAACCTCAACACCTGTATCGATGCAGTGAACAAGCTGGTGGCCGATGCCGTGGTGCTGTCGAAGGCGGCCGTGGATGGGCGTCTCGCCACCCGTGCCGACGCGACCCAGCACCAGGGCGATTTCCGCAAGGTGGTCGAAGGGGTGAACCAGACCCTCGACTCCGTGATCGGCCCGCTCAACGTGGCCGCCAATTACGTCGACCGCATCTCCAAGGGCGACATCCCGACCAAGATCACCGACACCTACAACGGTGACTTCAACACCATCAAGAACAACCTCAACACCTGTATCGAAGCAGTGAACAAGCTGGTGGCCGATGCAAACCTGCTGTCCGCTGCCGCCATTGCCGGCCGGCTCGAAACCCGTGCCGACGGCAGCCAGCACCAGGGCGATTTCCGCAAGATCGTGGATGGTGTCAATGGCACGCTGGACGCCATCGTCGGCCCGATCAACGAAGTGCGCCGGATCATGACCGCCATCGAGCAGGGCGACCTGACCCAGAACATCACCAACGACTACCAGGGCGATTTCAAGGCCCTGAAGGAAGCGGTGAACAACACCGTCGGCAAGCTCTCCGACACCATCACCCAGGTGCGTACCGCCGCCGATGCGCTGACCAACGCCTCCGGCCAGGTTTCGGCCACCGCCCAGTCCCTGTCCCAGTCTTCGTCGGAACAGGCTGCCAGCGTGGAAGAGTCGTCGGCCTCGGTCGAAGAAATGTCGGCTTCCATCAACCAGAACGCCGAGAACGCCAAGGTGACCGACAACCTCGCCTCCAAGACCGCGGTGGAAGCCACCGAGGGCGGCGGTGCGGTGAAGAACACCGTCGATGCGATGAAGAAGATCGCCCAGAAAATCGGGATCATCGACGATATCGCCTACCAGACCAACCTGCTGGCGCTTAACGCAGCCATCGAGGCTGCCCGTGCCGGCGAGCACGGCAAGGGCTTTGCGGTGGTGGCGGCCGAAGTGCGCAAGCTGGCCGAACGCTCGCAAGTGGCGGCCCAGGAAATCGGCGGGCTGGCCGGGGATTCGGTGGGGCTGGCCGAGCGTGCCGGTCACCTGCTCGACGAGATCGTCCCGTCAATCCGCAAGACCTCCGACCTGGTTCAGGAAATTGCGTCGGCATCCCAGGAGCAGTCGTCCGGCGTGGCCCAGATCAACAACGCCATGAACCAGCTCAACCAGGCCACCCAGCAAAACGCTTCGGCTTCCGAAGAGCTCGCCGCGACCGCCGAAGAACTGGGCGGCCAGGCTGAACAGCTCCAGCAGTTGATGCAGTTCTTCACCATCGACGAGCGCAACATGAGGCGCGGCATGGCTCGTGCCGCCCCGGTGGCGGCCACGCGTAGCACTGCCGGCAGCAGGCCGCAGGCGGGTGCGCGGGTGGCGGGCTTCGCGTTCAACGAGAATGACTTCGAGAAGTTCTGAGCGGCGAAAGGAGCATGAACATGTCCCCGCAGCCCGCTTCGCCGGCCAGCTTTTCCGTTGCCGGGGCCAAGGCCCCGGTGGCGGTCGAATCCAGCCCGGCCCAGTACCTCACCTTTCTCCTCGGCGGCGAGATGTTCGCCGTCGGCATTCTCAACATCAAAGAGATCATCGAGTACGGCGCCGTAACCGAGATTCCGATGGTGCCGCCCTTCATCCGGGGGGTGATCAACCTGCGCGGCGCGGTGGTGCCGGTGATCGACCTGGCCAGCCGCTTCGGCGGCAAGCGCTCCGAGATTTCGCGGCGCACCTGCATCGTCATCATCGAACTCACCGAGAACGACGAGCGCCAGGATATCGGCGTGGTGGTGGACGCGGTGTCGGAAGTGCTGGAAATCCCGGCCGCCGAAATCGAGCCGCCGCCGTCCTTCGGTGCCCGCATCCGGGCCGACTTCATCAAGGGTATGGGCAAGGTGAATGGCAAGTTCGTCATCCTCCTCGAAGTGGACAAGGTGCTGTCGGTGGATGAAATCGCTTCCTTGTCTCACCTGACTACCGAAGGCGCCGTGGACCTTACGGCCGGAGGCACTCCGTCGGTCTGAGCGCCGCAAACGGGGTGATCGCCATGGACTACGCCAGCCTGCCCGCCCGCGAGATCGAGCGGCTGTCCCGCAACGTGGCGCCCGGCGCGTGGGCGGTGGAGCGGGAGCGGCCCCTCTCCACGCTGCTGGGGTCCTGCGTGGCGGTGTGCATGTTCGACACCCAGGCGCGGGTTGGCGGCATCAACCATTTCATGCTGCCCAACATGCAGCGCAGCGCCAACAGCGAGGTGGATTCGCTGCTTTCAGGCGACTACGCGATGGAGGCGCTGCTCAATGCGCTGCTGGCCCAGGGCGCCCGCAAGGCGCGTATCCAGGCCAAGGCATTCGGGGGCGGCACCATCATCGAAAGCTCGGGGCAGTCGCTTGCCATCGGCCAGCGCAACGCCAAGTTTGCGCGGGACTGGCTGCAGCGGGAGGGTATCCCGATCATCGCCTCGGATTTTCTCGGCCCCTGGTCGCGCAAGGTGCTTTTTGTACCGGGCAACGGTGACGCCTGGTGCAAGCGCATCGTGACCTCCCACGCCACCGCCGAGGTGATCGCCCGGGAAGAGCGCGCCTACGCTGCCACGCTCGTCGCGCCCAAGCCGCCGGCCAACAACGTCGAACTGTTCTGAGGCTGTCATGAATCACCGGGCCCGCGCCGCCACCGGAAGCTCAATGGATTCCGCGATCACCGATCAGGAGTTCGCCCTCTTCCAGCGCCTGATCTACAAGATTGCCGGCATCAGCCTCTCCGATGCCAAGAAGGTGCTGCTCGTCGGGCGCCTGGCCAAGCGGCTCAAACACTACAACTTCGACACCTTCTCCCAGTACTACCGCATGCTGGCGGGGGGGCACCAGCCCGAGGAAATGCAGGTGATGGTGGATTTGCTGACCACCAACGAAACCTATTTTTTCCGCGAGCCGGGCCACTTTCATTTTCTGCGCGACGAGATCCTCAAACCGCGGCGCAGTCCCGCGCCCTTCCGGGTGTGGAGCGCGGCCTGCTCCAGCGGCGAGGAGGTCTACACCCTCGCCATGCTGCTCGACGACACCCTGTCCAATTCACCCTGGGAGGTGGTCGGCTCGGACATCAGCACCCAGGTGCTGGCCAAGGCCGAGGCCGGCCATTACCCACTCGGCCGCCACGAGGGCATTCCGCCGGCCTACCTGAGCAAGTATTGCCTCAAGGGGGTGCGCTCCCACAGCGGCAGTTTCCTCATCACGCCGGAACTCAAGCGCCGGACGCGCTTCCACCAGGTCAACCTGACCCTGCCGGTGGATACGAGCCTGGGCGAGTTCGAGGTCATCTTCCTGCGCAACGTGATGATTTATTTCGACACGGAAACCAAGCGCAAGGTGGTCGGCAACCTGCTGCCGCGGCTCAAGCCGGGCGGGCACCTGATCATCGGCCACTCGGAAACCCTCAACGGCATCCAGCAGGGCCTGGAGCCGGTGCGGGCGACCATCTACCGCAAGCCATGATCGACTTCGGCGATGACATCCTTGACGTGTTCCTGCAGCCGGGTGATTTCCATTTCGGCGCCGGGCGCACGCGGATATCCACGCTGCTGGGTTCCTGCATTTCGATCACCCTCTGGCACCCGGCCCGGCTGATCGGCGGCATGTGTCACTTCATGCTGCCTTCCCGCGGCCTGCCCGCCGGCGTGCCCCTCGACGGACGCTATGCCGACGAGGCCCTGGCCATGTTCGACCAGGCGGTGGCCGCGGCGCTCAGTCGGCCGGCCGACTATCAGGTCAAGGTTTTTGGTGGGGGCAACATGCTGAGCCGCCCAGGTGAAGGCTCCGAGTTCATGAACATTGCAACCCGCAACGTGGATTCCGCCTACACCCTGCTGGCCCGCCATGGCTATCAGCCGAGGGTGGCCCACTGCGGCGGGCAGGGCCATCGCAAGCTGTTCTTCGACCTGTGGACGGGGCACGTGTGGCTGGCCCACCGACCTTCGCGCGAGGTGGCCTGATCATGGCAGCGCCGATCCGCGTGATGATCGTCGACGACTCGGCCATCGTGCGTCAGGTTGCCAGCGCCGCCATTGCCGCCCAGCCCGACATGGTGGTGATGGCCACGGCGGTGGACCCGCTGTTTGCGATGGACAAGATGCGCCGCGAGTGGCCGGACGTGATCGTCCTCGACATCGAGATGCCGCGCATGGACGGGCTGACCTTCCTGCGCAAGCTGATGGCCGAGCGGCCGACGCCGGTGGTGATCTGCTCGTCGCTGGTGGATCGGGGCGCCAAGGCCAGCTTCGACGCGCTGGCGGCCGGGGCGGTGAGCCTGGTGACCAAGCCCAAGGTGGGCGTCAAACAGTTTTTGCAGGATGAAAGCGACAACCTGGTTGCGGCCGTTCGGGCTGCTGCCGGCGCCCGTCTGCGCACCCGGCAGCAGGCGGCGCCACCGCGTCCCAAGATCACCCTCGACAGCCTGCCGCGCGGGCCGAACGTGCCCGCGGCGGGTGACCTCACCCGGGTGGTGGCCATCGGCACCTCCACCGGCGGCACCCAGGCCCTGGAGGTCGTGCTCACCGCGCTGCCTGCGGATGTTCCGGGCATCGTGGTGGTTCAGCACATGCCGGCCGGCTTTACCGACATGTTTGCCCGCCGGCTCGACGGCCTTGCCAGCATTCGCGTGCGCGAGGCGAAGCACGGCGACCGGGTCGAGCCTGGCCTGGCCCTGATCGCACCGGGCGGGCTCCACCTGCAGCTGGCCCGCGACGGGCGGGGCTATTTCGTGGGCGTGGTCGATGGCCCGCCGATCAACCGCCACAAGCCTTCGGTGGATGTGCTGTTCCGCTCGGTGGCCCGCATGGCCGGCCGCAATGCGCTCGGCATCATCATGACCGGCATGGGGGACGACGGTGCCCTCGGCCTGAAGGAAATGCGCGACGCCGGCGCCTCGACCCTCGCCGAGGCGGAGGAGACCTGCGTGGTCTTCGGCATGCCCAAGGAGGCGATCCAGCGCGGTGCGGTTGAAAACGTGCTGCCCCTCCACGACATCGCGGCGGGCCTCGTGAGCTGGAGCCGGGCGCCGCGGCACCTGGCCTGAGCCGGAAGCCCCTCGCCCTAAGTGGGGTTGCCGTGGAAGTAGCTGAGCCGGCGCCGCGGCGCGAGGTAGGCGAGCGCGGCGGGGTCCACCTCGGTCGGGCGCACCACGGCATCCACCTTCACGTCCCTTTCTGTCGCCAGGTCGACGATCAGGGCCTCGTTGCGGGGCACCGCGGGGTCGAAGATCATCACCGACGGGCGCAGCAGGTCGGCGTGGTCCACCGCCACCACCAGGCCCAGGTTGCCATTGGAGAGCTGCACCAGCGAGCCCGGCGGATACACCCCGAGGGCGCGTACGAAACGTTGCAGCAGATCCGGATCCCAATGTGCCTGTTCGCTCTTGAACATCAGCGTCATCGCCTCGGCGGGGGTAACCGCCTTGTCCTGGCGGAGCGGATTGCACAGGTTGTCGTAGCGGTTGGTGATCGCCACGATGCGCGCGGCCAGTGAAATCTGGCGTCCGCCCAGGTGGTTTGGATAGCCCTTGCCATCCATGGTTTCGTGATGGCTCAGGATGACCTCGATGACGGCCGGGCCGAGCACCTGCAATTCGCGGCCGATATCCGCCCCGTAGAGCGTGTGGAGCCGGAAAAACTCTTCTTCGTGGCGGTTGCGCTGGGGGTTGCGGAGCACCGCGTCCGGTACGCGGGTCTTGCCGATGTCGTGGAACAGGGCCCCTTCGCCCAGGGTGCGCAGTTCGTCCGGTGACAGGCCGAGGGAGCGGCCCACCAGCAGCGACAGGATCATCACGTTGAGCGAGTGGAAGTAGGCATTGTCGTCGGCCACCTTGTCGCCCATCAGATGGATGATCAGCCCAGCCTCGGCGGCAAAGGATTCCATCACGCTGTCCACCAGTTCGCGGGCCGCCACCACCGAGCGGGAGGGGGCGGCAAATACGTTGCGCATCACGTCGCGGATCTGCAGGGCGGCGCTCTGGTAGCGCTTTTCGCACTTGGCGATGAGCTGCCGCTGCACGGCGGCCCGCTCGGCCCGCTGGCGTTTTTCTTCCAGCGCGGCCTGTTGCGCCGGGCTGGGTGCGGCGGGCGGCGGTGGCGGGCGGGCCGTCTCGGGGGCGCGGGGCAAGGCCTGGGTCGAACTGCGCTCGGGCAGGTATTGCACGGTCTTGAGGCCGAGCTTCTGGATGATCTCGACCTGTTCCGCGCTGTTAATCCGGAACTGGTTGAACAGAAAGGGGTGATTCATCCAGCCCGAGGGCAGGCGGATGAACAATCCCGGACGCAGCTGGGACGGGTCGATTTCGACGACTCGCTCGCTGGGGGCGGAAAACGGCACGCTGGTCTCCTTGCTCGTACGCGTCCGTTAACGGCAGCGCGGGGCTGCGATTGAGCCTGCCCTCTCTGCTGGCCCCGGAGATTAAAGTTCGAGGACGGATCGCCGTTGAACTTCAACACCCGCGCAGTCACCCCCGCAGTCACCCCGATTCATCGCGCCTTGTCCGGACAAGCCATGGTCCAGTCGTTTCCATCTTTCCCCATCCGCCGCAGGCTCAAGGGCAGTGAGGTCGCCTCCCTGATCCGCGATCCGGTGTTTCTGCTCGCACCGGATCGCAGCATCCTGCACTGGAATCTGGCCGCCGCCCGCGCGCTGAACGTCGAGGGTTTGCCGGCGGGGGACGCAACCGTTGCCGAGTCGCCACGGCTGGCGCGCCTGGCCGAGCTTCTTTCGCACGTGGATGGGCCGTTCATGCTGACGCTGGATGCGCCCGACGGCGAGCGGACCTACCTGGCCGACCTGCACGAGGAAGGCTCCGACCAAGACGCGCCGACGAGCCTGATCTTGCTGCTGCACGACCATACCGAGCTGATCAATCTGCAGAAGGCGCTGCGCGAAAGCGAGAACCGCCTGCGAGCCATTACCGGCGCGGCGATGGAGGCGATCATCGCGATGGATAACAAGGGGCGCATCCAGCAGTGGAACCCGGCCGCCGAGCGCATGTTCGGCTGGACGGCCAGTGAGGCCATAGGCCGCGGCCTGCATGCCACGCTGGCCGGGCCGGCGGAGCGCGCGCGCTTTCACGCGGCGCCGGGTGCTGCCGCGTGGTCTCCGGAGGGCGAGGGGCGCAGCTATTGTTCCGTGCTGTGCGTGCCCGCGCTGCGCAAGGATGGCAGCAGCATCGAAGTCGAGGTTTCGATCAGCACCTATCGCCTGGAAGGCCATTGGCAGGCGCTCGGGATCGTGCGCGACGTGACCGAGCGGGCCCGCGCCGAAGCCCGCCTCAAGGCCGCCGAGGAGCGCTGGCAGTTTGCGCTGGAGGGCGGCGGCGACGCCGTGTGGGACTGGAACGTGGTAAGCGGTGAAGCCTATTTCGCACCGCGTTACTACGCCATGCTGGGTTACGAGGAGAACGCCTTCGAGCCCAGTTTCGAGTCCTTCCGCGCACTGGTGCATCCGGACGACTGGTTCCGGGTGGTGAATGCCCTGCGCAGCGCCTTCGAGCCGGAGGGGCCGCTTTTCGAGTGCGAGTTCCGGATGCGCACGCCGGACGACGCCTATCGTTGGGTCAGTTCCCGCGCCCTGATCACCGAGCGCTGCCCCGATAGCCAGCCCCTGCGCATGGTCGGCACCCTTCGGGACGTGCACGAGCGCCACGAGGCCGAAGCCGCCCTGCTGGGGCAGCTTGCCGAGACCCAGCGCCTCAACGCCGAACTCGAGGAGGCGCAGGTGCAGCTTGTGCAGAGCGAGAAAATGGCCTCCATCGGCCAGCTTTCCGCGGGTGTCGCCCACGAGATGAACACGCCGCTGGGTTTCGTGAAGTCAAATATCGGCACCCTGGAAAACTACGTGGGAACGCTCCTCGAGCTGCTCGCCGGCTACCAGCAGGCCACGGCCGGCATGGCCGGCGTGCCGGAGCTGGACGAGGTGCGCGAGCAACTCGCGCTTGCCGAGCTGGACTACCTGCGCAGCGATATCCCCGAATTGTTCTCGGAAACCCGTGACGGCATCCAGCGGGTGCAGCGCATCGTCAGCGACCTCAAGGATTTTTCCCACCTCGGCGGCGAGGGCTGGGGCTATGCCGACATCCATCGTGGCCTGGATTCGTCGCTCAACATCCTGCGCAACGAGATCAAGCACCGGGCCGACGTTGTGCGTGAATACGCCAGCCTGCCCGAGCTCTGGTGCCAGTCCTCGCAGCTCAACCAGGTCTTCCTCAACCTCCTGGCCAACGCCGCCCACTCCATCGAGGGGCGGGGGCGGATCACGGTGCGAACGCGGATCGAGGGCGAATTCGTGGTGGTTGAGATCCAGGACACCGGCTGCGGCATTCCGCCGGAAAACCTCAAGCGCATCTTCGACGCCTTCTTTACCACCAAGCCGGTCGGCAAGGGGACGGGGCTGGGCTTGTCCATCAGCTACGGCATCATCCGCAAGCACTCGGGGCGCATCGAAGTGTCCAGCCGGCCGGGGCATGGCAGCACCTTCCAGGTCTTTCTGCCCCTGCATGGCAGCGCACTGGGTGCCACCGACGACCCTGCCTTGCCCGGTGAGGACGGGAGCCTTGAATGAGGGCGACGTGGCGCGTGTGACGATCACCGCCGGATACCCTCAATCCCTCGGCTGCACAGCCGTTAAAACGTTTGCGCAAGAGCAGTGGCGGAGTAATCTTTCGTCATTTTGGGATGTTTTTTCGGTACCGCCTGGCACGCTCACAAGGTTTCTGTCTCATGTCCTTTTCGTCGGATGCCCATAGCGGCAGACCGGAGCATCGCCTCCTGAAGGCGATGTGTCTCCCGGTCGATGTCGTCCCCCGGGATTGCCCCGTTGCCGAGGCGGCCCGGTGCATGGTGTCGGGGTCTGCGCCCTGGCTGATGGTCGTCGACGGGCTTAAGCCGGTGGGCAGCTTTACCGGACAGGAAGGTTTGCGCGCATTCCTCGAGGCCGATGGGGGCCAGGCAAGCGTGGGTGCGGTAATGCATTCGCCCTGCCTGTGCGTGCCGCTGGGCGAAACGCTGCGCAGCGTCCATGCCCGGATGCGCCAGTGCCCTGTTTCGCATCCGGTTGCGGTGGTGGATGCGGCTGGTGACCTGGTGGGCG
>Ga0209174_10001897_pt1 | contig 14364 bp, 12 predicted proteins | sample JI91814BDNA_FD_187505 | JGI IMG/M metagenome (GOLD analysis project Ga0209174, IMG submission 187505) | Wastewater effluent complex algal communities from Wisconsin, to seasonally profile nutrient transformation and Carbon sequestration -... | ecosystem: Engineered > WWTP > Effluent > Algae...
AGACTACAACCAGGACTATTGGACAGGAACGGTCTACACAACAAATAGAAGAGTATGGGAATGGGATTCTGAATTTAAAAACTACCTTAAAAAAATTCGCGCCATGGCAATTGATATGGAAACAGCAACCATCTTCTCAACTGCCTTCTACAACGAAATACCAGCCGGCGCATTACTTCTCGTATCCGATCAACCAATGGAACCCGACGGAATCAAAACCGAACAAAGCGACAACGAGGTTACTAAAGATTATGTGGACTTACATATCAAGATAGGCATTGATTCCCTCAAACAACTCATCAACAAAGGAACTACTGTGAAGCATCTCTTGTATTAATTTGTCCAACAGTCATCACTCAGGACCAGCCACACAACGGGAATTGTAAACATTTCCTTTCCCAGACAATCCATAAAAGCCAGTGGAATTTGTATCAAAAATATGGGAATAGACAAGATTATTTTGATTGTTTGAACTAGTCTCATAATTTGCAGGACCAAAATTAGGAAAAAGAGTAGGATTCACTTTTGGCATACTCGTAATGGACAAATCCACTAGAGTCAAAAATTCATTCGCATTAGGAAGTCTCCAAGACTTTCCTGCTAAAGTTAAATTCTTACAATCTAACAATGAATTAGTCCAGGTTTTAGTTGCGAGAGCACCTGAACAGGTAGCATCATTAGTTTGTCCAAAAGCACATCTTTGCCAAATCAATTTAGTTCTTTTATCAAAAATAGTTCCATCTCCATTATCAACCATATCAAAAGCGGGCGAAGTGGGTCCGCTCACGCATTGAACATAATTGGGAGTGGAAGTAGCCTGGGTTTGAATGTATTCAGTAGTTTGGGTCATAGCACTAGTAGCCGCTGGCAATATTAATGAAGAAGTCCATCTGCTTAAACCTCCTGCTGGTGCATTTGGGAAAAAAGTTGCATTCCAATAGTTGTTATTCGTCGTGCTACCGTTAAGTTCCAATAATTGGTTCAATTCATAAACATTCGGCAATCTCCAATTTTTTAATCCAGCATAACCAGCCCCAGAATTTGCTGAATTCAAATTACCACATAGCGTAGAGGCTGATGCATGATTATTGGTAGACGCTGTTCCTCCAGCACAAGTTGGTCCTGTTTGACCTTCGTGGCATGTTTTCCAAACGATACCTTTTAAAGTATCTTGATTGATTTGATCATTTGGGTAACCGGGGTTAGTCGAAATAGCTTGTGTTCCTTTTGCATTTGGAAAATTTAAAAGTTCTCCATCCTGATTTGGGAAGGTGGCCGTTGTAGTAGCGCAAGATCCTTGAGGGGTTGCATTGTTAAAACAAATCGTCTGACCTGTATCTGCTACAGGCGTTATCGGATACGCTGTAACGGTATACACTACATTAGCCGCATTGGCAGCACTTAGAGTAAGTGTGACAGGGTTTGTAAAGTCTAACAAAGTTACTCCGCTTGTTACAGCAGAAGGAGCCATGATGGTAGTAGCATTTGTAGTAATAGAAGGAATCGCGGACGTAAGCTTTCCATAGGGTATATCGATTGTAATATTGCTTCCAGCTATTATGCCGTTATAGGTTTTGCTTAAACCGTTTACAGTATCCGTAAAACTAAATGCTGTTATGCTGAGAGTTATCGGAGTTACTACAGGCGTAGGGGTTGGCGTGGTGGTAGGTGTAGTAGTTGTTGTAGTAGATATGATTGGGCTATTGTCATTAAACTGAGTTTGATTTGTGAATTGAGTTATCGTGATTGTAGATGTTGCTGTTCCTGGCACACCTACGCTCAAATTTCCTCCTTCTTGCAGATAAGTGGAAATCGCGGGTAGCAAAATAGTAGTAAGAGGATTGGAAGAAAACGTTAGTTGCCTTTGACCAGCCCCCAATGTAACTGTACTGCCCGAACCATTTTTTCCGTCAAAAACTCCATCCTCAAAATCAGAAGCAAATGCGTTTATTACTGAATCTACATCTGTTACTTTAACTTCCGTTTCTTTTTTGTAAGAATTTGCCAGTTGTGAAAAACCTGCCAGCACAGAAAGATATTTAGCAGAGATAGGGCTATTCGGGTTGTCTAGTTCTATTACAAGATCATCCAATTCTGGATAATCTGAATCTAAAATACTGGGTCTGATTTCTAGAAGTCGTTTGTTTTTTTGCGAAGCACTTGAAAGACCAGAACTTAAACCGAATCGGATGACTACTTCTTTGCTTGCCTTTTTGTAAAGTGCCGATACATCTGCCCCTTCTCCTGCCTGCTTAATTAAGGTTTCCATTCTTTTGGATAATAATTTTGAAAAGGGAGAGATGAGAGCGTTCTTTTTTGAATTACTAGAAAATTTACTTTCCGGAAGAATAGAAACCAGTTTAAAATCAGAAGTAGACGGAACCGGCAAATCTTTTCCAGATTTCTCATCATACATTGTAGTATTTTGATCGCCGGAAATAGTAATACAAATCATTCCTCCTACTTTGTTATAATAAATGGAATAGAGTCCTGTTATGTCTGTAGTTCCAGTGGCAAGACTCTGAGAGGAATTACAACTTCCATCTTTTTCTACGGTGCTAATTGACACTTTTCCATTTTTAACAATTCCTTTTACTGCAGAGCCTGATACAGTAAGTCGATTGGCTCTGCTAAACAGTAATCCCAAATTTGTGAACAAGGATTCACTATCTTCTTTTGTATTATGGATCCCTAGATTGCAAAATGTCAAAAAGATTACGATAAATAAAGTCGGTATTTTTTTATCTAGGTTTTCCCATTTCATTTTTTGTTCCTCACGCTTAAACTACTTTTTCATGAATGCGGGAAATGGTAAATGCTATCCCGATAATTTCAAGCAATTCTTTTTCTGTCTGCGCCATTCCTCGCTTTTATTTCAGTTTTACATTTTTTAATCCAAAAGCCAAAAGATTCATTAAACTATGCAATGCTTTAACAAGAGTTAAATTTTTTAACACGATTTGTTTCAAAATTTAGGACTAGTCCTAGGTTTTATATTCTCTTGAAAATTTTCGGACTTTCTAATTTAGTCGTGTTTCTTATTTTAGATTTACATGAAAATTAGAGTCATTATAGCAGACGATCATTCCGTTGTAACAGCTGGAGTGAAGGCTGTTTTAAAATCAGATATCAGGCTAGAAGTCTGCGGTATTTTTCAAGATGGAAATTCTGTTCTAGAGTTTTTGCAAAACAACGAGATAGACGTAGCCATTTTGGATTTGGACATGCCAGGAGCGCAAAATTTTGAGCTGCTCAGAATTCTAAAAGAGAACTATCCCAATTTAAAAATAATAATTTTTACAATGCACAATGGAATTCAAAGTTTTTTTCAAGCAGGAAGACTTGGAGCCGATTCCTATGTTTTGAAATCAGAGCCTATTACCTATTTGCCTACAATTATTATGCAGGCCATGAAAGGAGTTTTTTATTGTTCTGATGAATTGAAAATTTATCTAACTCAAAAGAAAAGAGAACAAAAATTAAAACCACTTGAGTTTGAAATTTTAGGATTCTTAGCAATAGGATTAGAATATTCCGAAATTGCAAAAAAGATTTGTAAGTCAGAAAAGACAGTTGAATACTATATCTACAAGCTTCGTAAAAAATATAATGCGAATAACAACACCGAGCTGCTACACAAATTAAAAGAAGAAATCTCTATATCGGTAAAATAATTTTACAAATTGTTCCAACCCCTTCTTCGCTTATGAATTGGATTTTTCCACCGTGTGCATCTACAATGTATTTACAAATAAATAATCCCATTCCACTTCCAATTTCACCAGAAGTTCCAAGCCTTGTCTTTTTGGCACCGGGCTCAAAGATTTGATTGAGTTCATCGGCGCTCATCCCAACGCCGTTATCATGAATTTCAATGATTGATTCTTTTTCGCTCGCGATTCCTCGGATCAAAATATTTCCTTCCGGCTCAGTAAACTTGATTGCATTGGTAATCAAGTTTTTTACGACTTGAGGAAATAACTCCAAATCAATATAGATAGAAAGGAGAGATGGAATTTCGGTTTTGATTGTAATATTTTTTAATTTAGCTTGCGGCTCCAATTCTTTTAGAAATAATTTAGTCATTTCTTGCACGGAAATATTCTGTTTTTTAACTTTGATTTTGCCGGTTTCAATACGACTTAAGTTTAATAATTCATTTATCATTTTCAAAGAAAATTTAATACTCTCGCGAGACATTTCTAAAAATTGTTTTCTTTCTTCTTCGGTTGTAACGATTTCTTTTTTGTCAATGATTTCAAGTATATTCGATACACCTAAGAGCGGAGATCGCAAGTCATGCGATACAATCGAAACAAATTTATCTTTGATGAGACTTGCTTCTTCTGCTATTTCTTTTTGTTTGGTTAATTCTTTTGTTCGCTCTAAAATTTTATCTTCAAGACTTGCATTGAGTAGTATAAGTTCGTGACTTAAATTTTCTGCCATGTTAAATCCCTTTGAGAATCTCATCGAAAGCATTATGGATTGAATAAAAATAAATCCAAACATTCCATAGGGAGCCATAAATTCTGTTTGAATAATTGTCTTAGAATGAAGAATATCATTTATTGTTACAGCAAAAAGAAGAAACATTCCAAAGGTAAAAATTTTAGATCCATCTCTATTATTGGTTACTGCTTTTATCATTACAAACGTTGAATAGCCCATAAAAAAAAGAACATAGATATGATAGTAAAAGGCTGTATGTGTATAAATAAAACTATCAAACAAAAGAACCACTAAAGAAAATAAAGAAGAGACAATCAAAAAAAAATGTAAGAATATTTTTCTAAATTCATTTGGAAAAATAATTTGCTGAAAGCTAGCAAAGAACGGAATCGCCAAATAATAAGCCAGGTATTCAATCCGATTTAGAATTAGAAAATAATCTCCCACAAAAATTTGATTCAAAAACTTTTCATTGAATCCAAGAAGCCTAAAATCTATCGCGATACAAAAAAGACTAAAAGCTAAAGCAGACTTATCCTTTCTTCTAAAAAGATAAACGGCAATATGATAAATTGCCATTATCGAAATGCTTCCACATAAAAACAATGTGAGAAGCATTTTGTTTTCTTTTGCTTTTCTGATTTTGGAATCCTCTCCCAACTGAATTGAATACCAAAGTCCTCCATCCGTATAATGAAAATTTGACACATGAAATACAATTTCTATTTTTGGGGAATAGTTTTTTAGTGGGACAACAAGTGGCAAATGCTCTGCGATATTTTCTTCCTTTGTCTTTCCTATTTGCCCGTTAGCCGCTACTTCTATTCCGTTGACAAACATTTTATAGGCAGTCCCGTTCTCCATAACCTTAAAAGCGAGAGGAATAGAATTTGTATCGGGTAACAAGACTTGGAGTCGATAACTTGCATAACCCTTTCCCTGTTTCATTGCCTGATTCCAAATTCCAGGGACTTGGATGAATTGTTTTTCTGGGTTTAAGTTTGGATTTGTTGGATCAATAAACGTAAAGAGATAAAATTCCCATTCTCCATCTAAACTTATTTCGGAATCAATGGATGCAGATCGCAAATCAAGAATACCTTTCTCTGCTTTTGGAAAAATCTTTTTTTCGCTAGTGCAGGCTTGAAATACAATACTGGCTAGAATAAAGAATAGTAGCGTTGCCGTTTGTAGAATGCGGCTAATCGTGATTTCCATAACATTCTTTTTTTTACGATATTCTTTATTTTTGATTTGTTTCATTTTAATACTTGGGATTCCATTTATTAGAAAAATGATTCTTTGTAAAAATTCTCCCCAAATCCACCGACTTCAATTACTTCCACGTCTCTAGTGTGACTAACAAGCATTGCCACAGAGCGAAGTCCGCGACCAAATTGTTTAAAATCTCGTTTGTAGATTTCGTAGTATTCAGCAGCTTGTTTGATTGCATCTTCTTTCTTTTTTAAGGCGACTGACTCACTATCTTCTTTACGAATGTATTTGAACTCGAGGATAAAGTTAAACTGCACATACTCATAATAAGCCGGATGAGCTTCGAATAATAAATCAATTCGCTTCCTTTCGGAGATTTCTCGCTCGGAGATAATGTTATATAACTTACTCAAAGTAAAATAGCAGACAAAAAGAAATTTAACATGCTTCTCTGAAAAATTGGTGTAGTCATAACTAGATAGTTTCTTCTGAAAGAAATCTACAGCGAGTTCTTTTAATCCAGAAGGGTCTCCGGTCTCAGCCATACCGTAAATTGCATTATTCAACAATCGCATATCAAACTCAATTGTGAGACTTTCTTCCAGAAATTTCCGTAAATATTCCCAATAGAGTGTGCGAATTACGTAATTGGGAATTGCAAATTGATTTGGTTTATTGGAAAAAGTAAGAAGCCCAAGATAAAAAAGTAATGATTTAAGTTCGTTATCGCTGAACCTTTGGGAGAAGTTGAAGCGTTTAACGAGTGTTAGACTCAGAGAACTGTTCAAATTTATTTCTTCGATGATAGATTGTAATTTTTCTTTGCCGCTAGTGCCGATGATGAGTCCGCGAAGTTTATTGTAATCGGTTTTCACATTTTCATCGAGTAATTCTTTTGGATAACCTCTCCGATTAAAGTATTCTAAAAAATACAAAACCATATCCGAATTAAATAGAGTTTTTTCTGCTTCATCACAAAAACGATATCCATTATAATAATGAACCATATCTTGAAAAACTTCGTCTTTGGATTTATCTAAATATCTTTCATCACCAACTTTATTGAGTAAGCCCTTGACCTCATCACTAGTAAATCCCAGCATTTCGTTAAAATCAATATCGGTTGTCATATCGCTTGTAATATTAAATCCACTCGATAACTCATCCAACATGATTGGCGAAACACCTGTGATAAAAAATCGCTCTATCACACCTTCGCCGCTTGCAATTTTCAACTGCTCATAAAACTCTCTGACAAAACCTGCACTGGACATTATATTTTTAATAAAAGATTCTCTTCCCTCAGAGGCGAGTTTGTTGGCAAAGTGATCGTATTCGTCAATTAGAACATAGAGTTTTTTATCTATTAATTTTACTTCATCCTTTATTCTTGCTATCAATTGGCTCGAGGAAAGATTCTTAAAATTTTCTTCTATACTTCCCAAAAATACATCATTAAAAAAACTTTTATAATATTTAAAAAAGCTAATCACCTGTCTTCTGATTCGAAAAGTAAAATCGCTTTTCAAACTCTCTTCATTCTCTGTATTAATACCAGAAAAATCAAATTTAAGAATGAGATAAGAATTTTTATAATCTGTAGGATTGTCCTTAATATACAAACCATCAAACAGAGTATCGAATTTATCCGATTTTGCAACATCGTAGTATGCTTGTAATACGCTTATCCAAAGACTTTTTCCAAACCTACGAGGGCGGATGAAAAAGAACTTTGTATGGATTTCCATCAAGGGAATAAACATAGTTTTATCTATGTAAGTAGCACCCTGACTTTTTAAATTATCGAAGCTGGCTTCTCCGTAAGCTATTTTGAGCATAATTACAGATTTGAAAGATTTTATCCTTTTGTAAAGCTAAAAGAAAATCGGTGTTCATCGGCTTAATTGGTGGCAAAATCTTCCTTTTTCACAAAAATGAAATTTATTTCCAAAATATCAAACATTGCAATATGCTAAAATTTAGGACTAGTCCTAAATTTCTACAGATTTTTAACAAAAAAACTGCTCTTCTACCAAATTTCCAAGTTCAAACCGGTTGCCTTTAGAGACTGAGTCGCGAGTAGGCTGAAAACTAAGAAGATTCAAACAAATTTAGGAGAACTAAATGGAAAATAAAACCAATAAAAAAGAACTTAGTCTATGGATAGAATGCCTCACAGTAATTGCCCTAGCAACTACTTTGACGTTTATAAATTGTAATAAAAAAGAGGATGATAAAACACCTCTATTCGCAGCGGCGGCACTCGCTTCTAGAGGAAGTGGAACAGTGGCGACGGCTACTGGGACTGCTACAGGAACTGGAACTGGAGCGGCAGCAACTTATGCAATCGGTGGAACAATCACAGGACTCACAGCATCTGGATTAGTATTACAGAACAATGCAGGGGACGATTTGACTCTCGCAAGTGGGGCAACTAGTTTTACTTTTATAACGAAGGTAAGCGGTACTTATGCTGTGACAGTAAAAACCCAACCTACAGGCTTGAAGTGCACGGTCTCTAGTGGAAGTGGAACTGCGAGTGCAAATGTGAGTAATGTAAGTGTGAGTTGCTCATTTAGCTGTTCCCCTTCAACACTTTCTGTTTTCACAGCAAGAAGTGCTGCTGAAGCTAATGGATGGAGACAAGTAAAATATCTCAATAATCTATTTATTGCGGTGTCTCAAAACGGAACAAATAAAGCAATGAGTTCTACAGATGGAATTACTTGGACTGCCAAAGATACGGGAACAGCCAATGGAATGTCTATAGCCTACGGAAATGGTACATACGTCGCTGCAGGCAATTCAGCCAATACTTATCGCACTTCGACAGATTTGACAACATGGACTTTAAGAACAAATCCAAGCAATGTTTATTGGGATGTAACATACGCTAATAATATATTCGTAGCGATTGGAGGAAATCCTATTGGAAATCAAGTAATCACATCTCCGGATGGCATTACCTGGACTACGAGAACACCTGCCACAACATCGAACTGGTATTCTATTGTCTATGCAAACAATTTATTTGTAGCAGTAGCATATTCTCTGAACGGAGGTACTCATCAAGTGATGACTTCTCCGGATGGGATTACATGGACTGGGCGTACAGCAACAACAGGTCAATGGATGTCTGTTACATATGGGAATGGACTTTTTGTAGCCGTATCTCGTTCTGATTCAAATAGAGTAATGACCTCTCCAGATGGAATTACTTGGACAGCTCGAACTTCCGCTGATGAAACAGCGGGTTGGCAAGGTGTTACTTATAGTAACGGTTTGTTTGTTGCAGTTGCAAACTCAGGAACTAATCGAGTAATGGTATCCACTGATGGAATTAACTGGACAGCGAAGTCGGCAGCAGAAGCAAATAGCTGGGAATCCATTACTTTTGGAAACAATACATTTGTTGCTGTATCCTCTGATGGAACCAATCGTGTAATGACTGCTGTTTGTCAGTAAGCTATATTCCCCAGCCTCCAAAGTTTTGGGCTGGGGTAATAATTTATGAAACGGTCATTTTGAGCAACTTCTGTGGATATAGATGCAGCCGCTTCAACAGTCCTAGAGGGATCACAACGGACGGACCTAATCTCTATGTAGCAGATTCATCGAACAACAAAATCCGCAGGATTCAATAAACAGCGAAGCGGTATAGAGTGAACCATTTCCAAACTGCGGGGATTACACCTCGCAGTTTTTTTGTGGTAGATTGGTGTTATGCGCGAGTTTGGGAGAGAATTGCACTCGAAAAAATATTGCTTTTAAAAAAAGCAGTGTATCAAATAATAATTATATGGAAAGAAATCTAAATAGAATTACATTCAATTCGGATCAAATGAACGGTCAACCTTGCATTAGAGGAATGAGGCTAACTGTAAAACGAGTGTTGGAAATTGTTTCTATCTACCAATCTAGACAAGAGATATTCCAAGAATTCCCAGAATTGGAAGAAGACGATATTAAACAATCTTTAGAATATGTGAGTTTACTCCTGCAAGATAAAATAATTCCTTTGTCCTATGATTCTAGCATTATCAAAGGATAATAGCCCGTCAGTCATTCGTATTAGAATTAAAAATCTGAAAGCTATCATCATTTAACGCTATTAAAAAGAATTTTACCTGATGTAAAAGAAAGCCTTATTTCTGGAGCTTTAGTTTCTGTTCGAGAAGATTCCATAGGTATTCGTAAATTACCTATACAATAACACCTCGCAGTTTTTTTGTGGTGTACAGGTATAATTTAAATGAGAATTTCTAACAAGATAGCGATGACTTGGCTTTTGACAGGTATTTTACTCATTTCCGCCCTTTGTAATTGCAAAATAGTTAGTTCGCAGCATCCTAATGGTAAAAACGAGAAATGGCAGACATTACTCACAGCAGGACTCTTAAATGGATACGTGAACAGTTGCTCCTCTGGTTCTTCCCTGCCTTCACAATTGACAGAGATGCCAACCTTTTCTGGTTCCAACTACACTTCAAGCAATGCCCGAGGTAATCTGCTCTATGTATCCATTACGCTCGGAAATGACGCCAACAATGGATCATTGCCTGAAGACCATGGATTGGGCAATGGACCTTTCAAGACAATAGCGACTGCAATCACGAAAGCAAAGAGCATAAGAGCCAGCCAACTCGATGCATCGCCCATAACACTTCTAATCAGGGAGGGCACCTACTACTTGGATCAGACTCTAGTTGTAGACCTGCCAAAGTTCACCATTATGCGCTACCCTGGAGAACATCCGATCATCAGCGGTGGTAGAAAGCTGAGTGGCTGGGGACTCACCTACGCAAACCGCAATCCACAGGTTTGGTCAACGCGGGTTCCTGGTTCAGGTGACTTGGTCAGTCTGTCGCATAACCTTTGGGTTGACGGGCAATGGGCGGTCAAGGCACGCTATCCCAAGAATGACCATTACTTTTCCTCTCCCGAATTGGACAGCGATGACTTTTGGATGTATTCTGACAGTGGTAAACTACTTGTCGAAAACAATCCTGACTTGGATTTCGTTAATATCGGATTTGGCAAATGGCCAGATGCAGTAAATTGGAACATTTCCGGCTCAGAAATATTCATATACGAACAAGCCTATGACCTCAGAAATTACTCTCTCGAGGGACGTCGCATGGTTAATCAGAATAGATACTTTGCATTTTATGGTCCTGCCAGCACAATTCTAACGCCAACACGCTTTTTCGTTGCTAACGTATTTGAAATGATGACGAACGAAGGTGAATGGTTTCTAGATCAAAAGGAACGCTGTCAATCTCAAGGACCTGAATGTGGTCGTTGGATTTTCTACATTCCAAAGGGGGGTAAGAATCCCAATGATTCCCTCACTGTTGTATCCGCTATAAGCCCCCTCTTGACGATTACAGGAGAAGACATAATAGTAGACGGGATTACGTTTTCGGATACAGCTTTGCCAGATTATTCTGCAGTCGATATCTTAGGAGGAAACAATGTTACGATCGCTAACTGCTTCTTTCGGAACCTCACTGGTTCGGGAGTGAACATTGGTGCTAGCTCTCAGTCTGTAACCATCCTTCGCAATGTTTTCTCCGATATCGGAATGATTGGAATTCACATTGGAGCTGTTCAAAGCATGGACTTTCCAACAAAAAATATCATCCAAGGGAACTATATTATTAGATCAGGCTTGATGGGGGGACAGAGCAGCGGAGCAATTTCAGTTCACGGTTCCAATGAAAACATCATTTTGGAAAATCAGGTCGATCATTCTAGGTTTGTTGGAATCTCTGTCGGGATACATATACCTGCAAATAATGTTTTTATCTCCTCTCAACGCAACGCAATTACTGGCAATGAAATTGTGTATTCAGGAATTAGCAGTGCTGACCAGTCTGGAATCTATGTAGGAGGGCATGGACGACCGGGAGCAGACTTAACCAGCAATTGGATTACAGAAAATCGCGTTTTACAATCTATAGGTAGTATGCGGACGGCGATAGAAAATGTTGCCGGTATAGAGCATAAGGGTGTGGACGGCATTTTTCTTGATGACTATTCCAGCGGTAACCTTGTTCAACGAAACATTGTGTCCAATTCGTCTCGGTCATCAATTCATATCAACATGGGTGCTAAAAATCGGATATATCAAAACATTTTGGCAAGCGATACAGACTCCAGCGTTCACACCAATCTCGGAGCCGAGGAAAATGAATTCTATGGAAATCATGTAATAGATTTGGCTGCTCAACCAGCTTCCAAGGTCTGGTCGAATGATTCTGGAACGTCACAAATGGGTTTCAATCGTATTGATGGGAATCTATATTGGCTTCGAGGTCGGGATCCGTCATGGCCTGACACTTTCAGCAACATGCATTAACTCACTCTTTGGAAATCAATACAGCCCAAATTTCAACGTTAATCCTGTCAGTGTTTATAAATGTCTTGTTCCATAAGGAATTGGATTGCTGCTTCTTTATAAAAAGGTGTTTTAAAGTAAAAGAATTAAAATTTTATAGGTCTAGTTTAATCCAAAGAGATTACTCAAGCGGCATCTTTAAACATATCGACGATTTCTTTTGCGTGTTTCATTCCGTCTTTAATCATTTCTACATTTACACCACCACGGTAATAGCCAAAGAGATGCAGGTTCTCATAGACGGAAGTAAATTTATTTCTAAGCTTTGCATTGTAAGGAATTTTAGGAATGACATCCCAGTAATGCTCGGTTGATTTTGGAAGTTTATTTTTAGGAATTCCTTTCCCGATTAGATAGCCATCAATTGCAAGAAGTGGCGCCAAATACGCAATACCCGATGCTTCGCGCACAAATTTTGAATCCATATAAATCCCGTCTTCGATAGGAATTTTAGAGAGTGTCTCTTTTGCATTTTCCAAATAACGATAGGCTTCTTCGATAGCTTCTTCTTTCGTATTTATCGCACTGAGTTTATATTTCTTCTTCATAAAATTATTCTGGTTTAGAATTCAGGCAATGTCAAGAAATTCTATTCGCGCTCAATTATTTTTTTCCTGTTATTACGCACTTGCGCAATGTGCTGTATTTTTTTGAGTTTGACAACGGGAATAACTTCGCTAAAATTACAAGAGAAGGTGAATATATGCAGACGATAACAATTAATGTAAAAAATGCCAAAGATGCCGAAGTAATTATCTTATTAGCAAAAAGGTTGGATTGTAAATTTACGACTGTAAAATCAAAGGATTCAAACAAAATAGATAAAAATAAAGAGCTATCTAAGATTTTTAAATCCATTGCAAAGAGAGGTACCTTGGCAAAAGCTATTCCTGATCCTGTCAAGTGGCAAAAAGAAATACGTAAAGATCGACCTTTAGCTGGAAGATAAATTTGACCTATGCTCATAGATAGTAATATTATTATAGCATTTGCAAAAGATAATTCCTTTGATGAATTTTCTTCTAAATTTGACAGAGAATTCTTTGCATCAAAAATTACCGAACTTGAAGTTCTCGGATACCATGCATTATCCAATAGTAACAGCTAACACGGCTGATTTTAAATGGATTAAAAATTTAGAACTCATAAATCCACTTTCCTAATCAATATACAACAACATCGAGAGGGTTTTATCTTTCTAGTAATCTGCATTCAACATCTCCCATAATTCCATCTCCTTCTATCCCACAAAGTTTAAAGCCGAAAAGCAAAAGTGGATTGCGTCTCTTTCAGAATAAGGTGTTATGAACTAAACGGGGTAAAATTTTTTGTTATGGATAGGATAGTTTAATACTTAATTCCATCTTATAATGGGCATGACATTTGATTTTTTTCTACATTTCTTATTAACTTGGTATTCCTGTATGCAATCAAATAGTATAAGATCTTTTATCATTTCGTTTCTATTTGGATTTGAATTAAAAATAAAAAGTTGTATACTCTCTTCACAAGACTGACCCTTATTTTCTGCACGAGCTTGAATGAAACAATCTTGTTCCTCGCTAACGACGCATCGAAAGAATGAGATAAAGACTAGAAGGAAAATGGATAAAATTTTCATATTTAAAATCTCCAATGATTAGGGCTAGGTATCTTTTTAAAGTTGTTAACTTCACGATTTATTTGTCGAATTTCTCTATTACGTTCATGTGCAATAGCCGCACCGACATTGTATGCACCAAATAACATCGTTCCCAACATCGTTACTAATCTATCAGCTATCACTGTCCCTATCGTATTTACACCAGCCGCTAAGAAAGTCGCATCTCCATATTTACCATGTTCTTTTCCCCATGGAGTATTTCTATGTTGTAATGCGTTATACTCTCTTGCATATGTTTTGGAATAATAACGCGAATTAAAAACATTTCCCCACGATCTACTTATCCATTTGTCATTAGCCGCCATATTTTTCTCTCCACTATAATGAGGGTTGAATTCCATATCATGCGTTTGGGAAACTTTATCTTCTTCTGTTAACGGTGGCTTAACCTGTGACTGCATTTGATAATAGCGAAATAACGCCAAATCGTTATTTCCCGTAATTATCAAAACTGCCAGACCTACGTCCCCCTTCCACCAGTCAGGAAGTTTAGTCCCGCATGCACCGTTTCCACTATAATTGCCCGCTACAAACCAATTTGTAGAGTTATCTTTCTAGTAATCTGCATCCAACTTCTCCCATAATTCTATCTCCTTCTATCCCCACAAAGTTAAAGCGTAAAGCAAAAGTGGAT
>Ga0209174_10001901_pt1 | contig 14347 bp, 9 predicted proteins | sample JI91814BDNA_FD_187505 | JGI IMG/M metagenome (GOLD analysis project Ga0209174, IMG submission 187505) | Wastewater effluent complex algal communities from Wisconsin, to seasonally profile nutrient transformation and Carbon sequestration -... | ecosystem: Engineered > WWTP > Effluent > Algae...
ACCGGTGGTTCCCGATGGCGACCACACCCACATGCGAACATCGCCAGCGGGAAGTACATAGGCCACCACACCGTTTGTGTACAGCACGCGGCGCGAGAAGCTCTCGAACAGGATCTCCCGGTCTTCTCGTTCGTAGCGACCCAGGACTACGCCCATGCCATCGGGAAGCGGTCGTGGTAGCTGGGCCAACTCTGTGGCCGAGGCCTTGGGCAGCCCCTTGCCAACGATGGCAAATAGTGGCCGATGGTTGGTGAGTGCATCTTGACGGGGCACCATGATCTCGATGGGAACCGCGAGCGGAGTCTCGGGTTGGAGCCTTACCTCGAACACCTCGTCGGCGTGCGAGAACGTACCATAGAGCGCAAAGCTCAGCAGAGGATCGGGCACCTGGAACACCTCACCAGGCCGGAGGATGTTGGGAAGGTGAGCCTGGGCCTCATCACCACGCAGCAACAGCAGACTGGTGAGCATGCCAAAAAGCAAGCAGCGGGAGAGCTTGCGGAAGGTCATGGCGTGACTCCTTGGGGGCAAGCTAGGAGTGGTTCCTGAGCCAAGAGCTGGATCACTCCTCGTCTACAGGATGACTCGCAGACCTGTGCACTCTTGTCGCTGCCCCAGCACGCGCCTTCGGGCAAAAATCGTGACACGTTGGTCTGCGTCAACTTGACGGCATCGAGCTTGGCGACGCAGGCAACGAAAGCACGACACTCCGGTCCTTGCTCGGCCCCACATCCCGTCCAAACGGACAGGGCCAGCAGTAGTGGCGTGAGCAGTGGTGGTACCCACGGAGCATGTCGGAGCGAGCTATTCATGGAAACGTCCTTGGCCAGTAGTGGCCGGAAGTTAGATGCCACCAACCTAGGCTTGGTACCGACTGGCGTCAAATAGAGCCAACCATCAGCAGGCTCAGCGGAGCCCTTGCCCTTGATGGTGCGCACCGCACCGGAGGGGAGCTCGCGATACCGATCGCTGGTTTGCCTTGACACACCCATAAAATGAATGGAAAGTTCATTTTACAGGAGCTGGCATGGCCCAAATACTGAAGCGTGAGCTGTACAACCGTTTGCTGACGGCGGCCGTGCAGGTATTTGCTGCGCAGGGCTATCAGCGGGCGACGATGGTCGCCATCGCGGAGCGCGCAGGGATCTCCACCGGCAACATCTACCGTTACTGTGACAACAAAGAGGCGCTCTTTTCGGCCATTGTCACCGACGAATTTGTGGACAGATTTCGCCTCTTGCTAAGGTGCAGGGTGGCGGCTCTGCTGGACGCGCCGGATCTGACTGCGCTTGATGCCCATGCTCACCACAGGGCCGACGAGCTGCTGCGCTTCTGGATCGAGCAGCGCTTGCAGGTGGTGATTCTTCTCGATCGTGCGGAAGGCTCGCGTCACTCCGAGTTCGGCGCAGAGTTTGTGAACCTGCTTCTTGCTGCGACCTCGGCCAAGCTACGCCAAAAGCGCAAGCATCGTAGCCTCTCTGTTCCGGACGAACTCGTTCTCACCTGCATCTTTCAAAACACGCGGCGGAGCATTGTCTCGATTCTCGAACGCTTTGAAGAGGAGTCGCAGATCCGCGCCGCGTTTTCGGCCTTCTGGAGCTATCAATTGGCCGGCCTCGCCGGTTTTCACAAGTGGGTGGTGTCATCATGAAAGAGCTATGGCGATTGGATGCAGTTGCACAGGCAGAGCTTGTACAATCAGGAGTGATCTCTGCGCTCGAACTGCTCGAAGAAACCATTGCGCGCATCGAGGCACTTGAACCGAGACTACACGCAATCGAGAGCCTAGACATTGAAGGTGCCCGACTGCGTGCTCGTCATCCACCACAAGGAGTGCTGGGTGGGGTTCCCTTTCTGATCAAGGATCTGCTCCCTTATCCTGGTCTGCCTTGTCGCATGGGCTCGCGACTGTTTCGTCACAACCTGAGCGCGCAAGGCTCACCGTACAGCGCTTGTCTTGATGCAGCGGGGCTGATTCCTCTTGGGAAGACCACGACCTCAGAATTTGGTCTGCTTGGCAGCACAGAGACTCTGCTGTCAGGGGTGACCAGGAATCCATGGAACTTGGCGCTCTCTGCCACCGGCTCCTCGGGTGGTTCGGTGGTGGCGGTGGCCAGCGGCATGATTCCCATCGCCCACGCGAGCGATGGCGGCGGTTCGATTCGTATTCCTTCCTCCGCGTGCGGTCTGTTTGGACTGAAGCCGAGTCGCGGGCGTTGTGCCTCTACCGGCCAAGCCGTTGTCTACGACATGTTGGTCGAGCACTGTGTAAGTCGCAGCGTCCGTGACAGTGCGCTGTTTCTATCGCTGACCGAGGTCGACAACCCCGCGCTCGGACCAAAGCTTGGATACGTGCAAGAGTCGATCGAACGGCCACTCCGCATCGCCTACTACAGCGAGACGCTCATGGGGCAGAATCCCACCCCAGTGGTTGCGCAAGCGCTGGAGCACACCATTACGCTATGCCGGAGTTTGGGACATGAGTTGCAGCCAGTCGCCGCGCCCAGGATTGACGGCCAGGTCATCTCGGATTCGTTCTTTGCCATCGCAGGATTTGGCCTGACCCAGCTTGCGAGGATGATGGCTCCGCTTCTCGGGCGGGCACCGGGACCACAAGAACTGGAGCCGTTTACGCTCGAGTTGATCGACTGGTTTGCAACACTCCCCGAGGAGGTCGTCCCAAATGCCATCACCGCGCTGGATGCCGCAGGGCAGTCAATGCGGAATTTCCTTGCAGCCTACGATGTGGTGCTCTGCCCAACCATGCCAATCCCGCCTCCCGCTCTGGCGACCCTGGCACCAACCCTCGGTCGTGACCGGCTGGTCAAAGAGACCGAACAGCTTGCGGGTTACACTCCGATCTACAGCATTGCCGGAGTGCCCGCGATGTCCGTGCCACTCTACGTATCAGATGAAGACGCTCCCATCGGCAGCCATTTTGGCGCGTCGCTCGGGCAGGAGAGGGTTCTGCTCGGGCTCGCCTATCAGCTCGAGCGTGCCAGTGGCTGGGCGGATCGCTGGCCTCCTTCCGTGAGTACCTGAGGAGTAGTGAAGGGCCATATGCCGGGTCGCTGCTTTTGAACAACGCGAGCACGTCGGATCTGGAATGGATGGGGGAACTGGTGCAGAGTCGGCGCAGTCCGCCAGACCGGCGATAGTCTTTCGCGAAACGGTTCCCATGGTGCAAGATATCGAGGCGTGATGGAATCTGGTTACAGCGTTTACGCACAGCGTTCAAGCTGACGCATGATGAGTGGGGCCGTCACCTGCACGTCAGCGGGGCGACTCTCCTCCGCATCGAATCGTCGGCGGGGCCGGTAGCAAGTGATTTCCCGCCACTTCTCTCTTGCCAGCGGGAAGGCATCCCGACGTTGCTAGACGGGATGGAGCTTATCGGGCTTGAGATCCCTGTGAACAGAGTGCGACTCGGGGCGCACCGATCGAGTGTTCCTCATCGTCGGAAGTTGGAGGAATGACCGCTCTTGGCGGGCGGATCGCTGATCGATTGGCCGCTGTTAGAACTCCTACCTCTGAATCCCTTTCCGATGATCGCGTACTGCAACGCACATGCCTTCCCTGAATGGGGCCAAAGGTGCGGAACTCTGTCCACATCCAGAAATTCCGTGACAGAGGTTGGACTTCCAAGCACGATCGGCTGAGATCGCCGCCAGTCAGGTAGCTTGGACGACGGATCGAGACACAGTGAGCACGGCAAGCGGGGGTGCCAGGCTTGGGAATTTCTGACCAAAAAAGAAGCGCACGACATGACTATTATACGTTGCTGCATAGACCGGAGAAGACACTCGGTCCGGCCAGCCTCGTGTCGTCTTCTCCCGATGCCTTGCTCGCAGAACCAGAGTCTGAAACGGGTGCGGAGGCGGTGTGGGAGCACATTGCTTCGCTTGGCATCGACGACCGCAACTGTGCGGTGCCTGAGACGGTGGACGGCAGTCGGATCTTATTGGGATATGCTCCCACGGCTCTCCTCGATGGCTGCTGGCTGACGAGCAGCGTGCAGGTTTCTCGGACGCACTCTCTAATCGGCGAGATTTGTTTGGATGCCTTCTTCCTAGAGTGTGGAATGGGAAGTGCCGACCGTCATCACGGCACCCTGTACCGCACCTGGCTGGCTGCGCTGGGTCTCTGTGTTGGCCTGCCGACAAGTCGTGCGTTTGTGTTGGATTCACGATTTGCTGACGAAGATTTCGAACTGGCGCTGCTCGGACTGCGCATGGGACGAGCGAACGGAGTGCTCTTACCAGAGCATCTTGGCTTCCATGCCGCGATGACCTGCTGGGGTCCACCGCAGGCGGTACGGAGCGCCGCCGGTTCATCCCAGGGTCCATTTCTTGCCGTGCATGAGCCAGGGTCCACTGAACAGAGTCGGGCCGAGTGGTTGGCCAAGCGGAGTCTTCGGGCTTACGAAGAGCAGGGTGGTCCGAACTGGTCGCGGGTTGTAAACGGTGCGCTTGCTCTGCGCGACCAGCGACGGGTATGGCTTGCTTCACTTCGTCCCAAGGAGTCTCCGACCGCGCAGCAGGCAATGCTCCAGCTCATCGCGAACAAACTACGACATGGATTTGGTTTTCATCGACGCGTGATGCTTGGGGGGCGTTCGTTAGACGCATGGCTTGAGCCCGACAAACCGGACCTGTCAGGATTCCTGACAGCGCTCGCTCACTCTTGTTGGGTGGTTCCCGGACAACCGGAACGAAGCCCGATCCTGAATCGTTCGACGCAGTTTGGTGGGCCGATGTTCGGAGTGTTTGATGATCATGAGCTGTCGGTGATGCGAGACTGGATTGGGTCGCTCTCGCAGGGTGATTCATCGCCTATCGAAGTCCAGAAGGGGTCTTCGCCTTCGCCGGAAGACAAGTATGCCCAGACGTTACGTTTCGACGATGATCGATCCCCATTGAGTGGTCCGGTGATACCGATTCCTTCGCTGCCGGTGCTCTATCACCGCTTCCTATGTGAAGGACAACAGGCGGACACGGTGGATTTGGCTCAGCGCTATGTCAGCGAGCGGCTCCGTGAGGTGGCTTCTGCTGGCCACGTAGAAGTGCTGCGCAGACAAGGTCTGTGGCCGTGGTCTTCCGCGCTGCTTTCCAAGTGGGTCAATGCTCGACTTCACGAGCAGGTATTCGACGGAGTGGATCCCTTGGACGGACGCTTGGGAATGGAGCGATTCCTGAATCGCTCAGAAGTGATTTGGCTCCTTCAGCAGTTGGCCCCTGCCGCACTCATTGATGGGGCCTGGCTTCAGGGAGTGACGTCTCCGGTCTGCTATCAGTCTGCGGTGTCGACGCTGCTATTGCGGATTTACCGTGATGAACTGGGGGCCGGAATTCCTCATCAACATCACGGCAACATCATGCGACGGATCCTGGCGGAACAAGGAGTTGAACTGCCCGACTGTGATAGCGAGCGATTTGTGCGTTACCCAGGATTCCTTCCGGAGTCCTTTTCGACCCCCGTGCTGTGGCTGGCATTCGCCCTGCATAGCAGGATGTACCTTCCAGAACTGCTCGGACTGAATTTGGCGATTGAGATGGCAGGCGTTGGACGTATGTACGATCGCGCAGCGGTGCTACTTCGCCATCATCAGATCGATCCCTACTTCTTTGTTCTTCACAATACGATTGATAACGGAGCCTCCGGTCACACTGCCTGGTCGGTTCAGGCCATCCAGCTATATCTAGATGAGCTCGGGCTGCATGCAGATTCCTCGGTGGTCGCGGACTCCTGGCGGCGAGTCTGGCAAGGCTATGCCACCTACGGGCGGTCGAGTGCGCCGTTGCTGCGAGCGATTGCACTGCGCTTCGGGCCCGCGCTGGGATGGCGCTGGCTGCGTCATCACATACTACCAAACACAGCTCGGGAGGCATCGTAGCAAAGCATGTGCGGAATTGTTGGCGCTCATGATCTGCGCGAGCAGCGAACGCTATCCGGAGAACGTCTGTGGCGGATGGCGGCGAGCTTGCAGCACCGGGGTCCGGATGACTGTTTCGCGTGGGCTGCCAAGGGAATTGCGATGGCCACGCAGCGACTATCTATCCAAGATATCGAGCACGGTCGACAGCCTATCAGCGACGTGAGTGGCAGAGTCTGGGCCTCCCAAAACGGTGAGATATTCAACGCGTCCGAGCTGCGCAGTGAGCTGACATTACAAGGCCACTGCTTTCGTTCGCACTGTGACACCGAGATCTGGCCGGCCCTGTATGTAGCCAAAGGTGTCGATTCGTTTGAGCGAGTGAGAGGACAGTTTGCGGTCGCCATTTGGGACAGTGCTGATCGGACGTTGCTATTGGCACGGGATCGCATCGGAATCTGTCCACTCTATTACACCGTGGCAGACGGAATGCTATTGTGGGCGTCAGAGATCAAGGGGCTCCTGGCTTCTGGATTGATCACTGCGGAAGCCGATCTGGCTGGACTCGACCATGTCTTTTCGCTGTTTGCGGCGGGCACCCAGCGGACCGCGTTTCGGAACATCTACTCTCTATGGCCTGGTCACTATGTACGGGTTCAAAGGGGAGCGCTGCGCGTCCATAGGTATTGGGATCTCAACTTCCCAAAGGCCGGGGAAGAACGGGTGGTGGAGTCAGAGTCGCGCTTGGTGGACGAGCTGTCTGCATGTCTGTCAACTGCCGTCACGCGCCGCTTTGCTTCCGATGGTCCAGTGGCCAGTTACCTAAGCGGAGGACTGGATTCCACGCTGATTGTAGGAATGGCCAAAGCGCTGCGTCCTGCCCAATCGATGACCGCCTTTTCGGTCGGCTTTGATGGGGCTGGTCCTGATGAGCGGCCCCGATCAGTTCGCTCGGCGGCACTCCTGGGTGCCGAGCTGGAGGTGTTGATTCCAACTCCACTACAAATTCTCCAGACACTGCCACGCGTGATCACGGCGGTGGAGGGACCGATCATGGATACCGCCAACGCCTGTCTGCTGCTCTTGGCAGAACGGGTGGCAGCGCGGGGCTTCAAGGTTGTCCTGACTGGAGAAGGTGCCGATGAAGCGATGGGCGGCTATGTCTGGCACAAGACGGCGCGCCTTCTGCAGGCTTTGGCTGGGCTACACCGCAGCATTCCGGATTGGCTACGCAGTGGCTTGTCCTGGCTGGCAACGCCGGGTACTCCGCAGCCGGTGTTTGGGAATCACTTTGGAGCGCTGCGTCCCAGCTTGCTCGACCTATATGAACCTCTGTCGCGGGCTCGCTGGCTGCTGTATTCGGACGCGATGGCAGAAGCGGTGCGGGATCACAATCCGTTCACCGAGCTGGACATCCTGCCTGATCGGATGAAGCACTGGGCTCCCCTACACCAGTCCCTGTACCTGGAGTACAAGCTGATGCTTCCGGGGCATCTGCTGCTGGGCAAAGGGGATCGCGTCTCGATGCACTCTGGGGTCGAGGCGAGATATCCATTCTTGGATGAGGACTTTGTAAGCTTCGCGAGCAACCTGTCACCGCGCTACAAGCTGCGTGGGCTGCGTGAAAAATGGCTGCTGCGAGAGCTGGCGGCGAGGGTGCTTCCCAAGGAAATCGCGGATCCACCTAAGAGCATGTTCAAGGCCAACCCGCTGTGTTTGCTTGGCCCCACCCCACGCTGGATCGACCAACTGGTGAGTCCAGAGTCCCTGCAGCGGACCGGCTACTTTTCCGTCCAAAAAGTTCATCACGAACAGTCCTTGCAGAGACTCCTACCCGCGTCGGTGCCGAGACGTTTTGTGGTGGATGGTAGTTACACCACGATGGTGATGACCCAGCTCTGGCATCATTTGTTTTTGGGGGGCGGTCTGTGCGAGCTACCGAGCTGGTCGGCTCCACATCCACAACCTGACCATCCCTTTTTATTCATAGGACAAAGTCATGCAGTCTGACCAAGGTGAATTACAAGGACGCTTGATTGATCTCGTCAGACGGCGCTGGGACCGCCTCGACTGGTTGACTCCGATTCCAACGGATCGACTGATCATCACTGAGTCGCACTATATGGACGTAGAGATCCTCGGTCTTGCACCGCCGGAGCGACATCAGCTCAATCGACTGTTTGCCTGCTTTACCTGTGAGCTGTTTATCCACTTTGAGCGCTATGTGATCGAGTATCTCGAACGCAATGGAGACGCGATCTCTGCGATTCCTGCTACGGCCATCCGTCGTTTTGTGGCTGAAGAGAAAGCGCACTCCGATGCCTTCCTGAAGCTGCTTTGCATGCTTCGTCCCGATCTCTACTCCGCTACTGCGACCACAACCACCGCCTTGCGCTTTCTGCGCTGGGGGTTCGATGATGATCTGGCGGTCGCCCTGGCACCGGAGGGCTCCTTCTTTTTGCTGGCCTGGCTGTTTGAGGAGATTACGTTGTTTGTGCCTGTCGCTCTCGACAAGGAGCCCGCACAGTGTGCTCCCATCATTGCCGAGGTCATGCGGCTGCACGCTAAGGAGGAGCAACCTCATGTCGCGATCGACTCGCGGGTGTTGGTTCACAATAACCAAATCGATTCCCGGCTGAAGAGTGCGGCCATCACGGCGGTCACGCTGCCACTACTGGCGTTTGTGGATCTCAAAGCACGTCGGGCCTGGCAACAGGTGGTTGCTCTGGCAGAGTCCGAGCTGCGGCTGACTCCGCTGCAAAAACATCGACTCCTTCATCGCGGTCCCAGTCAATCCGATCGAATGGGAATTGCGAGTTTTGCTGACAAGGTCGATCGGTCACCGATCGCCTTGGGTTCGCTGCTGGCCATGATTTTGCGACGGCAGCTCGGTGACGCCTCCTAACCGTAGACGATGGAATCGCAACTTTGCTATCTGGGGGATCAGCACGCAATCTTGTCTGCAGTGCGTGATCTGATCGACAAGGCACAACAGAGCATCGTGCTCCAGATGTATCTGTTTGCCAGAAACGGGGATCAGACGCTGCTACTGCCTCGGGATGGTGCCTTTCCCTATGCGGAAACCGTGGCCGGTTGGTTGATTGCGCGGAAGCAGCACAGTCCTTCGCTGTTGATGGTGGTGCTGCTCGATTCGAACACACCTGACAATCCTCAGCTTACGCGGAGACGCGGAACACTGATCAGGAAGCAGCTCAAAGAAGCCGGAATCCTGGTTCTGAATGCCAACCTGTTTGACGCAGAGTTTGATCGTCGGCCCCGATTCCTATCGGTAATGAACTTTCATCTTCACCATGCGACGGTTCCGATATCGGATTGGGTGGAACGACAGAATCGCTGGCAATCGCTGCACAACCTAGAGGATCACCGCAAGAACCTCGTCATCGATGGGGGCCGGGCTGGGGTGATCACCAGTCACAACTTCTTCGATCCCGCGTTTGACTGGCATGAAAATATGTTCTGGCTGGTGGGCCGGGTTGCGACTGATCTGTGGCAGGTGGCGATGCGGGCGCTGTCCTCCTCGCTGGAGATCCCGCAGGATCTCCGCGCCGAGGAACGCCAGAGTCTTTCAAGTCTGCTAGCTAGTACCACAAGCGTCTCTGGGCACCGCTCGCAGACAGCCTTGGTTCCATCGCTGTCCAGCGTTGCGGGCTATCCACTGCCCATCGATGGAGCGACGTGCGGTGGACTGGTAGAATTGGCTCCGGATCCAACGTGTGAACTCATCGAGAACAGAGCGATTCGCGCTCGGATTGCTGCGTTGCTTCATGACAGCTCGGCGGGGGATGAAGTGTTGATTGCCTCTGCCTACTTTTCGGATCTCGAGCTGCTCTCTGTGGTGGAATCGGCGCTGCTGCGGGGATGCGCCGTTCGGGTTCTCATCGACTCCCTACATGCCCTACCGCTCCCTCCGTTTCCCTCCTGGCTTACGTGTAACTTGGTGAACCATTCGGTCGTTTGTGGGGCACGGCGTTTACAGAACCTCTTTCCTGCACGCTTCGAGCTAAGAATTCACGATTCAAAACAGGGAGCGATGATGCATCTAAAGACCGTGGCGAGGCTGGGGCCGCAGTCCCTGCTGATCGGCGGGCAAGCGAACTTCACTCCGAACTCTTTTAGCGGTGCCTATCTTGAGACGGATTTGGAGACCCGCTCATCGTCTGTGATCGCTGCGTTCACTGCGCACTTTGAAAGACTGTGGGCCCTTCCGCAAGCGATGCCTCTGTCGCCAGCGGGTGGAGTGTGGGCGCTGCTACGGATGTGGCTGTGTTCGCTGCTGTTGTGGTTGTTTGCGCGGGTCGGCCTGAAGCCTTAGTCACGCTGGGAAACCAGCAAGAGGAGATCATCGAATGAGGCTACTTACTGCCTTGCTATCGAGGAAGCGGCCCTCTTTGTGGAGGGCGCAGAGTCTCTGTACGCTACTGTGTCTGACTGCGGCCCTGCTAGGGAACTCCTGTAACAGCAGCACGGATACAGGTCCATCGGACCCTCCCGTGCTCTGTACGGACTGCACGCCCACGGGGACGATGGTGGGTCGGCTGCCATCTCCAAGCGGGACTGTGCTGTGGACCGCGCCGACTACGGAAAAGATCCTTCGTGAAGCCACTCCGCCCACAAGCGATCTGCCACAGATTCAGCTCTACGCGGCCAAAAATGAGTTTGAACCATTTCAGATTGCGGTCCGTGCCGATGTCGCTGGCAGTGTTAAGCTGAACATGACTCCGTTTGTGCCGGCGGGGGCCGCTCCTGGAGGTGCCGCGATCGATCGCATCGAGATACGTCGGGTTGGCTATGTGAAGATCAGCCAGCCGTCCGATGCGAGCGCGATCAAGAGTGCTTTCATTCCTGATCCGTTGGAACCGAGCAAGCTGGGCAATGCAGAGAGCGTTCCAGCCGCGCAGAACCAGCCGTTCTGGATCACGGTCTACGTTCCAGAGGGTGCCAATCCGGGCGATTACCAAACGACACTGACGGTCAATGGTGGCGGTGGCAGCGTCAACATTCCTATTAAGCTCCATGTCTACAACTTCGCGCTGCCTCGCCGAATCGGCTTTGATGGTCAGTGGAACTCGAGCTTTCAAGCCTTGGGAGGCAGTACCAGCCTCGCAGAAGTGGAGAAGCTGAAGACCTTCTTTTACGAACACCGCCTGACTCCGACCAGTGTTTCGTGGCCAGCGGGCCTGAACTACAACGGCGGAATCAGCTATGACTGCGCGAGCGGAACCTTCAAAGAGAATCCCGCCGACCCGTACGATTTTAGCCAGCTTGGTCCAAAGTATATCGACGGTAAGAACTGGAACGGAGCCGGATTTCCATCGTTTCAGATCATGCAGTTTGTGAACAACAGCACGCCTCGTCCTGATCCATTCTGCGGGGTTGCCCGAGGTCCAGACCATTATGGAACGGCAGCGTACAACGCTGCGTGGAGCAAATTACTATCGGCGATAGACTCCTACTTGGTGGCTCACAACTGGCAAGGGAAGGGCTACTACTACGTACAGAACGAGCCTCAGAATCAGGCGGATTCCGACCTGGCCGCATATCTGGCGAGCTTGTCTAAGACCGCTGCGCCCAACCTGCGGATTGCAGTTTCAGAGGAGCCGAAGTCGGCGATTGCCGAGAATCCCAAAGCCAACGGGAAGAGCTACGACATCTGGATGGCGGATCTGTCGGCGTTTCAGCCAGACTATGCGAAGCTGCGCCAGAGCAAAGGGGAGAGTGTCTGGTGGTACTTCCTGTATGGTGATCTGCCGCCGAACTTCAATCCGATCACGATCGATCACAGTGGAGTCGAGACGCGAATTCCGTTCTGGGGTGCCTGGAATTACCGAGTCTCTGGATTTGCCTACTACTCGACGACGGGATGGGGCACGGATCCGTATAACAATCCCAGGCCCATGGGAACTGCTCAGAACGGGGACGGATTCCTGCTCTATCCAGCGAAGAACGGCGAGATGGTCAGCTCGATTCGCTGGGAGCTGCTGCGCGAAGGAACTGAGGACTTCGAGTACTTTCTACTTGCGAACGGTGGCACGCTTCCGAAGACTCCCGATGTGGCGGCGGCGGTCGACACCACAGTGAAGTCTGCGGTGTCCTCTCCGACGGCGTATACTCGTGATAGCAGCGCTCTATTGAACCTGCGCAACCAGCTTGGTTTGAAGATTGAAGGAAAGGTCGATGGCTGGCCGGCGCTCGATTCCAAGCCGCTCGGAGCGCATCCTCGTGCTCCCTATTTTATCAACTTTCAAGATCCCGCTTCCGACCCCAAGGCGAGTCCGCTCGTTGTAAATGGTCAGGAATGGTTGAAGGTCGGCTGGGATCCCTACGATGCCAAGCGCGGTTACGGCTGGTTTGGACCCTTCATTGGCGACTCCATGATCATGAAGTATGCCTACGTGGCCACCGCTCCGAATGAGCTTCAGCGCAGCATCATCTACAACGACTATGGACGCACCGATACGTTCAACTGGGACATCGACAATGGTCGTTACAAAGTGACGGTATCGATTGGCTGGCAAGGTAAGACCTACGCCAAGAATCGAGTGGTGGTCGAAGGACAAGTCCTGTTCGACAACGTGGCAACCACACCCACGAACTCCTACGCGGTATCATCGGTCACGGTGGACGTGAAGGACGGCAACGTGACGATCGAGGCTGGTCAGTCTAATGAGTACACGATGCTGAACTGGCTCAGCATTGAGCCTGCACCCTAGACCGGCTAGATCACAAATCCCAACACCAAGATCGCGATCGTGGCGTCTGCTACGACGTGGGCCAGGAATGGTGCCCACAGTCCTTGGGATCGATCGCGCAGGAGTCCGAGCATCAGCGCCCAAACGGTGGCGAGTAGCACTCCCATAGGTCCACGGGGGAATCCGTGAAGGTGCTGAACGCCAAAGGACAGTGCCTGGAGACAGATGCTGGCCGGTACTCCCCACAGTGGCCGGAGATAGGTCTGAAACACTCCGCGCCAGATTATTTCCTCGAGTGCCGGATTGATGATGGCAAACAAGATGCTACCGCATACTAACCAGATCATTGGCACCTGAAGGAAGGCCGAACTGGTGAGGTCGCTTAGGTTGGGATGTGCAGCAAACAGCCAAGTAGACAGCGCAAAAGGGGTCACACCACCGACGATCAGGATCCAAGCGATGGGAGTCTTCCCTTTGGCCGAGCAGCTTGCCCCTAGACGCTGAGCGGGTAGTGCTCTCCCGATTCCAAACACTGCCAGCAGGGCAAGGGCCATCGAAAATTGCCAAGGTAGAACCGCTTGCTGGGCCACCACGAGCGCCGCAACCAGCGTAGTCATGATGCGGCTGGGCGCATTCCCAATGCGTGCGCCAAGGAGTGCCAGGAGCAACGCTGCAAGGGCCACGCCGCTACTTGCCAGACGAGCGCTGTGGGGATCGATCGTTGCCTGGGCACCTAGTATCACCAGTGCTCCGATTGACATCGAGCGATCGATGGTCAAGGACTGCGAGGGAGTATTCGCTGGAGTTGGCTGTAAGAGCGAAGGCACGCGGCATCAGACCATGTCTAGGTCGGTATGCAAAGTCGAAGATTAGGCCGTGCAGATGCCATAGCGCGGAAGTAGCTCGTGAACGATGTGAAAGCGATGGAGCTGGAGCGCGTCGTGGAACAGCTTCCAGTCACTTTGCAAAAACTCTGGACGGAAAGGAAAGATCTCGTCTTCGTTGTCGATCGCTTTCAATGTTCCTAGCGCAGCGTATTTCCATGAACCTTCGCCTTTGGGTGTGTACGAGAGGTTCACCCTTCCAAAGCTGAAGTGACCTTGGGAGAGCGCATCAAGCCACTGCTTGTGGCGTACGTGGCCATTGGGATCGGTCAAGGTATGAAAGAGGGCCATGATCAAGGTTCGGTCTGGATCGAGCAAACCGGGAACATCCGCATCTGGATTGCTCGCCAGATAGCGCCGGAACATCTGACACATTGCGTCGTAGGCGGTGATGAAGTCCTGAGGATTGTTGCGAAGGATCTTTTCTCCTCTGCCGTTTGTGTAGCCCCAGACTAGGTATGTTCGATCTGGATGTCCCAGCACTGCACCATGCCCGAGCGGCAACGCGTTGCTGACGAAGAATCCCTTGAGCCGCGACATCATCGAGACATCTGGCTCTCCGTTTGCGCCGATCAGATCGTGCGCCTTGTTCACTTCGTGGTTGGTTCCGGTAAATCCCTGATGAGCCCAGGTGTCGGCATACACATGGGCAGTGATTCCCAAGCGATGCAGCGCATACGGTGCCGCTTGTCCTTTGATCGCGGCGCGCACCATGTCTTTTGCTACCGGACTGTTGGGCCTGCAGATGAGCTTGTCCACATAACCGCCCTTGGGATCCTGACCCGCCGGTACGCCGCCGTTACCTGGTAGGAAGTGAAACGGTACCCAGACTCTGGCGCTTGCCAGGGACTCTGCGTTGCGATAGTCGAGAATCTTGTGCG
>Ga0209174_10001904_pt1 | contig 14339 bp, 10 predicted proteins | sample JI91814BDNA_FD_187505 | JGI IMG/M metagenome (GOLD analysis project Ga0209174, IMG submission 187505) | Wastewater effluent complex algal communities from Wisconsin, to seasonally profile nutrient transformation and Carbon sequestration -... | ecosystem: Engineered > WWTP > Effluent > Algae...
ACTACCATGAACCAAACAGGAGGCGTTAATTTGATAGGCGATACTCCAACAGAATCCAATCTATGATACATTTCCGTAACCTGTAAAATAGTTGTAAATAACCCGACTCCAATAAGCTAACCATACACCTCCTTGCAGTTCATCTTGCGGTTCAAGTTGCAGTTCAAATATAGTGTGAAATTTCTGAGACTATAGATAGACTGCTATATGAACTGCAACTTGAACTGCAAATTGGTGTATAGCAGTCATTTTTCTAAAAAAACAAGATTGACCTTACATGTTATTCGATAAGTCTATCTTTTAAACGAGGTAATTTATGTCTAAAAAGCTTTTTTCCCTTTCCATTCTATTTTGTTTTCTTACTTCTTCTGTATTATTGGCAGATGAAAGCACCATTCTTCCGACTGCTAAGAAATTAGTTGGCTTTATACGTTTCAAAAAGAACGACCAAGCAATAGCACTCATTGACACGAAGACTTTTTCTAAAAATCTTCTTTTAAATCATTGGGATAAAATTGATCCTAAAGATCAATTGGAATTTGAAGAAGCTATGAAAGAATATATCAAGCATAAATCCTTTCCAATCGCGCTTCAATACTTCGACAAGATTGACATCAACTACGAAAAAGCAAAAGTAAAAGGCAAAGAAGCAGAATTGCCAGCTTCCATTCTTTACAAAGGCTCTGAAAAAATAACCTTCTCTTGGATATTTACCGAGACAAACGGAAAGTTTTTGGTTAGTGATTTCTTACTCGCAGAAGGAAAGCTTGCTTCTGAAGTAAATCGTGTAAAACAAATAGAGCCAACCTATGAAAAAAAGGGAATGAAGGAATTGATCGCTTTGATTAAAAAAGCTTCTAAATAAAAATGAAAAATATAATTTCAATTCTCTCTCATATTTTTTTATTGCGTCCGTTTTTTACGTTAGTCGCTCTAGCAATTATCATTGGACTTTCTGTGTATCAGTCCTTTAAGCTAAGTATCAATAGCAATCAGATAGATCTACTTCCTGCAAATGGTATTGAAGTAGTCAAAACCAAAGAAGTCATTGAGATGATTGGCGGAAACGGTTTTTATATCGTCGCCATGAAGATCAAAGATGAAAAAGGTAGAGACAAAAAAGTATTATCCGCTGTAGATGCCAAGAAAAAAGGTAATATAGAACTATTTACTTCTGAAATGGCAGAAGCTGAAAAAATCAAGCAAGACAATCTTGAATACTACACTAAGAACGAGCGCAAAATAAAGCGTTATGCGGACAAGCTTACTTCCGAGTTGTTAAAAGATAAAGACATTCGTTATATATCTTATAAATACGATACTACTTTTTTAAAAGACAGGCTTCCTATGTATATCAAATCACACGATATGCGCGAAGCTCGTAGTCGTATCAAACGTAAGATTGATGAAGAGATTGAAAAATTAAATCCGTTTTACATTAACCTCACCGGAGAAGAATACAATCCAACCTTCGATGATATTCTTTCAAAATACCAACGTCTTGCTAAGCGAGATGTTTTTGATGCTTATAACATTGCACCGGATAAGGGGATGTTACTCCTACTTGTTAAACCAGAAGGCTCTTTTTTAGATTTGAATTTTACTCGTAATCTAGAAGTGAAAATTAAAAAAGTAGTCGCTGAAATGAAGCTTGAAGAGAAAGGAATTCATGTTGCCTATAGTGGATCTTACAAACTCAACCTGGATGATTATGATAGTTTAGTAGATGCATTAAAACCAATTTCCATTGCTTCTCTTGTTGGTATTACCATTTTACTTTTTGTTTTCTTCCGAAACCCTATTTTTATATTTGTGTTGGTTGTATCGCTGTTAACCGGTATTACAATTACATTTGGAGTCACAGGTCTTGTCATTGGGCGGCTAAACACTGTTACAACCATCATGGCAGCAGTGCTCATGGGACTTGGGATTGATTACGGTATTCAATTCTTATATCGTTTCAGAGAAGAATTTACACTTCGTGATGACTTCATGACATCTGTTACAGAAACGATTTATCACACAGGAATTGCTTCTCTAATTTCAGCACTCACAACTACTTCTGCTTTTATTGTTTTGATGTTCTCTGACTTCAAAGGATTTAGCGAGTTTGGGTTAATTGCTTGTTATGGAATTATCATCATTGCTATCTCCATGTATTTTGTCACGGCTTTACAGATTGCGATTATCTTTCGGGTAGCCCCTTCTCTCAAAAGGTATTTTTACATGAATCAACGAGAGAGTGAAGAATCAAACTTTGCTCATAAGTTTTTTGTAAAACCCAAACGAGTTCTCATTGTAAGTGCAGTAATTATTTTGGGTATATCAGCGTTTGCCCCTACTGTAAAATTCAATTATAGTGGACGTGATTTACTTTTAGAAAATCAGGAATCTCTTCTGATTTACGATGAAATTGGAGATAGGTTTGACGTTAGTTCTGATCCACAAGCGATTGTAACTGATACTCTCGAAAAGAGTGAGGCTGTATTTGATTTCTTCACTCCCGTTCCAGAAGAGATGGCTAACTCCGTAGACCAAGTAGTTTCTATTTGGAATATCATCCCTCCCGAAAATCAGCAAAAAGAAAATCTACATATATTAAGACAAATCAAAAATGATCTTAAGTATATGAAGCCTAGTATGCTTACAGAAGAGCAAAGAAAGCATTTGCCTACAGTTGATAAATACTTAGGTGTAAAAGATTTTTCTTATGGAGATGTTCCTGATCTATTCACAAAGCAATTTACCGAAGTTCCAACGAGTAAAATCAAGGGTCATATGCTATTTATTTATCCCAAGGTTGCTCTATGGCACGGTAAAGATTTGGAAAGCTTTTATAACAATGTGGCTAAGTTTGATTACCCGTTAATCAGTAAACGCACATTAAACGCTATTCTCTATTCAACGGATATTGATTTAGATAAAAATAGCGAAGACCATGTAATTGGAAAATACACTTCCGAAGAAGAAGCTACAATTTTAAAAATCGCAAACTCTGCTTCCAAAGAAGATTTGATGAAGATGAACATTTTACCTTTAACCGCTGAGTTAATTGTAGAAAAACGTCCGTTTGAATCCATTGCGCAGATAAGAAGCTTTAAAGAAACTGCATATACTGCTGGTAGCGTGATATTATTCGCTAAGCTTGCGATGATTGTGAGAGGGGAAGCCTATCCTGCTGTTGGGTTTACTCTTTTAATCGTGCTTGTGATTTTAGTTACATTCTATCGTGGGTTAATTCCTGCTGTCCTCTCTTTGTTCCCTCTGGTTGTTGGTCTTGCGGTAATGCTTGGCATCATGGGAATCTTTGGATCGAAGATTAACTTCTTTAACGTTCTAGTATTCCCGATTGTCATTGGATACGGAATTCAAAATGGAATCTATATCTACTATCGCTTTATGGAAGAGCGTAACGTAGGAAAAACCATTTCAAGAGTTGGTCCTGCTATAATCGCATCGACTCTAACTACATTAGTAGGTTGGGGTGTATTGTTGATTGCCGAGCACAGAGGATTACACTCAGTTGGCGTTACTGCTAGTATAGGAATTGGATCTTCTCTTTTAGTTGCACTTACTTTATTACCTTCGATGCTAGCACTTGTCTATGCTCCGAAGAAAGAAGAAGAATCTCAAGAGGTTAGTGTTGGATTAAACATTGATACATCCGAGGAAAAAGCTATAGACGAAGAGCCAGAAGAAGGCACAATTGATCTAGATACGGTTAATACTGATTCTCCAGTTGAAGCAATCGATATTAAAGTTCGAGAGGTAGATACAAACTACAAAGAAGAACTGAAAGAAAAATCGGAAATCATTAAGGATGCTCCAATTGATTTGGATGATGTATCTGATGATACTCCAATGGAAATATCTTCGAACGTAGATTTGCATGTCAAAGAAGAAATGAAAGAAAAGCTGGAAACTCTGAAAGATGCACCAATAGATTTGGACAAAGAATCAGATGGCGACGCTCCTGAAATAGCAACTCCAGTGAAAATAGATTTGAATCTAAAAGAAGACTTAAAAGCTAAGCTAGAAGAAACTGCAGCTAAGAAAAAGTCACCAAAGAAAACGCCTACCACTAAGAAGAAGGCTAATTCTGATTTGACACAAAAAGCAACTAAGGAAGAAAAACCTGTAGCAAAAAAGAAACCCGCTTCTAAAAAGAAAAAATGAACAGGCTTGTTCATAGAACGCAAAAGGCAGGCTCTCTCGATGATTTAAAATTAATCACGGAAGACCTGCCTGAACCCAAAGACGATGAAGTAACTGTTGAAATAAAAGCAGTCGGATTAAACTTTGCCGATGTATTTGCTCTCGTTGGTTTATACAGTGCCACACCAAAAGGAAGTTTTATTCCTGGATTGGAATTTGCAGGCAATGTATTAAAGCTTGGAAAGAATGTAACTTGCTTTAAGGTTGGCGACAAGATAATGGGCGTTACCCGCTTTGGAGGATATGCAACTCATTTAAACATTGGCTCGGCTTATATTTACCACCTTCCTTCTACTTGGTCTTATGGAGAAGGAGCAGGATTTATTGCTCAATCGCTTACCGCCTATTATGCGCTTTTCCCTTTAGGAAATTTACAAGAAGGGAACACAGTTCTTATTCACAGCGCAGCGGGCGGAGTAGGCATCTATGCAAATAGAATCGCAAAGAAATACAAAGCTTACACAATCGGTAGCATTGGAAGTCCAAATAAAATTGAGACCTTGCAGAAAGAAGGCTACGATGATTTTATAGTTCGCGATAAGAATTTTTATAAAAACTTACAAGAAAAACTAAAAGGTAGGAATCTAAACCTAGTATTAGAATGTATTGGTGGAAAAATATTTGAAGATAGTTTCAAGTCTCTTGCGCCTGCGGGAAGAATTGTAGTTTATGGTTCCGCGAACTTTGCTCCTGAATCAGATTCTCCCAACATCTTCAAGTTAGGTTATCAGTATTTAACTCGTCCTAAGATTGATCCACTCTCAATGATTTCGAGTAATAAATCATTGCTTGCTTTTAATCTCATCTGGTTATGGGACAAAATAGAAGAATTAAGTCTCATGCTAGAAAAGATTTTAGAAATGCAATTAAGTCCACCCCTAATCGGAAAAACATTTCCCTTTGTGAATGCGCTTGACGCACTCCATTATTTCAAATCAGGCAAATCAGTCGGCAAAGTAATTTTGCTTACTTGACAGTTTTTATAACTTCCGAATGAATGAAAATAATCAGGGACGGATTTGTCATTTATGAATACTAAAAAAGAAAAAATATCTTTTAGCGTGTTTGCAAGCACGCCGGAAACAATTGACGAGATAGTTTCTGCATCGAACCAAGCAGAGGATAATATCCGTTCGTTTCATCCGAAGGTATTTTACGAATTTAGTAATGCGTTAGACTATTTAACCTACGGGCAAATCACATCACGCCTCTTCGTAATTGAATATACAAATGACTTAGAATTTTTATGTAAGATAGTGGCGCAGATTCACAATGATCCCTGGCTACATGGAACGGTGATTGTAGTGATTGCTGATAAACTCACAGAAACGGAAATTTTAAAACTCTTAAACATTGGTGTAATTGATTTTATGACTACCAATGAAATTAGAGTGAAAGTTCCAACTATTTTAAAAATTGTAACTTCTAACTTAGAATTATTTGAATCAGAACAATTCCTTTTGGAGAATATCACACGCAAAAAAGGAAAGATTAAAATCAAAAACAATTTACGCGTTGTTCCGAAAGTAGCGAATCTAATCATGAGTATCTGCTACGCTGCCGGTTTTAGAAATTACGAAGCTTTCTCTAGAATTTCTCTTTCTCTTCATGAGATGATTACAAATGCAATCGAGCACGGCAACTGCGGTGTTGGTTTCGAAATGAAATCAAAGATTTTAGTCGATAGCATGGATATGTATGCCGCAATTGATGAGCGAGCTGCTCTTCCTGAAAACAAAGACAAGCGTGTCACTATTTGCTATGAGATTAATAACGATCAGGCGACATTCACAGTTCGAGATGAAGGACTTGGTTTTGAAATAAATGATATTCCTAGTCCAAGAAGCGAAGAAAACATTTTTGCTGTTCACGGTCGTGGTATTTTAATGACTAAAAACTTTGCTGATGAAATGCAATACAACGACAAAGGAAATATGGTTCGCCTTATTTTCTATAACAACAACGAAATCAAACGTAGAGCAAGTCATTTGATGCAATTCACTACAGGCGAAATTGTTTTTTTAAATCCGGATGATGTTTTATTTGAGGCAGGCTCCGAAAGTGATTACTTCTATTATATCCTCACCGGTAAAATGGGAGTATATATAAAAGACAATCATCGGATAGCCGTTCTTACCCCCGAAGATATGTTTGTTGGGGAAATGTCTTTTCTCCATCACAATAAACGCACTGGCACAGTAAAAGCTCTTACTAAAGCGCAACTTCTTCCCATATCAAGAAGTGGTTTTATTGATATGGTAAAGAAGTATCCATACTACGGAGTCTTTCTCGCTCGACTACTTACTAAGCGGTTAATACTCCGTAATCGTAGCATTTAAAACTATTTCCCTAAATAAAACTGAACGGTCTTTTCGATTCCTGTTTCGAAAGTCTCTTTAGGAAACCAACCTAGTTCTTTTTGAATACGGGTAGCATCAATCGCATAACGTCTATCATGACCCGGACGGTCTGTTACATAGTTGATTAACTTTTCATAGTCACTTACGGGCTTTGGAGTGAGTTTACCTAATACTTCGCAGATTTTCTTTACAATGTTGATGTTCGCCCACTCGTTATTACCCCCTACATTATATGAACGACCGTTTTCGCCCTTTTGTAATATAGTCCAAATTGCATCACAATGATCTTCTACATACAACCAATCGCGCACATTCTTTCCATCACCATAAACAGGGAGATTACGTCCGTTAATCGCATTTGTAATCATTAAGGGAATTAGTTTTTCTCTGTTTTGAAAAGGACCGTAATTATTAGAACAATTAGACATTGTAATAGGCATTCCAAAGGTTCTATGAAATGCATTTACAAAATGATCAGACGCTGCTTTAGAGGCAGAGTAGGGAGAAGATGGATCATAGGGAGTTGTCTCCGTAAAAAATCCAGTTTCGCCTAATGAGCCGTATACCTCATCTGTAGAAATATGATGAAAGTGAACGCCTTCTTTGTATTTGCCGTCTTTTTGCCAATAAGTGCGAGCAGCGGTTAATAGCTCGAATGTTCCCATGACGTTAGTTTCTGCAAAAATTCTAGGTCCCGATATTGAATTATCAACATGGCTTTCCGCTGCAAAGTGAACTACTGTATCAATTTCATTTTTCGCAAAGACAAAATTCAAATAATCTTTATCACGAATATCGCCTCGCATGAATTCATAATTTAGCTTATTTTCAATACCAACTAAGTTGTTTAAATCTCCTGCATAAGTCAATGAGTCTAGATTTAATACATGACCTTTATATCCAATCTTTACTAAGTAGTGAATGAAGTTTGCCCCGATAAATCCTGCACCACCGGTTACTAAAATATTTTTTAATGCTCTTGCCATAAATGATTCCTATTTTTGTTTTTCTTTGCTATCTTGAATACTCACCTATTTTTGAAAATACATTTCTATTTCGAATCTAATATTTTCCCTTGCCTGCCTCTCGTATGCATGAAACATTTCATCGGTAAAATAAATTCTATCACGCTCCAGGAATTTCTGTAATACCTTGGCTCTTTCCTGTTTATAGAATTCGCGCTCTACCCATTCATATTCTTTGCGAATGCTATCCATGTATTCTATATAACGATTTCGCTCCCTTCCTAATATCAGCAAATCAGAATCTAAAAATATTTTATGATCAAAGTCATTTTGTAGAAATTGGTGCTTCTTTGTTCCTAAGATTAAATCCTTACACTTTGTAATCTCTTCTTTTGATAGATAGTCATGAAAGTCTTTTTCTAAATGCTCTGCACTCTTCTCTTCGTTGTCCTGAGCGTGTGTGTCATAGACTATGTCATGGTAAAGACAAGATAAATAAAGTAATGGATAATTATCAATAGCCGCTTTGTGTAAATTCAGACAGGCAAGCATTTCATGAATATGGCGTAAGTTGTGATAGTCTCGATGCGATTCGGAGTAACATCCGATTATCCGCTCAAAGAGAATTTCATTTTCACTCTTTGGGATATTTAGCTTTGATAAAATCTGATTGAATTCTGTTTTCATAAATTACTCCTGTCACCTCGAACAACATCATCGTGAGAGGTCTATCTAAAGTTTTGTAAAGAATCTATTGCCTGAACTATGAAGACCTGCATAGAGTTCAGCTTGGATGTCGCTCCTCAGCACAAGTTTATGATATTACTTTTTTCGTATTAGAAATTCTATAATTGCGAGTAGGGAAGCAGAGACAGATAATACTGTTATTCCAACATCAGTATAGGGTTTAATCGTTTCATAAGTTTGCAAGAGAGCAAATATAAGCCCTACAATTAGTAGAGAAAGTATCAGGAGAAGTTTTTCAATATTCACTTTTTATTTACTACTTAATCTAGTTTCAATGTGCTTTAGTTCATTTTTAATTTCATCCATATCTGATTTCAAATCATCTGTAACCTGTTTTGCGACAATTCTTGATAAGGATGAAAAAATTACAAAGAAACTACATGCGATTCCAACAATTGCCATTACTATAAAATATAAACTCATACTTTATATCCTACATTGGTAAAGTAAAAATGCAATTCTTTTTTAATCCCAAAATCACAGTTCTGACATTTTCTTACTTTAACTAAGTAATTCCTACACTTCCACGTTCATAAAAATATCCTCACTTGCCATCAGTGCTTCTCTTTTCTCCAACACTCGTTTCTCATGTAAATAATAAATTAGCGGTGAAACAAAGAGCGTTAATACTAAAGAAGTTAAAAGCCCCCCTACAATCACAGTGGCTAATGGTCGTTGCACGTCAGATCCAATTCCAGTATTTAAAGCTGCGGGTATTAAACCTATGATAGCAATCATCATCACTAAGAACCGAGGTCTAAACTGTGTAACCGAGCCTTCTATAATTAAATCCAATAGGGGGAGATTTGAATTAATTTTTAATTGGTTTAAATAGCTGAGTAGCAATACACCAGACATAACAGAAATTCCAAATAGAGATACGAACCCTACACCCGCAGAAATACTAAAATGCATTCCTCTAATATATAAGCCAAGAATTCCCCCAATTACCGCAAAAGGAATATTAGCCGTCACGATGAGAGCGTGCATATAATTGTTTTGGAAGAATACTAAAAGAGTAAGATAAATAAGTAACAGTGTCAAGGGGACAATATAGGTTAGCCTTGCTTGAGAACGTTGTAGATTTTCAAACTGCCCTCCAATATGAAAGCTAACATTTTCAGGCAATGCAATTTCTTTTACAATTTTATTTTTGATTTCATCGGCAAAACTTCCTTGATCTCTTTCTCTAATATTTGTCTTGACTGTAATCTGTCTTTTCCCATCCTCACGGCTAATGATTGTTTGTCCATCTTCTAGTCCTACGGAGGCGACTCTTGAGAGTGGGATTCTAAGTCCTGTTCTTGTAGGGATTAGAATCTTTTCGAGAGAGGCGGGAGTATTCCTACTTTCCAATGTAAATCTTAGCACTATATCGAACTTTCTTTCCTCTTCATAAAGAGAACTTACTGGCAAACCGGCAATAGCCGTCTTTAGGATTCCATTTACATCTTCTACGTTAATTCCAAAACGGGATGCTGCCTCTTTATCGATTCGAATGACTACTTGCGATTGCTTGCCTTCCTGTTCGATAGATGCTTCTGAGTTTCCGTCTGTGTCATGGACAATCCCTAGAATTTGAATGGCAGTTTGTCTTAGCTCATCTAGATTTTTTCCTGTGATAAATATTGCCAAATCGGCAGAGGTTCCGGTTGCATTTTCCGTGGTAGTGTCAATAATTGGTTGGGTTATATTAAAGGCGGCACCGGGAAGATTTAATTCTAAAGATTTTTTCATTTCAAGGACTAATTCTTGTTTGCTTCTATTTGATTCCCAACTTGAATATGGTTGCTTAAGTTGCACTAAAACTTCAATCCGGTTTTGACCAAATGGATCAGTGCCTTCATCATTTCGTCCTAGCTGGGTAAGAACTCCTCGGACTTCTTCATATTTTCCAATTTCACGACGAATCATATCTGGATAAATCTTGGCAGCTTCTAAAGAAATTCCAGAGGGTAAAAACACTCTTATCCACACACAGCCTTCGTCGAGTTCAGGAAGAAATTCTGTCCCGAGTCCTGGACTAATGCTAAAAATAAAAAAAACAAATCCAAAAGTTGCACCAAGTATTAATCTTGGAATGCCAACTACTTTTTTCAAAGTATCTCGATAAGAATTTTGAATTCTCATCCAAATTCTATTTTCCTGCTTTGCGCTGGAATATTGAAAAAATATGCTTGAAAGCACTGGAACAATTGTAATCGCATAAACCATAGAACCTAGAATTGCGTAGGATAGTGTCCATGCCATAGGCGCAAACATTCTTCCTTCGACTCGTTGTAGAGTTAAGATTGGAAGCATTGCAAGAATGATGATTCCAACAGAGAAAAAAATTTGCTTTTGCACTTCTGTCGCTGAAAAAATAATAATTTGCGATATATTCTTATTACCCGCATCCCTGTTGGTGATATGTCTAAAAATTCCTTCTACCATTACAATTGCAGCATCTACAATGATTCCAAAATCTATAGCACCTAATGACAAAAGATTTACCGGAGTATCAGTAATATCCATACAAATAAATGCAAATAGAAGAGAAAAAGGTATGGCTAATGATGATATGGCGGCAGCACGAAAGCTTCCTAATAGTAAGCTGAGGATAGCAAAAACAACGATTGTTCCTTCTAACAGAGTTTTCTTGACCGTTTCGATTGTAATAGAAACGAGTTCAGTTCTATCATAAAAAGGCTCTACTCTAATTCCGTCTTGTAGCAAATCGGCATTTAACTCTTCAATCTTAGCTCGTATATTTTTGATTGTATTGCTTGGATTTTCAAATTTACGTAGCAGAACTATTCCCTCTATTCCAGAATCGTCCTCTCTATTACGAATCTTATCAATATAACCTACAACACCACTTGGAGGATAAACACCAATTTCCACACTAGCAATATCTTTTATCAGAATCGGAACACCATGCCGACTATCTACGACAATGTTTCCTATGTCTTCCAATTTTGTGATTCTACCAATACCACGAATATTCATTTGCGAGGCGCCAACGATAATATAATTGCCTCCTGTATTTTCATTATTTGCATGAATTGCATCTGCAATGGAAAGTATGCTTAGATTGTATTTTTCTAACTGGATTGGATTTACGATTACTTGATATTGTTTTACTAATCCACCAAAATTCACAACATCAATTACTCCTTCTGCTTGCAAAATTCTAGGACGAATAACATAGTCTTGCAATTCTCTAAGATCAGTCAAAGACATATTATCCGGTGCTTCTATTACATAGCGAAAAACTTCTCCAATAGAAGGAGTCATTGGACCGAGTTCTGGTCTAGCGTTAGGTGGAATATCTGCATCTTTTAGTTTTTCTTCTACTAGTTGCCGTGCTAAGAAGATACTCATATTATCATGAAAAGTGAGCCTAATAATGGATAGCCCAAAGATTGTGCGCGACCTTTTAGATATTACCCCTGGCACTGTGTTCAAAGCTCTTTCCATTGGAAGTGTAACTTGTAGTTCTACTTCTTCTGCTGGAAGCCCACTGACCTGAGTAATTACGCTTACTTCAATATCACTGATGTCAGGATAGGCTTCAATTTCTAACCTACTCCACGCAAAGACGCCCAGGATACAAAACAATGCGAGAGCGGATAATGTAAATATTCTCCTCGCTACAGTGTATTCTATTAACTTCTCAAATCCCAAACGAAAGCCCCTTTAATAAAAATGCATTTACAACAACGACATCTTCCCCTGCGACTAATCCGCTAGCGATTTCTATGAATTCTTCTGTTTCAGTAGATAGAGTTACTTCTCTTCTTGCAAATAGATTTACCCCCGTCTTTACGAAAACATAATAACGAGCATTTGCACTAATGAGAGCTTTCTTAGGAATCATAAGTCCACTTTCAGGCATTTTGAATTGAACCTTTCCATACATCCCTGGTCTAATTTTATCTTGCGGGTCACGCATAACAATGCGTATCCTTGCTTTTCTTGTTTCTGAGTTTAAGACTTCTGCAATAGCATCAATTTTTCCTGCAAATACTTCGGAAGGAAAACTTGGAAAAACCAAATCACATTTAATTCCTTCAATTAAAATATTTAATTCTGACTCGGGGACATCTGAAATAAGCCAAACTGTTCCACGTGGTGCTTTGCTCAAAGATTTTGGATTAAAGCCTTCTCGTCTAAGTTTAGATTCATTTTCTGCAAGAGATGACTGCTTATTATAAAGTTCTGCAGTTGCATCACTCAACTCTTTACCTGTAGCCGCTCCATGGTCAGTCAAATCCTTCATGCGATTATAATTAGTTTGTGCAATGTGAATCAAAGAAAGATTTTGTAAGTAGGCTGCATAAGAGCTTGTTAAATCTGGAGAAGCAAAGAGAATAATCGGTGGTAACCCCGGAACATCTGATTTTTTAATTCTTCCGATAACAGTTGCAGGTGCATGAATATTCAAATCATAAGAAAGAAAAACTACTTTTTGAGTTTGAAAAAGATTGATTTGAGGGGCATTGAATGGAAATTCAATAATTTTCCCGCCTTCTTTTACTAAGGCTCCTGATCCTTGGACAGGAATATCTTTTCGAACTTCCTTGTTTTGTTTTCCGCATTTACATCCTTCCAAAAAAAAGAGGAATGCCGTGAGAATGAATATTATTTTTAAGGCTAACATGTATTTTCCTTAGTAAGTTTGAATTTTACCTGTTACGTATTCAAGTTGAATAAATGTTTTCCTCAAATTGAAAATGGATTCATAGTATAAATTTTGCGCATCAAACCAACTTCTTTGTGCATCTAAATAATCAATAATAGTCGTTCCACCTTTTAGATAACTGTATTTTACTGTTTCCAATACTTTTTCAGTGGTATGAAAAATCTTTTTGTATTTTTCAAAATTAATTTTTGCAACATTGTATTCGCCTATTGCATTCTGAATCTCTGCTTTTAATTTTTTTTCGAGAGCATCTTGAATGCTTTTTGTTTGTTTGACATTTGCTTGTGATTTTTGAATCTCACCTTGATTGCGATTATTGATTGGAATAGGAATAGTTACAAAGGTTCCCATATAGGGTTGGGTATTCTGTGGGTTATAAATAAATCCTAACTCCGGTTGTGGATAAGCATTAGCTTCTTGCAGTTTTACATTTGTAATAGCTACCTCCTGTGAAACTTTGTTTGCAATGATATCAGATCGATTTGACTCAGCATATTTAAATAGAGCATCGAAAGATTCCAACTTAGAATTGTATAAAATGCTTGTGTCTTCTACTGCAATCTGAATTGGATTTTCTGCTCCGATTAGAAATTCTAAATTACGGGTTTCATTTTTATAAATCTGTTCTACGGCGGCTAGGTTTGCTTCATATTGCTCCCCTATATTTTGTGTTCTAAGAAACTCTGCCTGTGTAATTACCTGATTACGCAATCGTATTTCATTTATTTTCAAAAGCTCATCTGAATATTCCTTTGAACGCATAATAATGTTTAGCCTTTCTTTTATAAACCAGACATCTATCCATTTATTGGCGACTAGATACAATAAGTTTCTTTCATACTCAGCTAGATTTTTTTCGGAAAGTTGTAAGTTCTTTACTGCAAGTTCTATTGAATATTGTCTTTGTCCAGCTACAGGTATTTTCATTGTTAGCTGCAACCAATCTTGTCGATTTCCCGCATTCCAAGCACTTCCACCCGAATTCTTTTGCAACGGATTCAAAATATTAAATTCATTAAAGCCATTTTGCTTTGCTATCATCTGGTTATTAAGAATAGGATTAGGTAAAAGTTTCGCTGTCGTTACGTCGCCTTTTGCTATGGCTATATTGTATTGCTCTGCAAGATAAAAAGGATTATTCTTCTTTGCCATTGAAAGAGATTCTTTGAGAGTAAGCCCTCTGGCACTTTCGTTAGCAAGTATTTTAATTTGCAACAAAAAGAATAGGAGAAGTAATAAAAATTTCATAGAATGGAATGCACTTACACATTCTATTCCTTGGCAATAAATTTACAAGCAGAATTAAGATGCATTTACCTCTTCTTCAAACTTGGCTTTTATTCTTGCACCAAAGCTTTTGCTCTCTTT
>Ga0209174_10001905_pt1 | contig 14325 bp, 9 predicted proteins | sample JI91814BDNA_FD_187505 | JGI IMG/M metagenome (GOLD analysis project Ga0209174, IMG submission 187505) | Wastewater effluent complex algal communities from Wisconsin, to seasonally profile nutrient transformation and Carbon sequestration -... | ecosystem: Engineered > WWTP > Effluent > Algae...
AGTTACGGAGGCATTTACAATTATCATTTTATGGAGTTCCCTGATGTGCAAAAATTCTTCTTGGAAAAATCAGGTATCAAATTAAAAGCCGGTGAAAAATTTACATTTGAAGATTAAATGTCTTACGATGCTGATATATTCGATGCTGTAGAATTCGGCGACTTACTATCCGTTCAAATGTATTGGACGGATGCCATCAACATCAACTGGCAAGATGAAACCGGAACAGATTTATTAATGCTCGCTTGTGGTTACGGACACATAGAAATTGTTCACTTCTTATTAAGCTTCAACCCAAACCTAAATCAGAAAAATAATTTTGGTAAAACGACATTACAGTTAGCTCAAGAAAATGGATATGCAGATATTATAAATCTCATTCTCGAAAAAATAAATTATAAGGCGAGGGAGAACTAACCTCACTTTTCTTCAATTCTCTAATCATTTTGTATTGCTAGAAGTGATTAAACCAATCAGTCGCTTTAGTATATTACAGCTTAAAGAAGCTTACTTGTTTCTTTAAATCCTCAGAAACTGTTTCGAGGAATTTAGAATCATCCGATAATGCATCAAGTCTTGTAAAGTTTTGCAGGGTCACTTTACTAATCGTATTTGCTGTTTCTGAGATTGTTGATATTGCTTTTAAATGCTCATCTGTTGACTTAAATATTTCAGACGAAATAGTTTTTACATTTTGAATGGTCACTTCTAGATGGGAAGTCAATTGGCTGTATTCCTCAATCAAACCCTTCACATCATTAGTCTTAAGGTTAATTCCTTTTACCCGCTCTAGGATTGTATCGAACATCGATGTCAATTCAACTAGTCCATCCATCCCTGCTTTCACGAGAGAAGAGTTCTTTTTAACAATGTCTTTAATGGACTTCGTGCTTCCTGCTGTCTGATCGGCAAGACGTGATACTTCAGCGGCTACTACTGCGAAACCCTTTCCTTCATTTCCTGCTCTCGCTGCTTCTATCGATGCGTTAAGCGCAAGAAGGTTAGTCTGATCTGCAATTGTATTAATAATAGAAACCACTTCGGTGATTTGACCGGTGGTATTATAAATCTCTTGCATTCTTTCATTTAACGTATTAAGAGAAGTCTTTCCTTGATCGAGTTCGTTTGAAATAATTCCTGTATCTCGTGTGGTAATCTTAGTCTTATCTCCAAGATTTTGCACAAGAGCAGATTGATCTCTTAGTTTAGAAAGCATTTGTTCAATTTTACTGCTTTGCTCGGAAGTCATCACCGTTATACTATTACTTGCATTTACAATTTCAAAAATCTTTTTTGCTATCGCTTCTGAACCAGCAGTTTGCTTTTCTAAGTCATCGCGCATCATTACAACTGCAATTTTCATATTCATCGAAGAAGATTTGACATCCTCTGATGCAAGGAAAATTCCTTCCAATACTTGATGGAATTTTGTAACAAGTCCACCGATAGAACGGAATAGATCGGCAAATTCCCCTTTGCCTTTCGCTTCAATCGCAACAGTTAAATTTCCTTCTGAAATTCCTCCAGAATATTCTGCCGCCTTTTCTAACGGTTTAATTACTCCCTTAGACAGCCAGAGGATAATGAAGATTGTCGCACTCAGTCCAAGGAGTGAAAGCACAAATGCAGAATAGAATAAGAGTCTAGAATTAGAAATTTGTTTTTTTAAAGTGTCAGAGAGTCTTCCCTGTTGGCTTTCAAAAAACTTCTTTACTGCTTCAGAATAGATTTTCTTGTTTTGATTGTAATCTTGTGCTTTAAGGATTGCTTGAGCGTCAGTTAATTTGCCCTTAGCCCCTTGTTCAAACATTTTAGTTTCCAAGTTTATCAGTGAGTCGTTTACCGAAGAGACGCTCTCGAAAATCTTTTTCTCCTGCGTTCCAGAATTTTTCATGCTGTATTCTAATTCTTTTTCTAGAAGCTTTACATGGTTATCATAGTTTTCTTTGTATTGTGCCTCACCGGCGTAAGAAAAGAAAATCGCGTTGTCAGTAATCTTAGTATCTTCTAATAGAATTGCCCAGGCACTATTAAAAAGCGGAATCTCTGAGTTCAGTATCCGTTCCGAATTCTGATAGGAAACAAAACTAATAAAAATAGTCACCACTGAAAAGAACAGGTTTAGAAATGCCACGAAAAAGGATGCGGGAAGAATAAGGTTTTTAATTTTCATACGATACCAATAATTACAATCTAGTATTAGAATCGGTCATTTTCCTTGCAATCTTATTCAATAAAAGTGGAGGATATTTTTAAAAACGAGGATGGGGTTGCTCTCCTAGGCACGGAGACACAGAGGAAAGATGCGATATGCCTTAAATCTATTCAGTCATTAAAGAATATTATTTTACTCACCTTACGCAAAGTAAGTGTGGTCAGCGTGCTCATCGCTAGATTTGAGGGCTACACCTAACGGTGAAGTCGCCAAGCTCAATAGCGCAAGCGTTGCCCTATAAAAGTCGCAACATAAGGCGGGCTTTTGAATTTATTAACTCATTAGTTTAATCCAATATTCTCAATTTCATAAAAAATTCCATAGTTTTATTACTTTGCGTAAGATGTGTTATTTGCGGAATTTCTTATCGGGAATCTCAAATACTAGAACCCCCATTTATCACTCAATTCTTCCAAGTTAAGGATAGAAAGGGAATTCACATTATAATTCAACCTAAAATGAATCATTGGGTTGAAACCGCAAAAGGACATTTAATTTGTATCGTATGAGTTTTCGTTTACATAAGTAAAAAGACCCAAAAAACCGAGTGAGCAGAGCTGCGTTGGAAATTCAGCAAAAATGAATAAAATTTGACAAATTAATAAAAGAATTTAGTTTTTGCAAAAATGCAAAGTCCGAAGCAGATTTTTTTTATAGCATAATTCATCTATGGAGGAAAACTCTTTGAAAAAATTAATCTCCTTATCTAGAATATTTTTAATATATTTTCTATTGCATTGCTTAAAGGCGGAGAGGTCTCCTTTCGATATAAGTAACCGTTCGAGTGTAACCGGATCATTTCTTATCGCGGCTACAGGTAACAATAATTCGAATCAAACCACCGTAAGTAATAATCCCACCAATACGGGCGGAACAAATACTTCCTCCAATACCCCTTCAATTATAACTTCAATTATAACTTTTCAATATTCTCAAAGCACCTTCACTATGTATACAGGAACAAGTATTTCTATTTTAGCCCCGAGTGTATCTGGTGGAACAGTATCTTCCTTTTCCATTTCACCTTCATTGCCAACTGGATTAACATTAAATGGTTCAACAGGAGCCATAACAGGAACACCTATGGGTTCTGCGGTAAATCAAGATTATACCATAACCGGAAAAACCCAGGTTGCTGATGTAACTACAACCATTACTTTAAAAATTGGAAGCTCTGCTGCCTCTAGTGTCTTCGGACAAACGAGTTTTACATTAAATGGAGGTGGCTCCGGAACGAATAGTTTGAATGGTCCCTATGATTTAACGTTTGATTCCGCTGGCAAATTATATGTAGCCGATACAAACAATAACCGAGTAGTTGCATTTGCTCCCACCTCTAGTTCTGCAATACAAGTATTTGGTCAGCTTGGCAGCTTTGCAACTACTACCGTAAACAATGGAGGAATTTCCCCCGACTCTCTTTCTTCCCCTCGCGGAGTTACAGTTGACTCCACTGGAAATTTATACATTTCTGATTATTCAAATAATAGAGTTTTATACTTTGTATCTGGCTCGACTACTGCAACTAGAGTTTACGGACAATTAGGCGCTTATAATACATTGACAATAAATAATGGTGGAGTTACTGCTGATTCAAATGCTGGACCTTATCGCTCAACTGTAGATTCAGCAGGAAATTTATATGTTCCAAATGTATTTACACACCGAGTTTTATTTTATGCGACAGGCTCGACCACTGCAACAAGAGTCTATGGGCAATTAGGAATTTTTACTTCTAATACTGCGAATAACGGTGGAATAAGTGCAGATAGTTTAAATGCTCCGACTGGTTGCATTATTGATTCGTCAGGCAATTTGTATATTGCTGATAGGCAAAATAACAGAGTCTTATTCTATCTGGCAGGCTCGACCACTGCAACAAGAGTCTACGGGCAGCTAGGAAGTTTTACTTCTAATACTGCGAATAATGGAGGTATAACCGCTGATAGCTTGAACGCACCAACGGGGATTGCAATTGACTCTACCGGAAATCTTTACGTTGCAGATAGTTTAAATAATAGAGTTCTATTTTTTCCTGTGGGCTCTACCACTGCCACAAGAGTGTATGGACAGCTCGATAGTTTTACTTCTAATACTGCAAATAACGGAGGAGTTAGCGCGAGTAGCCTTAATACGCCTTATGCTGTTGCAATATCTAATAATAAACTCCATATTGCAGATAATGGAAATAACCGCATCGTTGTTTTCTACATTCCTTAAGTTGAAACTAAGCCGGTTTGAAACATTTATTTCTTGTAAAAATAAATTTGTTTTATAGACTGCTCATCTCGTTAAAGGAAAAGGAAAAATATGATTTATAAATTCATCAGCGCACTACTCATCTTCGTAATGTTTGGGACATTGGAAGCAAGACCCAGAGTAAAGAATAAATACAAGAAAACCGCAAAAGTTTTCTCAAAGTATAATCATGTAATGCTTAAGAAAACAAAGAAGTCTAGATTAACTTACACTCCGACTAATACGAATAATCCAGAGATTGAGAAAAAACGATTGCTCGCTCAACTTCGAACAGAAACAGACAAAGAAAAACAAGCTGATATTTACAATCAAATTTCTACTCTTTATCAGAACTCTTATGTATATGAGGATTTAACTAAAGCAATCTTCTATTTAAAAAAATCAGTGGCTTTATCTAAAAACAAATGGTATTATTATGCAGCGTTAGCCAATGTTCATAGTTATATTAAACCAACCAATAGAGCAAACGTAAAAAATTACTATTTAAAGGCAATTGAATCGACAGAGAGTAATTACAATAAATCGCTCTATTACTCTTACTTAGCCAATATTTATTCTGCGAAGGAATATCCCAATTATCCGGAAGCAGAAAAATATCTTTTGAAAGCGATTGAGATATCAGAGAATGATACAGATAAGGCAAATTATTATACATCACTTGCAAATTTGTATTATAATACAGAAGAAAAATTTTTAGATTATCAAAGCAAAGCATTAGAATTAATATCTGATCTAGAAACAAAATCATACATTTATTCTACTTTAGGAAATTTTTATTTTAATACCTATAGAGAATTCAAGCAAGAAGATTTTAATAAAGGAGTGGATTACATTGAGAAGGCAATCGAAACAACTTCCAATCCTTACAATAAAGCCAGTCATTGTATTGCACTCGCAAATAGTATGCGCACAAAAAAAGATTTAGATTTAAATGAGATAGTGAAAATTTATGAGCGTGCCATTTCTTATTCTACGAATTCTTATGACAAAGCATTTTATCATTCTACGATCGGAAGCATTTATACCGAAATGGAACCACCTGAAAATTCTAAAGCAATTGCAGAATATGAAATCGCAATTAAAAACTCGGCTGACCCTATTACCATTGAATCTTATAAGTCCATTGTAAAAATATTAAAGACTCGAATCAAAAAGAAGTGAAACAGAAATTCCTATAAAGAAAATTTTGGCGATTATGGGCTTGACGCACTAGTAAAGAAATAGCTTATATGAAAAGTATGAGCAAGCTAAATAGTAATACAAAGAAATTATCGCCGAAACAACAAGAAGAGTTACTTAAAACATTGAAGACCCGTTTTGAAAATAATAAGAAACAAAACGCCAACACTGCAAATTTGGAATGGACTAAAATCCAGTCTAAATTAGAGGCTAATACGGATAAGCTGTGGTCACTAAACGAAATGGAAAGAACTGGCGGTGAACCTGATGTCGTTGCTTATGATAAAAAAACAGGGGAATACATTTTTTATGATTGTTCAGCGGAAAGTCCTAAAGACCGCAGAAGTGTTTGTTATGACCTCGAAGCTCTAGAGTCAAGAAAGGAAAATAAACCAAAGAATAACGCCACGGATATGGCTGATGCAATGGGCATTGAAATTTTAACAGAAGAACAATACCGCGAATTACAAGAACTAGGAAATTTCGATTTAAAAACATCAAGCTGGATTAAAACACCATCTTCTATTCGAAAATTAGGTGGTGCTCTATTCTGTGATCGTCGTTACAATACGGTATTTGTCTATCACAATGGCGCAGAATCTTATTTTGCCGCTAGAGGATTTCGTGGCTCACTCAGAGTATGAACTCGTTAACGAACAATTAGCCGCTCTTCAGGACAGAGTATTTTTAAAATGAAAAAACAATTAAATGAAATTCCAGTTAGTGTGCTTGACCTTGCAACGATTGTAGAAGGTGATAAACCAACAGATTCTTTTAAAAAAAGTTTAGCAGTGGCAAGGCGTGTGGAGCAACTCGGTTTTAACCGCTACTGGTTTGCTGAGCATCATAATATGGAAAATATTGCAAGCTCTGCTACCTCTGTTTTGATTGGATACATTGCAGGTAATACTTCTCGAATTCGAGTTGGGTCTGGTGGGGTAATGCTGCCTAACCACGCGCCACTCGTAATTGCAGAACAATTTGGAACATTGGAGTCTTTGTATCCAGGAAGAATTGATCTTGGTTTAGGAAGGGCTCCCGGCACAGATCAAAAAACTTCTTTTGCACTTCGTAGAAATTTAGAATCTTCTGTAGATGGATTTCCACAGGATCTAATGGAATTACAATCCTATCTTGCTCCAAGAGGAGAGAATCAAAAAGTTCGCGCAATACCCGGAGAAGGAACACAAGTGCCTATTTGGCTTTTGGGCTCTAGCACATATAGCGCACAATTAGCAGGAATGCTAGGTTTGCCATTTGCCTTTGCGAGTCATTTTGCTCCCACTCATTTGCACGATGCTCTCAGGTTGTATCGTCAGCGATTTACGATTTCAGATCAACTGCAAAAGCCTTACTGTCTAGCCTGTATAAATATAATAGCAGCGGATACAGACGAAGAAGCAAAATTTCTTGCCAGTTCTTTTTATCGATTAGCATTGGGAATTGTGACTAATGAGCGTAAACCGCTTCAGCCCCCGATTGCAAACATGGATACTGCCTGGAAAGAGTTTGAAAAACAAACTGTCTTACAAATGATGAAATACAGTTTTATCGGAAGTCCAGAAACAATAAAGAAAAATCTAGAATCCTTTTTAGATGAAACCGAAGTAGATGAACTCATGGTAGCCTCTTATGTTTATGACAACGATGCAAAGATTCATTCTTATGAGTTAATTGCAGATTTTTTCAAATTAGAAAAGTAAATCGAGAAATGCTTGCAAGAACAAAGCCTAATTTGATGCTCGAGTCAGGATTGCATTTACTTGTATTATAGGTTATCTTTAGAATAAAAGGAGTTATTTTTTTTCTACTTTTTTAATTCCAATAATTATAAATTAGTTGAATCCTATTTTTTAAATATTAAAAAAGGTATCTATGAAAAACTTGTTTTTGATACTTCGTATAATTCTTAAAACTAACTTTTATTCACTTATAAAAGTTAACGACTACTTTGTTATTGGACAATTCCTTCTAAGTATTCTTCTTTTAAATTGTGTGAAAACAAATCAAGATAATGGGAATAAATTATTGGTAGTCTATGGTTTACTTTCAACCAAGGTAACGACAGCACCAACGACTACAAATCCATATTTATATGTAAGCATTACGACTCATAGTGAAGAGGGCATTCCAGATCCAATATACGACACAGTGCCAGGCACAATTTACTCCACCTATCGTAGTCTGACAAAGTCTATGGTAGATACAATCTATTCTAAAGGGGCAAAATTAAATTACGAATCCGATTGGCGATTTTTAAATGCAATAAAGCTCTACGATACTGCAAGCGTTATGAGTGATACAAATAATAAAAATCTTCTTAGATATATAAAAGAAAATAAAGGTTTCGAGGTTGATGCGCACGCCCATGAGTCTAATGAGAATTATGCGGATATAGCTTATCGAATGACTCTATTAGGAGTAACTCCTTCAGACAATATTGGAGGATTTACATATAATGCCACTTCTGGAAATGCAACTGACTGGGAAACAATGCAGAACAGTTTAACAGGAAGGGTTAATACTAGTTATTCTAAAAAATTTACTACATTAGTTTTAGCAGGCAGTTCGAATCATACAGCAGATGATAAAACATATGGTGCATGGAAACCCAAATCCAAATCCGAATTTTACACACATGATCCATCTAAGAACTTAACTTTTATAGGCGGTGGATGTGATAACGTAGTTACATCTACCTCGACTGCAGCAGACCATATTGCAACAATTACTAAAATTTCCGACGGAATTAAAAATGGAACCTATGCGAATGGAAATTTCTATGCTACCAATATAATGCTTAATACAAGGGATTATAGTGCTGACTATATTGCCAAGGTGGGGCAAATCATAGATGGCCTCAAGCCTAGAGTTGACGCAAAAGATATTCAATGGGTTTTTCATAGTGAAAAGAAAACAGCATGGGAAACAATATATGGATCAAAGAATTTTCAGTTTACTTGCCCTTGATACAAGCTACTTCTAAATAAAGTTATAGCTCACTTAACTAAAACTTCTTTCCCATTTGTAAACTCGCGTAGCGATGATACGGCAATACAGAAGTAGCCGCTTTGTATTCTAAAGTTGAGACTTCTGCTGCAATTTGAAAATACCAATCTGAATTATTATACAAAAAACCTGTTGCTATTTTTCCTTGTAAATGTTTTAGTTCTACTCCATATCTTTGATTTCCATCTTTTTCGTTTATTAGTAATGCAGAAGCCAACGCGAGGCTACTCTTATTATCCGGTTCATTTCGAAATAGATATTGATAGGCAATGTATTTAGAGAAAATATTTTGCGCTTTCGTTTCACTTCTTGATAGAGTATCAAGAATAAAATAATCCAGGAATTGGTAATCTGCTCGATTCAAATTGTGATTTGATATATCGTAAAGAATCAATGATTTTGCACCTGAATCAATTGGGGCTCCTCCATTGAAAATAGAATTGAAGATCAAATAATTTAATCCCTTAGAAGTTTCTTGGTGTAAGAATTCTTCATAGACTAAAAATCTTGTCATAGAATTTGCATCTCTGTCGTCATTGACTTGTGAATACAACGGACTTCCGATCAACGAGTTCGGCTGTGTTTGAGAAACCAAGTTGCTTAACTCATTTAGATTACTTGAATCTGGAAGCCCCTTCCCTGTGCCTTGCAAGGTTGCGTTTAACGATTGATATTTAACCTGTGGTCTTATCCAAAAATACATTTCCGATTCCTCTGTAGGATAAATCGGACTCGAATCATTTAATAAAGTTCCATGCGAGACAGGACTAGAAATCTTTCCCCAACGAAACACAGGACCAATTGTTAAGGATGTATCAAAGGTTCCGAGTTTAACGCCCGTTTGCCACCCAATTTCTTTTTTCCAAAAATACTTATGATCCATATTTATCTGAAATCCATTTCGATTTGGAATCTGACTATTCCAGCCTTGCGGAATCGGTGCCTGTATAAGTTTATGAATGATTGTTTGAACGCTTTTGCCTTGCACATCAGAACCAATCTTGCCTAAACCAAATTCTAAACCTAAAGAACTTTTATTCCACCAAACTGTCGAACTACTAGTCGTGAGTCCCAAACTACTATAAGGTCTTTCTCCATATACAATATCAGAGCGAGTTAGATTCGTCGGAGTCTGTAAGGTTTGGAGTCCAGAAATTCCAGAGTAGTGATAACTTGGATTAGCTAGATAGGGGATAATTGATGTTAATCCACTTAGAGCAAAGCTAGAAGGAGTATACCATTTTTTATAAACACCATATTCCACTCGAATTCCATTCGTATATTCACGATCTGTTAACAAGAAGACATCATTTTCCCATGTAAGTCTAAGTATTTGTTTGGAAGATTTCTTTTCGTTCTCTGTATCATTGGCAAATATGGCGGAGACGTAAAAAAGTAAGAGGCTTGTTATAAATAAAAGTCTAAGAATAAATCTATTTTGGGAGCTAATTAGCATTTTCCTGTCTAAACTAAATCTGCTGATATAAAAGGCAAGGTGTATATCAATTCTAATCCAGTGTTTAGCGGAGCATTACTTTTCTAGAGCATAGTAATTCATTGCAGGTTTCATTTGCGACATGGTATCATCAGCAACTCGAAGACAATCATGTTCAAATAAAAATTAGATTGCATTGCCAAGATTTTTGTTTCTAAATGACAATACTTCGATAGTGTGGAGTGAGGAGTAGTTTTTTCTAAATATTCAAGATGGAATGGTTTAATTTTTTTAAGAAATCCGAGCTAAATGAAAGCATTATAGCAAATGAAGTATTTGATCGCAACGTTCAATATATTTCTGTAATGTCTATTTTTTGGATTCCTGTAAATTTATTTCATATCATTCTTTTCTATCTTAATCTTGACCCGAATAAAGAAATTGAATACCTTTGGCGAATGGGAATTATCCTCTCACATCTATTCCTAATGATTTTTTTTATCGCCATCGGATCTATTTTTAATTACTACAAACGAAATAATAGTTTCAGGAAAGAGGTAATACAGTTCTTACTCTATTCTGTTTTTTTTATGGCAATCATTTTCGGGGTATCCATTACTGTGCTAGACCAGCTTGTGACATCTGCCATTACCCCCTTCTTACTCATTTGTATTTTAATTCCGATGACCGTGCTAATTAAGCCAATTATATCCTTTCCAATTCTTATCGTTGCCTATTTATTATTTTTCTTTGCGTTATCTTTAACCCAAAATAATCCAGATATACTATTGTCGAATCGTGCGAACGGTTTTACTTTCATTGGAATAGGAATGTTCTTAACAATTATCATGTGGAATAACTCTATTAGACGCTTCCAACAGGATCGAATTATAAAACAACAAAGAATCGATTTAGAAAATAGCAATGCAACATTATCCGAAACAGCCAATAGTCTAAGAATTGCAAACCAAACAAAGGACAAATTCTTTTCCATTATTGGTCACGATCTACGTGGACCGTTCAATGGAGTATTAGGTTTTTCTGAGCTAATAGAACTAGAATACGAACAGGGTTCAACGAAGAATCTAATCGAAAATTTAAATTTCATCAATGCATCCGCAAGACAAGCATATCTTCTTTTAGAAAATTTATTACTCTGGGCAAAATCACAAAAAGGAAATCTCAACTATGAACCATCCCGCTTTGAGATCAACGAATTAATAAGAAGTGTTTTTGATCTCTTACAAGCAGGTGCAAAAACTAAAAAAATTTCACTCTCTCTTCACTCTGAAAGAAATTACTTTGTATTCCTAGACGAGAAGATGATTGAAACTATCTTCAGAAATTTAATCTCCAACGCTATTAAATATACCAAGGAAGGCGGAGAGATTCAAGTTCTTATGAGCACAAAAGAAAATCTGATCGAAATCATTGTAGCAGATAATGGCATCGGTATCCAAAGAGATTTTTTAACCAACCTATTTGCGAATAATAGCATTAAATCGACCAAAGGAACCCAAGGAGAAAGCGGATCCGGTCTTGGACTCATTCTATGCAAAGATTTCGTTCATCTTAATAAAGGAACAATTTCCGTAGAGAGCATTCCGAATGCCGGCAGTAAATTCATAGTAACCTTTCCTTACGAAGAAGATATGACTTAAGCAATTCAAAAATTCTACTCATCTAAGAAAAAAGAACTAATGAAAATAATTTTCATTCTCGCCAAAGAAACTATATCTCGCGCTTTTCTATTCAAATTTACTAATGCACTGGAAAACTTATATAATCACGGAATTTTTCCTTAAATATTTTCAAAAAAGAATTTACATAAAAGCAATTGCAATTTTTATTTAACTAGATAAACCATTGTTAGGTGAGGAAATTACGAGTATGAAAACACGTATTTTGATTGCGGAAGATCGATTTCTTGACGCTGACCTTGCGGAACGTGAGATTCGTCATTTTTTACCCCATACTCGTTTTCAAAGAGTAGAAACCGAAAAAACTTTCTTAAAATCTCTTAGTTCCTTTAAGCCTGACTTAGTTTTATTTAATTATAATTTGCCTCATTTTAATGCGTTAGCCGCGATAAAGTTAGCAAGGAAACAAATTCCAGATATCCCATTTCTAGTTTGGGGAAAATCTTTAAAGGAAGATGCAATTGTATCAATCATTCGAGCAGGCTCTAATAACTACATTCAAAAAGAAAACTGGCATCGATTAGGTATCACAGTATTACGCGCATTATCCGAAAGTAACGAACTAGAGTCCAAACCCGTTGTAGGGATTAGCCTAAAAGAAACGATAGAGGAGATTCCAGATTTATTATTTGAAGTCGGACTCAGTGGTGTTTTGTATGATTATCATACCCTTCAACCAGAGAGATTAGCTGCATCTTCCGAACAATTCCTTGGCAAAAAGGTATCCGATATTTTACCGAGAGAGGTTGCCGAAGCTTCTAGTTATGCGATTAACGAAGCTTATTCGTATGGGTTTTCCCATGGACAGCAATATGAAATTGATATTCCTGAAGTAGGTAAACGAAAGTATGCGCTGTCTATTTCAAGAAAGCTTACAAGCGAAGGAGAAGAGCCTCGCTTCCTTGCAAGTTCTTACGATATTACAGAAAATCAGGCTTTACGTGAAAAATTAAAGCAAAGTGAAGAAGCGTTATCCCGTAGCCGTGCTTTAAATATAAGTGTATTCGATTCTCTCTCTGAACATATTGCAATCTTAGATGAAAACGGTTTTATTATATCTGTGAATGCTGCGTGGAGAAGATTTGCAGAAGAAAACGGGGCTAATCACAATAGCCACTGGTATATTGGATCCAACTATCTAGACATTTGCAATAAAGCTTCAAATTATCCAAATGCAAATGAGGGTAATGCTGCGTACAAAGGAATACGCTCAGTAATGAATGGAAGTTTGACTGAGTTTACTATGGATTATCCTTGCAATTCTCCTACCATAGAGCGATGGTTTCGAATGAATGTTACACCTGCATCTGGCATAAAAAAGGGGGTGGTAATAACACACTCAAATATAACCGAACAGAAGAATGCAGAAGAAAAAATAAGAATAACACAAGCAGAAATTTTAGCCCAAAGTGTATCCTTTAATGCTAGTGTTTTAGATTCACTGTCCGAACAAATAGCAGTTCTTGACTCGCAAGGCACGCTTATTTTAGTAAATGCCGCATGGAGACGCTTTACTGAAGAAAGCAAGGAAATTTCCTTGAGTAGTAGTCTTATTGGTAGAACCTACTTAGAAGTATGCGCAAGTATCCCGAATTATCCAATTGGAGATGACTTTGGAGTGGCGAACGCCGGTATCCTCTCAGTAATGAAGGGCATTTTCCCTGACTTCAATATGGAATATCCATGTCACTCACGGACAAAAGAGCGATGGTTTGCTTTGCATGTTGTTCCAATGTATGGCTCAGAAAATGGAGTGGTTCTCATTCATCGTAATATAACAAAACGAAAACTCTTAGAAAAACAAAAATTATTTGAGCAAAGGGAAAAAGTGGCACTTATCAATGGCACAGAAGATTTGATTTGGAGTGTAGGAAAAGATTATAGACTCATTGCGGCTAATGACTCTTTTGTGCAAAGAACTAGAAAATACCTTGAAATCACAATTGTATCAGGTGATTCAGTCTTGAATCCCAGAATATTTTCGTCGGAGGAAATTTCTTTTTGGTCAAGCCTATACACAAAAGCATTGTCTGGCAATTCACAAAAGCAAGAGTTCTATTTGCAAGAAACAGAAAATTCAAAAGGATATTGGCTCGATATTACATTAAATCCTATTTGGCATGAAAATGAAATTACAGGAGTTGCTTGTTTTGCAAAAAATATTACCTCGCGTAAAATTGCTGAACAAGAATTAAAAAAGAGTCAAGACGAATTTATAAAAAGCAATGCGTTGAGTAGCAGTGTATTCAACTCACTTTCCTCTCATATGGCAGTTATTAATTCTGATGGCGTCATAATAGCAGTAAACGCTGCTTGGAAAAAGTTCGCTTTGGAGAATGGTACAACTGAAGACTTCATCGGTATAAATTATATCGATGTATGCGGCAGTATTTCAGATAATAGTGATGCTAAGGCGGCAAATCAAGGAATCCTCTCAGTCATGAATGGCTCATTAGAAGAATTTAATATGGAATATCCTTGTCATTCACCAAAAGAAGAGCGCTGGTTTCTAATGCATGTAACTCCTA
>Ga0209174_10001914_pt1 | contig 14280 bp, 11 predicted proteins | sample JI91814BDNA_FD_187505 | JGI IMG/M metagenome (GOLD analysis project Ga0209174, IMG submission 187505) | Wastewater effluent complex algal communities from Wisconsin, to seasonally profile nutrient transformation and Carbon sequestration -... | ecosystem: Engineered > WWTP > Effluent > Algae...
GGCATCTCGTCCAACAACATCGCGAACGTGAATACCGTTGGCTACAAGGCCTCCATGGCGCAGTTCGAGACGCTGCTCGGCCGCGACACGCCGGCCGGTCAGTTCTCCTCTGGCGGCGTCCGCACCATCACGCAGCAGCGCGTGACCGCGCAGGGCCTGCCGCAAAACACCGACAGCGCCACCGACCTCGCAATCAGCGGCCAGGGCTTCTTCGTCGTCTCGAAGGAGAATGTGGCCTCGACGGGCAATGGCGGCCTTCTCTATACACGCGCCGGTTCGTTCACGCCCGACGAAGACGGCAACCTGCGAAACGCGCAGGGCTTCTACCTGATGGGCTGGCGCCTAGACGGCTTCGGCAACATCCCGACAAATACTTCGTCGCTTGAGCCGATCAGCCTCGGCACGCTCACGGGCACCGCAGAGGCGAGCACCTCGATCGTCCTCAGCACCAACCTGCAGGCCAGCTCGACTGCCGTTCCGGGCTACACGGCGGGCCAGATTTCGTCGGGCACACAGGCGGCAACCTTCCAGCGCACGGTCGAGGTCTATGACAGCCAGGGCGGCGTTCAGCCGATCCGCATCGCCTTCGTGAAGACGGCGGCGAATACCTGGCAGTACGAAGCGATCTATGACGGCGACCCGGCCAATATCGGCGGCGCCGGCAACAACCCGATCGCGACCGGCACGCTGACCTTCAACACGAACGGCACGCTGGCGACGCCGGCGACGCCCGTCACGATGAACATTCCCTGGGCTCCGGCCTCGGGCCTCAGCGCGCAGGCGATCTCGCTGAACTTCGGCACACCCGGCCAGTCCGGCGGCATGACGCAGTTCGAAACCCCGTCGTCCTCGAACTCGCCGATCATCGACGGCGCGGTGTTCGGCCGCCTCGCCGGGGTGTCGGTCAACGCGGAAGGCATCGTGACCGCCGTCTTCGACAACGGCGTCCAGCGCGCCGTATACAAGATCCCGCTCGCGACTTTCACGAACCCCGATGGTCTCACCGCACTCAACGCGAACGTCTATCGAATGAGCGAGGATTCTGGCCCCGTCACGATCTCCGAGCCGAATGTCGGCAGTGCCGGTTCGATCCTCGCGGCGAACCTTGAATCTTCCACCGTCGACCTCGCCAAAGAGTTCACCGACATGATCACGACGCAGCGCGCCTACTCCGCTGCGACGCGCATTATCTCGACCGCAGACGCAATGCTCCAGGAAATGCTGTCCATTAAGAGATAGCGCCGTTTCCTTAAGAGATCGGGGCGCGGCGTTTCATTTCGGAACGCTGCGCCCTCATTTTTCGTCATAACTGCTTGGAATTGGTCGCGTTTTTACGACGCCGCTTAAACCGGGCTTAAGTGCCCCATGCCTATTCTCCCCTCACACAAAGAGCGCCGCATGATGGCGCGGATGGGGTCGAGATGAGTGATGCACGCGTCACGTATGTGATCGGACCGGACGGAGCACCGCTGACGGTGGCCGACCTGCCCAATCCGGATACGAAGCGTTGGGTGATCCGTCGCAAGGCGGAAGTGGTGGCGGCCGTGCGCGGCGGCCTGCTGAGCCTGGAAGAGGCCTGCAACCGCTATACGCTCACCGTTGAAGAATTTCTGGCATGGCAGAAGGCGATTGATCGTCATGGCCTCGCCGGTTTGCGCACCACGCGCATTCAGCAATATCGCGCCTGATCTCTCGGGATAGCGACTGGCAATGCGCCGGATCGAAAGATCCGGCGTTTCGCTTTTCTAGCGGGGAAGATTCTCGAACGGCACTGTCAGCTGCATCGACAGGCCGCTCGTCTCCCATGCATGGGTAATGCTGCCCCCCAACTGGCCTGCGGCACTGCGTGCGGCCATGTCGGTGCCGAACCCACGCCGCGTCGGCGGCCCGTTCAGCGCCGGCCCGCCCTCCTCACGCCATTCCAGTACATAGGCGCCGTCCCGCGCCGAGCCTGAAATGACAACGTGACCGGTTTCGTTTGCGAGCGCACCGTACTTTACGGCGTTGGTCGCCTGCTCGTGCATCACCAGCGCCAGCGCCGTCGCAGTCTTGGAACCGATCGTCGCATCCTCGCCCGTGAAGACGAAGCGGTCCGCGCCTTCTTCGACATAAGGCCGTACCAGAGTCCTCAGCAGACCGAATACTGACTGTCCGTCATCGACCGGCGCACCCATCGTCAGAGAATGCGGACGCACATATTCATGCGCCAATGACAGGGCATTCAACCGCTCGCGGAAGGCTTGCGCAAAGGGTCTGGCTGCATCGTCGCCTCGCGCCGTCAACGACACGAGGCCACCGACCACCGCGAAGATGTTCTTGATGCGGTGCGACAGCTCGTTGGCGAGAAGATCGCGCGCTTCCTCAGACCGCTTCATGTCCTCGATATCGGTACAGGTACCGAACCATCGTTCGATTCTTCCGTCCGCATCGCGAATGGCGAGCGCCCGCCCCAGAACCCATCGATATTCGCCTGAATGGTGCCGCAGTCGATACTCGATTTCGTATGGCTCACCTGTGTCCAGCGAGTGACGCCAGCGCGCCCACGCCCTCTCCTGATCGTCAGGATGGAACATGCCGTTCCAGCCCTCTCCGTCCGTCGATCCGGATGGCACGCCTGTGTAGTCGTACCAGCGCTGATTGTAATAGTCGTGATAACCGTCCGGCAGCGTGGACCATACCATCTGGGGCATCGTATCGGCGATCGCACGGAACTTTCGCTCACTTGCGGCAAGCTCTTCGTTGGCACGGATGCGTTCCGTGATATCCCGCGCCACCGCGACGAGGTTCATAGGCTTGCCGTGTGCGTCACGGGTTATCGAGATCGAGTTGGACGCCCAGACGATCTTGCCGTTCGGCCAGACATAGCGCTCCTCGAGCTGGACGTTGGCGTCGCCGGCAATCGCTGCGTTAACGGCCTCAATATGGCGTTCACGGTCCTCCGGATGCAGGAACTCGCGCACCGAGCGGCCCAGCAACTCGGCGCGCGATCGGCCCAGCAGTTCCGAATATTCCGGGTTGATGAAGACGATCCGGCCATCCAGCTCCTTCTGCACGACACCGATCGGCGCCTTTGACACCAGGCTGAACAAATTGGACTGGCGGCGCTCGGCCTCCGCCGAGCGGTGGCGCATTTCGAGGATTTGGGCGGCGTTGCGGGCCAGTATGTCCAGCATCGCGGTGCGATCGGCATCAAGGCCTTCTGGGTGCGGCACGGTATCGAGCACACACAACATGCCGAAGGGCGCCTTGCCCTCGTAGCTCATCGGCGCTCCGGCGAAGAACCGCAGATAGGGCTCGCCCATCACGAAATCGCTGCGATGGAAACGCGTATCGTCCTTGAGGTCCGAAACCACGACAATGCCGGGCGCGTCCAGCATTCGCACGAAGTCGACCGTCACCGCGCGCCCCTGAACCGCCGGCAGACCCGATTGCGCCACGGCCCATGCGCCGTCGCTACCTGTCAGCGTGACGACAGCGATCGGCATGCCGCTAACGCGAGCGGCAAGGCGAGCGATCTCGTCGAGTTCCGCATCAGGCCCGTAAAGTGCGGGGTCGTTTGCGGCTTGGCGCAGCGTCATGAGTTTCCCAGTGCGGGCAAATGCTTCGGAACCACAGTTCCGGGAACCCGGGATATTACCGGTTTCCCGCGCCCCGCCTATCGCATTTCGCATAGCAAAGGCCGGGGCCTTTGACAGGCCCCAGCCTTTGCCGCCGACAGTGACGAACGCGATCAGTAATCCGGATTGGTCCCGTCAGCCACGGTGCGGCGCTCCTCCTCCGGCGCGGCAGCTTCCGGGCCGGCCGCATCGTCGGTGGAGGCCGCCGCGCCGGGTTCGGCCGATGCACCCTTGGTGCTCACGCTGGCGTCGCCTGAGGCCGAGACCGTGGCGGCAACGGGCTCACCCGGCACAGCGGCAGCCGCTCGCTTGAAGGCGCCATTCCTGGCGGCCTGTACCTGATCGATTGCCCCATTCGCAGCTGCGGCCGGGTCCGGCAGTTCCGGAGTATCCGGCATCTCGGGGAGCGAACCATCGGCCGACAGATCACCCGACCCCGAGCCCGAGCCGAGCGGCGTTTCGAGGGCCGCCGAGCCATACCCGGCCGCCTTCATCGCGGCGTCGATCGCTGCCGCATCCGGCTGGTCCGGCACTTTGACAGCACCCACCGAGCGGTCCTGCACCTGATCGATCGCGCTATCGGCACGCTCGTTCAGTCGGTCCAGACGACCGGTACGGGGGATCGTGGTGTCGAGCGTGCCGTTCACGGTGCCGGAAATGGACCCGCCGATGCCGGACGGGCCAATCAGACCACCTGCGGCACCACCCAGGCCACCGCCCAGGTCGATGGCAAAGGCCGGCGAGATCAGAGCTGTCGCTGCGGCCAGAGAAGCCGCGAGGGACAATGTGCGAAGTTTCGTCATTGTATGCTCTCCGTTGTCTTCCAGCGGGAAGCTCTGTGCTTCCCTCAAATCGACAACGGCGCCGCAGCGGTTTCCATCCCGCCGCCTGGAAAATCATTTCCAGCCGGCATCTCGCGCGGCACGTTCGCCAGCTGCATCAAGGGGTTCCCCGGACTGGCGCGCAGCTATCGCAGCCCGCACCGAGTCAGGCATCGCGGCCGAGGCCTGAGCATAGTCTGCGGATCGCAACGGCACGGCCTCGGCCACCTCGATCCGCCACACGCCGTCCCTCACGCAAGCAAGGCCGGCCAATCCCGCCTCAGCGGCGCGCGATTCAAAGCTCCGGCACCACGCTCCGTCCCTGTCACGAAAGCTGACGCCGATCGCAGCGGGGCCCTCCGGCATGGAAGCAAGGCCATCCTCCAACGCGACCGCAAGCGTGCCGCGCGCCACCAGATGGCCGTCCTCGTCCATCGCCAGAACGCTCGCCGGCGCGATCGCCAGACCTAGCGCCAACCCTGCCGCACCGGCCGCTCCTGAGGCAAAGACCGGCATACGCCACCCCGCGAACAGACCACGCCCCGGCGACGCCGAAATCGACCTCATATCCGTGGGTGTCGCCAAAACAGCCTGACGCAGGCGCTCCGGCACCTCCTCCGAAAGCACATCTGCAAACTCGCCACGAAGTTTCATCGACACTTCGCGCAGCGCAACCAGACGTGCCGCGAGCGCGCTATCGCCCGCAATCGCCGTTTCCAGGGTCATAGTGCTACGCGGGTCGAGATCACCGTCGATATAGCGTCCGAGAATTTCGTCGTCGTAGTTCATCGCCTTCATCCCATCACCGCCGCCGCAAGGGCCGCACGCCCGCGCGAAAGCCGGCTCGTCAAAGTTCCCTCCGGCACGTCGAGCACAGCCGATGCCTCGCGGTAGCTGAGGCCTTCGATCAGCACCAGCGCCACGGCAGATCGCTGCTCTTCGGGCAGCGCCGCCAACGCTTTGCTGAGTCGGCCCACCTCCAGATGGGCCACCGCTGCGGCTTCACCGCCAGGACCTGGCACGTGCTCGACCTCAGCATCTGACATGACGCTTCCCCGTACCCTTGCCGCCCGGCGGCGGTCTATCCAGAGGTTCTGGGCGATCCTGTACATCCAGCTGTCCAGTCTTGTGCCCGCTTCAAATGTCGAGAGCCGCTTCAGCGCACGCTCGACCGTGTCCTGAACGAGATCGTCCGCGTCATCGGCGTGACCGGTCAGCCCACGAGCAAACCGCCGCAGGCGCGGCAGCAGCGCGAGCATTTCCTGTCGGATCGCAGCGGCGGGGTCTTTCATCGTCTTGTCTGGGGAAACAACGGTTCACCTCAACAAATCATCCCGCCTGACAGGCAATGGGACGAAAATCGCCGCAATCACGTTATAATGGCATAGACAGAGGACCACACGTGCCGATGCGGCGAACCACGACGCTACTCACGCTGGCTTGTGCAATGGGCGCCATCGCCCAAGCGCTCGAGCTCGGCAGTCCCCTGCCCGGCGCCGCGATCCGCGACACGCTCTCCCCCATCGTTCGCGACCTGCCGCGCGACAGCCTGGACGCCGTGCGCGAACGGCGGCAGCTGGCACGCGAGGCGCTGAGCGGCCTTCGTGACAGCGTTGGCCGGCCGCTGGGCATCGAAGTCGACCGTGCAGGCCTGATTGAGCGCATGCCGGACGGGACCCGCGCTGTGCGTGGCGAGATATTGGCGACTGCCCCGAGTGCGGCATCCGAGGCCCTGTGGGAAGCCGAGGGCCTAGAAATTGTCCGGCGTGATGTCCTTGAGCCCCTGGGTATCGATCTCGTCGTATTGCGAGGCCCTGACTCGCGATCCGGCCAAGACCTGCTTGCCCGGCTCCGCCAGATAGACCCGTCTGGCAGTTACGACCTCAATCACCTTTACGATCCCTCCGGCGACACGATGGCGGCCGCCGCAGCCCTGGCACCCAGCCCGGGAGAGTGTGACGATTGCCGGATCGGCGCCGTCGATTCCGGTGCTGACACGGAACACGACGCCCTCTCTCGGGCCCGTATCGAGCAACAGGCGTTCGCCGGCGGCCATGTTCTGCCCAGTCAGCACGGCACTGCGATCGCAGCATTGCTCGTGGGCCGGAAGGGCGCGGCACGCGGCGCGCGGCTATTTCTGGCGGACATCTACGGCGGCAAGGCGGACGGCGGCTCGGCTGAATCGATCGCCCGTGCCCTCGCATGGCTCGCTTCCGAGCGCACACCCGTGGTGACCCTGAGTCTCGCCGGCCCGCCCAATGCCGTGCTTGAAGCGGCCATCGAAGCCATGATCTCACGAGGCCATGTCGTTATTGCCGCCGTCGGGAATGGCGGCCCCGCGGCGCCTGCTGCCTACCCCGCAGCGTATCCAGGGGTCATCGGTGTCACCGCCATAGACGCTGCCGGCCGGATTGCCGTGGATGCGCAGCGAGGGCCCGCAGTCGCGTTTGCCGCCTATGGCGTTCACCTGGCGACGGCCCGCTTCGGTGGCGGCGAGGCCGAAATCTCGGGCACATCCTTTGCCGCGCCGCGCGTCGCCGCACGAGCCGCGTTGTTGGCTACGGATGTAGTGCCCGGCAATTCCGAGGTCGTTCGCGCGGCGCTGCAATCCCAAGCGATTGACCTCGGCGCGCCGGGTCGCGACGACATATTCGGCTATGGCGCGCTCGAACCGTTGCAGTTGACCGCCAGCGCGCCCTGATCGTTACAAATTCCTGAATTATCTCAGCACTTTCGTCAGGGTCGTTAAGGCCCCGTTTACGCACCCCCGGCAAATCTTGCCTAGCACCGCCCGGTTCGGGGAGCCGCGGCGTGAACGCGGGGAAGTGTCGGCGTGCCCGAATTTATGCGCTCAATCCTGGGTTGGCGTCTGGCGGCGATCGCTGGCGTCACCCTTGCTGCGGCCGGCCTGCTGTTCTGGCTGGCGACGCAGGCGACCAAAGAGCCAATGGGTCTGCTTTTCTCCGGCCTCGACCCCCGCGATAGCGCAGCGATTGTCGAGCGGCTCGATGCGGCAAATGTTCCCTACGAGATCAAGGGTGACGGTTCGACCATCCTTGTGCCGCAGGATCGCGCTCTCCGCCTTCGCATGCAGATGGCGGGCGAAGGTCTGCCGGCCGGCGGCGGCGTCGGCTACGAGATTTTCGACAAACAGGATGCCCTTGGAGTCACTTCGTTCCAGCAGAACGTCAACAAGCTGCGCGCGCTGGAGGGCGAACTCGCCCGCACCATCCGTTCGCTTGACCGTATCGAGCAGGCCCGGGTCCATCTGGTTATCCCCGAGCGCAAGCTGTTCAATGACGCGGCAGCGCAGCCAACAGCGTCAATCGTCATCCGCGCCCGCGGCGCCATTGCACCGGAACAGGTGCAAGCCGTCCAGCATCTGGTCGCCAGCGCTGTCGAAGGTCTGACACCCAACCGCGTCAGCGTCGTCGATGAAAAAGGCCAACTCCTTGCGGGCGGCGACGGCGATACGTCAACCGCCTCAGTTCAGGCTGCGCTCGACGGCCGCAAGGCCTCGTATGAGGAACGTGTTCGCCGTCAGGTCGAGGGCATAGTCGCCTCGATCGTCGGTCCGGGACGCGCGCGCGTCGAAGTCAACGCCGATCTCGACAGCAATCGCCGAGTCCGGGAAAGCGTAAAGTACGACCCGGACGGCCAGGTCATCCGCTCCACCACCAGCCGCACCTCCAACGCCGACGCGACCAACCAGGCCGGTACCGACGCCGTTTCGGTGTCCAGCAACCTGCCGGGCGAGGACGATCCTGCGGCTGGCGGCACGGACACGTCGCGCGAAGTCAACGCCCAGACGGACGAAACGACCAACTACGAGATTTCCAGCGAAAAGGTGACCGAGACGCAGGACGGCGGCGCCGTGAAGCGCCTCTCGGTCGCCGTCGCCGTCGATGGTGTGTGGACCACAAGCGCAGAGGGCGCGCGCTCCTATCAGGCACGCTCCGACGAAGACATGCAGAAGATCGAAGCACTGGTGCGTTCGACCATCGGCTTCGACGAAACGCGTGGCGACACGTTGCAGGTGGTCAACGTCCAGTTTGCGCAGGAAGAAGCTCAGGCTCTCACGCCCGAGGAAGAACCGTTCCTTGGTCTTGGTATGCCTGAGATCATGAAGCTGATTGAGCTGGCAGTTCTCGTCATCGTTGCCCTGCTGGCCATCCTTCTTGTCTTCCGTCCTCTGATCAGCCGTCTGCTCGCGCCAATCAATGTAGCGCCGGGCATGCCGCAGCTTGCAGGCCCTGCCGGCGCAGCACTCGGCCCGGCTGCTTCGGCAGGCATGCCCGCGATCGCCGGCCAGGCCGGCATGACTGCCCTTCCCGCGCCACGCGGCGAAATCGAGCAGATGATCGACATCGCCCAGGTCGACGGTCAGGTCAGCGCGTCATCGGTCAAGAAGGTCGGCGAGATCGTGGTCAAACACCCTGAAGAGGCCGTCTCGATCATGCGCCAGTGGCTGCACGAGTCCGCGTAAGTCATGGCCCCCAAACCCAAAGCAAAGGATGACATCCGCAGCCTGACGGGGGCCGAGAAGGCTGCGATCGTCCTGCTGTCGCTTGGAGAAGAGCATGGATCGCACGTCTGGCGCATGTTCGACGATGAGGAAGTGCGCGAAGTCTCGCAGATCATGGCCAATCTCGGCACGGTCAGCGCAAGCGTAGTCGAAAAGCTGCTGGTCGAATTCGTCTCGCAAATGTCGACAACGGGCACGCTGCTGGGCACTTTTGAGTCGACCGAACGCCTGCTACAGCGCTTCCTTCCGTCGGAACGTGTCAACGGCGTGATGGAAGAAATCCGCGGTCCTGCTGGTCGAACCATGTGGGACAAGCTCGGCAACGTGAATGAGACGGTCCTCGCGAACTATCTCAAGAACGAGTACCCGCAGACTGTTGCCGTTGTCCTGTCGCGCATCAAGGCTGAACACGCCTCGCGCGTACTCGGAGCGCTTCCGGAAGACTTCGCAATGGAATGCGTCCAGCGCATGCTGCGGATGGAAAGCGTCCAGAAGGAAATTCTCGACAAGGTCGAACAGACCTTGCGCGTAGAGTTCATGTCGAACCTGGCGCGCACACAAAAGCGCGACAGCCATGAAATGATGGCCGAGATCTTCAACAATTTCGACCGCCAGACAGAGGGACGCTTCATTACGGCGCTCGAAGAGCGCAACCGTGAAGCGGCCGAGCGCATCAAGGCGCTGATGTTCACTTTCGAGGACCTTGGCAAGCTCGATCCCGGCTCGATCCAGACGCTGCTGCGCGCCATCGACAAGGACAAGCTGGGTCTGGCGCTCAAAGGCTCCAGCGACGCCGTACGCGACGTCTTCTTCTCCAACATGTCGGAGCGCGCCGGCAAGATCCTGAAAGAAGACATGGAGGCCGCCGGCCCCGTACGACTGAAAGACGTCGACGAGGCGCAGATGGCGATGGTCAACATCGCGAAAGACCTTGCAGCCAAGGGCGAGATCATGCTCGCCGGCAACAAGGGCGAAGACGAGCTGATCTACTGACATGACAGCCAGATCCGAGCCCCGGAAGTTCACGTTCGACCAGCGCTTTGACGACGCGGCTCCCCGCCCGCAGGGCGCTGCTCCGCGCGCCAAGAAATTCTATACGCCCGAAGAGGTCGAAGAGGCCTATCAGCGCGGTCGCGGCTCATTGGAGGCGATGGCAGCGCAATCGCAGTCCTTGGCTCTTGGCCGCATTGCCGAAGTGGCGATGACTGCCATCTCGCAGCTTGACGCGCTCGCGGCGGAGGCACGCGCCGAAGCCTTGACTGTGGCGCTCGCCGCGGCACGCCGCATTGCCGATACGGCGCTGAATCGTTTTCCGCTCGATGTGGTCGAGCACACGATCCGCCAGTGTCTTGCGGAAGCTGCGCATGAGCCGCGCGTCGTCATCCGCGTCGGCATGGACCTTGCCGAAGACCTGAAGTCGCGCCTCGCCGCAATCACCGATGAGGTTGGCTTTGCCGGCCGCATCGTCATCATGCCCGACGCGCGGACCGCCGCCGCCGACTGCCGCCTCGAATGGACCGATGGTGGCGTAGAACGCAACGCAGCTGCCATTGCTGAACGCATTGAGAGCGCACTGGAACGCTTCATGGAAGCCGACCGTCGCCGCGCCGAACAGACTATCGGAGCCTGAAGGCCATGACCGGAACTGACGACATCGAACTGAACGACCTGACGCCCAGCCTGCGTGCGCAGGAGACCAGCGACGAGCCGGACGACACGCCCCGCAGCGGCGCCGATCTCGAAGCCGTCTTCGACGTGCCGGTCAGCGTTTCCGCCGTTCTGGGCAAGACCGCGATGGAGGTGAGCCAACTGCTCAAACTCTCGCGCGGTGCGGTGGTGGAGCTCGACCGCAAGGTCGGTGAGGCGATCGACATCTACGTGAACGACCGCCTGGTCGCGCGCGGTGAAGTGGTGCTGGTGGAAGACCGCCTTGGCATCACCATGACTGAAATTGTGAAAGGCGCTCAGGGCTGAACGGCCTGACAGCGAGGGGGTAGAGCCATGCGGCTGATGATCGTTGGAAGCCTGAACGGGCAACTCGGTGCAGCAACCAAGATTGCGATGGATCGCGGTGCGAAGGTCGTGAACGTTTCGCAGGTGTCGCAGGCTATGGCCGAGCTTCGGGCCGGGCGCGGCGCCGACCTGCTGATGGTCGAGGTGAGCCAGCCCATCTCCGAGCTGGTGAAGATGCTGGGCGCCGAGCGCATCCACGTTCCCATCGTCGCTTGCGGCATCGGAACCGACGCCCGCGCAGCCGTCGATGCGATCCGTGCGGGCGCCAAGGAATATCTCCCCCTCCCGCCCGACGCGACACTCATCGCGGCAGTACTTGAAGCCGTTGCCGATGAAAGCCACCAGTTGGTCTACGAAGACCGCGCCATGGAAGGCGTCATCAACTTCGCCGAGCAGGTCGCCTCCAGCGAGGCGTCGATCCTCATCACGGGCGAAAGCGGGACTGGCAAGGAGGTCCTCGCTCGTTTCGTTCACCGCAAGTCGAACCGCGCCGACAAGCCGTTCATCTCGATCAACTGCGCGGCGATCCCCGACAATCTGCTCGAATCCGAACTCTTCGGCCACGAGAAGGGCTCGTTCACTGGCGCGATCGCGCGCCGCGTCGGCAAGTTCGAGGAAGCCGAGGGCGGCACGCTGCTGCTCGACGAAATCAGCGAAATGGACGTACGCCTCCAGGCAAAGCTGCTCCGCGCCCTTCAAGAGCGTGAAATCGACCGTGTCGGCGGTGGCAAGCCCGTAAAGGTGAACATCCGCGTCATCGCCACCTCCAACCGCGACCTCGCGGAGGCTGTTAAGGCCGGCAACTTCCGCGAAGACCTCCTCTACCGCCTCAACGTCGTGAACCTGCGTGTCCCGGCACTGCGTGAGCGCAAGGCCGACGTCATCGCCCTCGCCCGTCATTTCGGCAAGAAATACGCCGCCGCGAACGGCATGCCGGATCGCGATCTCGATGCGACGGCCCGTGCTGCCCTGCTCGCCCATCCCTGGAAGGGCAACGTCCGCGAGCTCGAGAACACCATCCACCGCGCCGTTCTCCTGGCCCGCGGGCCCGAGATCACCGGCGACGCCATCCGCATGCCCGACGGCAGCCGTGTCGAAGACACCATTGTCACCGGCGGCGGCGACATTTCCGGCCGCGCGGCCATGGCGGCGGAAGCGGTCACCCGCTCCTTCGTCGGCCGCACGGTGTCTGACATGGAACGCGATCTCATTCTCGAGACGCTGAACCATTGCCTGGGCAACCGCACGCACGCCGCGAACATCCTCGGCATCTCGATTCGCACGCTGCGCAACAAGCTAAAGGAATACTCTGAAGCCGGCGTCGCCGTACCGCCGCCCGGCGCCGGCGAACTCCGCGCCGCGGGCTGATTCTTAGATGAGCGATGTGAATTCATCGCCACCTGCACGCAGCGGCGGTAACATCGCCGCGGCGTCTGTTATGTCGTCGCTCCGCGGCGGCGAGCTGCTGCTGCCTTTCGGCATTCTCGCGATCCTCGCGGTGCTGCTGGTCCCACTGCCGACCTTCCTGCTGGATGCGGCGCTGGCGCTCTCGTTCACATTCTCCATTCTGATCCTGATGACGGTCTTGTTCATCCGAAAGCCGCTGGAATTCAGCGCCTTCCCGACGATCCTCGTCATTGCGACCATGCTGCGCCTGTCGCTGAACATGGCTTCTACACGGCTGATCCTCGGCGAGGGCCACAACGGCACCGACGCCGCCGGCCATGTCATCGAGGCATTCGGCAACCTGCTGATGCAGGGCAACTTCGTCATCGGCATCATCGTCTTTGCGATCCTGATCATCGTGAACTTTGTCGTCATCACGAAGGGTTCGGGCCGCATCGCGGAAGTCAGCGCCCGCTTCACACTCGATGCCATGCCCGGCAAGCAGATGGCGATCGACGCCGATCTTTCTGCTGGCCTCATCGACGAGAAGGAAGCTCGCACCCGCCGCAAGGAGCTGGAAGGTGAGAGCAATTTCTTCGGCGCCATGGATGGCGCCAGCAAGTTCGTGCGCGGCGACGCGATCGCAGGCCTGCTGATCACCATCATCAACGTGCTCGGCGGTCTCGTGATCGGGGTCGGCCAGGAAGGCATGGCGTTCGGCGATGCCTTTCAGACATATACGCTTCTCACCGTCGGCGACGGCCTCGTCACCCAGATCCCCGCGCTGATTGTCTCCACTGCCGCCGGCCTTATGGTCTCCAAGGCGGGTGTCGAGGGCGCCGCCGACAAGGCCATGTTCGGCCAGCTGAGCTTCTATCCCCAGGCGCTCGGCATGGCCTCGTTCATGACCGGGGTTATGGCGCTGCTGCCCGGCGTTCCGACCCTGATCTTCCTCGGCATCTCCGCCGCGGCCGGCTACGGCGCGTTCGCCGCCAGCCGCGCCCGTGTCAACGCCGAGGCCGCCAAGGCCGAAACCTTGCGCATCGACACCGCCAGGCCGCCCGCCGAAGAGCCCATCTCCACCGCGCTAGCGCTCGACCAACTGAAGATCGAGCTCGGCTATGGTCTACTGCCGCTCATCAACGACAGCCGCGGCTATCGTCTCACCGATCAGATCAAGTCACTCCGCCGCCAGATCGCAGGCGATCTCGGCTTTGTCATGCCCTCCGTGCGCATCCTCGACAACATGGCTTTGGGTGCACAGGAGTACCGCATCTCCGTGAAAGAGGTCGAAGCCGGCCGCGGCGAACTGATGCCAGGCCAGCTCATGGTCATGGACCCGCGCGGCGAGGCGATCGACCTCCCCGGCATGCCGACTCGCGAACCGGCCTTCGGTCTGCCTGCGGCCTGGATCGAGGAAGACTATCGCGAGGAGGCCTCGTTCCGCGGTCTCACCATCGTCGATCCTGCGACGGTACTCACCACGCACCTCACCGAAATCCTCAAGGAACACATGCCCGAGCTTCTCTCCTACGCGGAGACCAAGAAGCTCATCGACGATCTGCCGGCCGAAACCAAAAAGCTCGCCGACGATCTCATCCCGCAGCAGGTTTCCATGGCCACCGTCCAGCGCGTTCTCCAAACGCTGCTGTCGGAACGCGTGTCGATCCGCGACCTGCCGACGATCCTGGAAGGCATCGCCGAAACCGCCGGTCGCGCGCATACAGCGATGCTTATGACGGAACACGTCCGCACCCGCCTCGCGCGCCAGATCAGCCGTGCCCAGATCAATGCCAAGGGCGTGTTGCCGCTCATCGCCCTCTCGCCGCAATGGGAACAGGCCTTTGGCGAGTCGATCATCGGTCAGGGCGAGGAGCGCCAGCTCGCCATGGCGCCCTCCAAGCTCCAGGAGTTCATC
>Ga0209174_10001915_pt1 | contig 14279 bp, 17 predicted proteins | sample JI91814BDNA_FD_187505 | JGI IMG/M metagenome (GOLD analysis project Ga0209174, IMG submission 187505) | Wastewater effluent complex algal communities from Wisconsin, to seasonally profile nutrient transformation and Carbon sequestration -... | ecosystem: Engineered > WWTP > Effluent > Algae...
CCGGCAACAATTTGGAAATCCGCAGCTTCCATGTTGATCTTGTAAGTGAAACTTCTCTATCGCGAATATCCACATACACGAGCAGCATACTACAATAAATGCTACCAATAGTATAACAATAAAGCCAATTACAGCAGGCTTTTCTACAACAAATGTCACTATGACGCCCATGGTAGATTGTAGACTGGAAGTATTATATGTTGTACTGGTCATATGCTCTGCAATAACGACAGCTATCCTAGTTTCTCCTCAGTGTTATATGTAGCCGATTATATGATAGTGTTTGGCTTTCATAAGTACGTGCCATAATTTTAAAAACTTGTTATAAACAAACTATTACATCTAATACTATGAGCTTTAACTTTCCATTCTTCGGTTGGGGTTCTACTCCGGCAACTACGCCGTTACCGCGTCCAACCCGGTTACCACAGTTACCACGTCCGCCTCCACCTTCTCCTACCAGTTCTCCTATCAGACCACCATCTACGGAATTGATACAAATGGAACCGTTGGAATCGAGACGTGGAGTCCATGATAGTGGTATGCGTAATGGTGATATTGTCCCAGTAACGCAACAGACATACCAACCCTCAATCATGGTATACAAGTATCGGGGACAGATAGTATACACTTACCAAGATCTTCGAATTTCTGATGGATTGGTTACGCTGTATGATGCTGATGGTAATGAATTGGGTGTTCCTTCTGGCGGACTCACTGGTAGGGGAGATGGAAAGTTACCCAACTTCTATGACGAAGCTGAGTACTTGGGCACCATTAAGGCTCCTGAATTTATTCCCTACGAACCAATAGATATTAGTAAGTATTTTCCGTCAAGTGACCGAACTGGTAAAGATGAATATGGTCACAGACAGTATCCGGCACCTGTGTAACAGTGTAACAGTGTCAACAGTGTCAACCGCATAATTAGTCGAGCAGTATAACTTTTAAAAACGTTACTATGGTCATTGTAGTAGAATATTTACCGTTGTTTAGTACCACTTCCACCAACTTAATCCCTCTTTGCAACTCTGGTTAGATGTAATAATGATTCTCTTACGGTCTGTCAACGCCATACATATGATGTAAATAAGTAGATAAACTGCAACAAATAGTTGGAACAGAGCATAGATAAGTAGTAACCAATCAACAGATCTATCTAGGATATATCCAGGAGGGTACACGATATACAATATAATAATAGAGATCAGCAAACTTATAGCTAGCGACGACCACCACGTCAAACACATACCCACAAACGCGATAACAAAGACTATTATTAACACTATAAGTGTTATAATAAGAGCGTAGCCCAATGTTACTGTCATTGTAAGCTTACTTATATTACGTTTATGGACGCGTTATACAATTGCAATTTGAGTATATTGTTTTATTTTTAAGGAACCATTATATGGTATCAGATATGGGTTGCAAGTAACTTTTAAAAACCTAATGCTGTGGTAATGGTAGTCAGTTAATACGGATATGTAACAACAGTTAGACTAGGATAATCCAATATCACCAAAACGGGCGGATGTATCCGATACTCCATCGTACGACTGCCATCTAAATATTGCGTCTATTTTCTTCTGAATCGGTGGTTGGACTGGCAACTGTAATGCGGAGTCGGATCCAGGGCCGCTACTATCAGATTTTGGCGATCTGGGAGTCAAGACGTGCATGTAGCAATTCCCCAATTCTTGTCTAACGCTATGTATAGCTCCATGATCTGGCATGGGTATAATCTTTACGTCTCTAACTGGATAACTTCGCTGTTCCACCTTGTCGCTTCTTAGTTCCATGCTAATATTGAGACTTTGGTCGGTGATGATATGTTTGAGCTTGTGGCCCTGTATGATATCCCGTTGTATCATGTCATTGATCATTCGGTAAGCCGCTAATCTGGCATCTTCCGGACTCATACCCATATAGTAGACCATTCGCTGCTCATTCAGAAGTCTGAGTAAAACGTGACCGTGGCATGGATCAGGGTGACACCAACATCCCAATGTATGTCCTTCCAATTCCCACAGTGAATTCCATAGATGGGAAGAACTACGTATATGTTCCTCGTATTTTATACATGCTGCTTCGGCAGACCCACATTGACTGATAGTATACGGATTGTACCACTTTGACCGTTGGAGATTCCAACCACCACGATGACATTCCCGTCCAATATACAGGGTACAGTTCTGTACTATCAAACCACCGGCTATTTTAATTTTTACTACACCCTCATTAGCTATATTCATGTTATAAATAGATTAGATATACTTACAGACTGGTCTGACAACAGATAGTATTGACTTTTTAAATCAGTCAGAGTATCGTGAAATAATGTCCTGGTACACTACGTTATCGCAATCTATGTACGTTAATTTAACTTTCAACTTATCGCGGTGCACCGAGCTAATAGGATATGGTAATGTTACAGTAATAATCTCTTTCCTATAGATTCCCGGTGGTATTAATTCAGTGATAACAGATGAATACTGTGTACCGCCAATATACGCTCCGTTTAGATGTACATCAATATAACATATACACTCCGCAAATGTCGGCTCGCCTGGTTTGTATTCTACTGAAAACCACACTGATTTTATCTTACCGTACCTGTTCTTATTTTCATTATATGATACCTCGCTACCACTATGAATGTGCGAATATTCAACCGCTGCTCCTTTTCGCTTCTTGTCCATGGTGGACCGTGAGTTTGTGTCTTGCTGACAGTATTCCGACTATCTTGTTTCTTCTCTATAATGTCTGATGTAAATTTTGTAATAATAACCTACTGCGTTATGTCAATTATTATCCTACTTGCTTATAGATATTACATTATTCTATTACAATCGCTTTTGTATGTGCGATTGGAGTACGAGAGTTGCAATTTCATATACAGATTTGAGACCATTTGGACATAATATCATACTTCCGAACCGTAGCATTACAACATAAACATCATGAATAAGAAGGGTCTTCGTCGACAGCGTGCACAGAAACGTAAACAAGAGTTAATTGCACGTAAGCAGCTACGTCAGGAGCAACTTAATTTTGACTATCTTCATTTACTTCCTGTTGAAGATTGGGTTAATATATTCATGCAAATGACTGATGCTACGACATTTCAACGTTTGGCATCAACGTGTAGATTATTATATAATATAAGTCGTAATACTTCCTGCATTAGCCGAATGTATATGACCAGATTCTATTTTAGTTGCGCTGGTAAATGCGAATACAGGCGCTTGAAATTTCAAGCAACTGTTGATGGTAAGTTTCACGGACCTGTGGCTAGGGTAGAGCATTCAATTGCCAATAAAATAACGTACTACAACTTCGGCGTATTGCATGGATGGAAAACCAGCTTCAATAAACATAAACCTTATAAGGCGGTGCTTTACAACAATGGTAATATCGAAGAGGTTCGTCTTCGTATACCTAACGGTATGGAAAACTTCGTTAAACAAACTCCCGAGATCGAAGGACCCAGTTTGCGTGACTACTATAATGCAACGGACTGCGCGTATAGCGGTAATCCGTTCAGAGGCGAAATGTATGTGTCTGTACGTACATCTGAGAAACCTACTGCTCACTTACGTGGATACATAATAGGAATGCTTACACTCCCCAGTAGAACAGAAGCAAATTTCAATCGCGATGTTAGACATATAGATGTAATTGGTAAGGGTTATGTATGTATGACCGTTGACATAATCATGGTAGAAGGTAAGTGTGTATATGTTACTAATATGTATCAACCCCACCTTAGTAGAAGGGTATACACATTCGACGAATGGACCTTATTCTTCGAGTATTATGAAGATGGTAATTTGAAATGGTATCTATTCTGCACTAATAGAGCCGTTAATACTATATTCATCCAACGTCGCACAGATATCCATACTATGGATAGTCACGAAGCCGCCTGGTTAAACAATGGCGAATATAGTGTCCGCATTTCCGGTCACTGGTTATTTCAGGAGGTACGCGTGATACCGAAGCTCGTTAGCTTGCTGTTCGTCAAGGCAGATTATCGACACCTTGTGGATGTAAATGCTATTGATAAAGTGTTAATTAGCGTTATTGGGGATATGAACATAGATATGTTCGGTCGGATTATGCGCAGTGTACCGCGAATTCGGGAACCGAATGATGGAGAGGAGGAAGATGAGGAAGAGGACAGCAGTGACGAAGAAGAAAGCGAGGAAGATGTGCAGGAACGACACACCAGATACGCATTCCCGCGTCTATAAATATACAGACTCTATAACTTTTTAAAAACTCTACAGCTTGGATTTATTATACACTTCGTCCAAATAATATTCAACTATCATACTGTCTGTGGGTGTAATTACGTTATTGTATACATCAATACAATAGGATATTTCATGTATAGTATCGCCAAGATATCTACGAATTTCAACATCATCTTTTGACAGTTCAAGGTTCAAGGCGTGTTTACGGACTCTAATGTTCCAAGCCAAGTTTGATCTACGTAGATGAGATACGAGCGAATTGTCGCCGACTTCAATTTCGCGTTTCAGGAAGTCCTCTGGTATTGCCTTATCAACATTTATATTCGCAACCAATTCTATTCCTCCATTGCTACTAAATGAATTACTATATCCAGTACCCTTAAAATTGACACCGAAATATCTACGCTCCCTAGTGATCAGATTTGTTATCCATACAGATACAATAGTTTCGATATCCTTAAGGATAATTCTTTCTTCGTTATGTACGGAATTAGGAATTCCATCAGGGTAACCATCAGAAAGAACGGATGAAGCTAATTTACCATTTAACTCCAATAATTTCTGATTGATTACTGGTGTTTCCATGATTATAATAGGTTAGCTGGTATGCTTTTATAAAAATAACGTCAGTTTAGATAATGTATATTTCATACATTTAGATGAAATAATGCCATACGATAAGGGAAATAATACCAGATATTCCCGTCACTAGTAACGCATATCCCAACCGCAACACTGTTCCATAATATCTAAATGGTTTGGTACTAGTAGGATCTTGAATAAAAGTCTCGTCATACAGTAAATGTAAAAAGTCAAACCATGCGATGATAGCAATAAATAACAGAGCACCAATAATTAAAGTGGCTATAGTGAACAGGGATATTTTAGTCTTAGCAGCGCCGCTTAGTTTCTTATTGGGATCTTCGGGCTCTGTCCCTTGCTTCTTGTTCTGTGTTGATGTTACCCCAGCATCAATAAAACCTAATGATGTAGACGTACCTAACGGTTTTTGTGCCTCCGTTACCACAGCCAGACTGGGGAGACCCACACTGGTGGCTGCCACAAAATTGGCAACATGTTGTATTGGCGGCGCCACTGACATATTGATATGATGTGTTTTATCAACGGAAATACTTTTAAAATAACTATGTTCGAGACACCGGAAGGGAATTTATATACCCTAGAGAGCATCGCTCCGTGGGTTATTAAAGTTAATCAATCCATAAACAACCTATCCATAAGCGAGGAGTGTCAAATACAACAATACTACGACACACATAGTCCAGAATGGTATAGTAATGACAAAGAAAGAAGTGTTATCCCTGTATTATGTCAGTTGAAGGTTAACCACATCGGATCAATGTCGCTATGGAACCAGATATATGGGGAAGATTTTTTAATTACATTAGTGGATAAGATGTACATTAAACATCCCTCTAGGTTTGTAGATGAGTTACATGAGTTGGGTATGAGAAAGTTAGCCAATGCGTTAAGACGACGTTTTAAATTGTTTCCATCAAGTCATAAGTTATGTAATCTGGGTTAGTAAATGAGCATTAAGAGATGTACTAGCGTTATTTAAAAGCTACTGACTCTTCTCAATACGATACATTATCCATCTGCTATCTGCCATGCGATATACAGCTACCAGATGATCCACTACAATGGTTTGACTACTTTCGTAATGAGCTACTGGAAATAGATCATCAGTAGTGACACATCTATTTTCCATTTCCAATTGGTATCCATAGTACCATACCTTGGTACAATATGGTTCAACTGACACCACAAAGCCATGAGCTAGATGATAGATTTGTTGTTCGTGCTTGGCCTTAATTCTTATTATCTCAGCGTTAGAATTCCAGCTAACGATGGCAACACCTTCGTTATCGGTTACATACACTCTTCCACATTCGGATTCGTGAACACTAACCACTTTGTTTCCCCATCGTAAGGTGGCGGTTAGTTTATCTTTCACCCGTTTTTCAACCAATGTAAACCCAACATATTGTTTCCAGATAATTGAACCAAGATTACTCCAACAGAAATCAGGTGTAATTTTGGGATTATCGACAACCGCAGCTACGCTCAAATCGTCCATAGTGATATTGTGCAAAATAGGTACAACACAGTTAGCGTCGTACACGTTTACAGACACCTTGCGTGATAGACCATACACGGTTACTGATTTAGATCCTTTTACCAAATCCCCAGTGTGACATAATGGAATATCGCGTTTATCATCCAAAGGATCGTCCATAACCGCCAGGCGAGATCTTTTGATGTCAGTAAAGTCAAACTTAATACTCTGTCCAAAGTAGGAACTGGCTGTGGCGTTGTCCATTTGAACATCACTGATACATACCGCCCATTCCCTTAACATTCTGGTTACCTTCTCGATACTCTTGATCTCAGAGGTAAAGTATATGAGTGGTCCTAGTTTGGTCGGTGTCTGCTCCAACATGTGAACCAGATGACGATTATTGCAATCTTTGGCAGCCTGTAACGCAAGATACTCTTCAATGGGTAATCCCATAGAACGTAGGAAATATACGAAATTGATAGGTGCAACGCTGATACGACCATCCGTCCAGTATACTACCTTGGTCTTATTTCCACTCTGTTGATCAGGTATATATTCTTTCATTAAGCCTGCCAAGTATTTCAATCTCACTAACCAACATGCTGGAACTCTTACATCTCCACCGATGCATTTTATAGTTATCAATGGTTCAGCCATATCTTACTTATTCTATTTCAAAACAGAGGATGAAAGTGGGCAGTTGGTCGACGTATGTCAGTAGTATATCATTTTTCTTTACGTCATGTTAGCATTGCCATGATGAATGGAGTTTTTAAAAGTTGAAAATTGGAGTAGTGTGGATATGTGACCTTCGCTTGAATATTAGTAGCAGACTATTCACGAACTCTATCGTATACTGCATATACATACCAAAGTTAAATTTGTTGGCCGAAGAGGACTATCCGAGATGTCTAGTCCTGGCTCTGCCATACGTAAGTGTGTTATTAACTGTCAAATAAAGTATTAGAGGTAATCTTACACTTATATAACTACATAATTAGAAAACATAATTGATAGGAATGTACGAATATAGCTGGATAATTTGGACATTCGATGGTTTCATTATTGCCGTCCTGTTATGGATGCTGTTATTAATGAAAGAGTATCGGTGCTGTCTCTCCTGTCCGTTTGCATGTATGGTAGTAATTTGTATACTAGCTATTATACTAGAAGCAGTGGGTTTGGAGCGAGATGCTATAATACTGGGATCTCTTCCTCTTATGCTTATAGGTCTGATCGTAGTATGTTCATTCATCATTATCGTTCTTGCCTTCACTGTGGGCTTTGTCACATATTGTTTCTATTCTGTTTTCAACAATATGAGAGAATGTCTCGATGAATTGTTCACTAGAGATCGAGTATGTGGATGCTGTATTTATACTTACCGACTTGTTCGTAGACTGTGGCAGTCTGCGACCATGTGTTTCGCTAGGTGCTTATGTTGGAAAGTCGACATGGCGCGTATAGATTTCGGTGACGATGAGCACCTGTAATTGTTCGTTTTTAAAAACCTTCAGCGTTGAATGCTATAACGACTCATACATGTATTTCATGTAGATCCCCTACACACGTATTTCATGTAGGTCCCCTACACACGTGTTTTACACACGTATTTCATACACGTATTTCATACACGTGTTCTACACAGGCCACAGTCGTTCGCGCAATGGTACATATATCTGCAACAAACGATCTACTCGTCCTGGTGGACATGGACCTCCATGTATATCAGCTAATTGTTCGCTGAACATAATTACATCATCCATACTTAATCCACCAGTTACTGGTATACGTGCAGCCATGATTAGAAGTAAGTGGTCTGCCCAGATACCATTGCTACCGTCGAAATTTGGGGCTTGTCCTACATCTCTAATTATAACATTTACATAGTTTATGGCCTCTGGAGTTAGACCTATATGACGCCACCAGTTGAACAAATAGATCTTCTGCGCATCATTGATGGGTCCTAATTTTGACAAATCATACTGAATAATGTCAGATAGATACTTGAGATTGCCATCGCACTTGTGTACATCGAAAACAGATTGATCAAACTCACCAGCAGCTAACTTGCGTTGAAACTCCGCTTGCCTATCCAACTGTTCGAATATCAATCTTCTTTCTTCGTCTGTTCGACATACTGGTGTAAAAGTATCTGATGTGTGAAATTGTTGATTATCTTGCAACTCAGGAGGTTGACCTGTTTGCTGTATAGTATGATGAACTGGGTGTCGAATTATGGGATATTGCGACTGTGGAGGTTGCTCTTGTACAGGTAGTTGCATCTGGTTTTGTATCGGTTGTTGTCCTCGTTGTTCCAGTAATTGTTGATATGTTAGCAACTGCTGATATGGCTCCTGTTGATTTGCAACATCAAGCGCGTTCCTTAACTGCTCAGCCGTTAACGGACCAGCTGATTGTATGTAATTAACAAATGGAGCATTGCGGTTATAGGGTCCTGGCTCACCCATCTTTTACTATGGTATTTTATAACAAAAGGGTACTGTTATGATTAGTTATTTAAAATAATTTCTTTAACTTACCACCATACAACATTAAACCAACTTGTATCTTCCGTAATTACGAAAGATTTGAATACAATCGCGTAAACTTAATAATGAAAATTGTCATATATTGTCAGTTTTCGAAACAATGATCAGACACCGCCAACTTTCCATTGTCGATTAGATATGACACAAATAATGTACCCCATGATATTGCCCACTAGCCCATAATAATCAAGGTAGCATAATTAACTAAACCACAATGCAGCAGGATAACGAAAAGTCTAGGTCTAATGAACCAATATCACACGACGAAATATGCGCAAGGATACATACAAATGTACAAGCACTTCACCCGGATAAAATATGGTACACCGCGGTCTCAGGTTCCGGTGTTCTGATTGTGCCATGCCACATATGCCACGGTTCCGCGTTTCCTGGATGTCCGTCGGGACCGGAAAAATGACTTCGTTCTGGTCTACCAACAAAGAATACATTATGTGTTTGGGTTGTGCTAACAAGAACCCAGACAAAGTATACCGTCCATTTTTCAGTTATCGTGACATGGCCAAAGAGCGGTGCTTCTTGTTAACCGGACATCCATCTACTTCTCGTCTGTATACAGATGCGTCATACAAAAGTAGTTACGGTGGTCATTTTTGTTCTATCGAAGACGAACGTAGAGAATTGGAATCTGGAATTCCTGCTACATGTCAATGTCATCGTTGTAAAAGATAGATCTAGAGTGTAAGATATGGGGAGAACAATAAGGATATACATCTAAACTTGATAACCGCTATAGTCTGTTAGTTTTTAAAAGTATAATGCAATTAGTTATAATATACACTTAATGTAATCTTCTGACATGCGCATGATCGATAAGATCCCAAGGACCATTGCTATGTACTGGCAGATCATTAGGAAACAGTACGTCAGTCAACAACCATCGTCCAAATACCCAACCAGCAATATAAAATAGTATCTTAGCGCCACGGTAGATGGGATCCCACTTATTAGGATCGCCCCATACCATTATGTAGTATACTATCTCATAAATGATAATAAACAAAACAAGATAGAATAGTCCCCATGCCCAAGGTGCAAAAATTAAGCCAGTTATAAACGCCATAATCATACCAGCCTCTGGTGTACATAATAGATTATAACATTTATCAACGCATACATTCATACTACCGATAGTACCTTCAGTAGCCACCTTTATAGATGGAAATGGTATGGATGTGGTACCCTTAGGGAACAAATCCTTCAGACATCTAGGTGCGTAGAAGCATTCTTCACTTGGAATAGCAAATATGTTGTTAATAGGGTTCCATCTATCCATTTATGCTATATTATTGTTTCGTCGGTTATATGTTACCATACTGTTGTTTTTATGTTTTAAAAAGTTATAGTCTGGTGTACGAACTAACACTGATTATGGAGTAGGATTCGTTGTACCAACAGTTGACGCTTGCGGCATATCTATACGGCTACGCGGTACCCGGAGGAAACGAGCCACGTACGATCTCAACGAAATTTTGATGCATTTGTCTCATAGTTAGGTATTTAAACCCAGGTTCTTGGTTAACTGTTTGTTTTACCACCATATTACCATCAATAAGTTTTACTTCTCGTTGTATATAATATGGGGATAAATCGCTCATCAAAATGCCGGTCGGCGATAGCTCATTTACGTCTGGATAGATTGCTACACCGTTGAAGTCATACCCTGGTCGATTGTTGAAGGTTCTAATAGTATCATAAAACTTGTCGATATCTGAGGAGAATAACTGCACCCTTTCTACATACGTTTTCCAGGGTAGTTGAGGTGTACCGGACGGATAACCTAACAACCGATGCATGTTATCTAGCTTTCCTGGATTACCATAGCCAATCCATAGTATGATAATAGCAAGTTTAGTCAATTTTCTAACATCTTCGTGAAGTAACAGCGGATTGATAGCTTCCATATCCTTCAATACGAGCATGTCGTTCGTCTGCACGACAAATCTATCTCCTCTTACATCTGGCTCATCGTTGTTGGGTGGAACTAGATATTTCTTGGAGAACCAATTGTCGTTCAACGATAGAATATACGCGCCATAATGTATAGCGTCTTTATATTCTGAGATAGATACAATGCCTTCACCATCGCTAATGGATTTTAGCCACTGTGTCCAATCGACTATAGGTGCCTTTGGAGCCTCAAGAGGTCGCTGTAGATAGAAAGAAATGGCTTCCATAATCTCCGGGGTGCTTCCAACCATATTACCCTTCGAATCTTTCTGTGTGAGGTCCATACCATGGAAGTAAAGGAATGTGCCAAATTCGTGGTATACTTCAGCCAAATGACGTCCATCTACCCCGTCCGCCTTTGTGTATAGAATAGACCATGGATTATCCAACACTTCGTCTGGAGTCATGGGATTAACCAGATAGTATAAATCGGTTTCGATTCTTTCATGTAAACATGGATTACTGTGATCAATAAGGGCTTCAACTGCTTCGCTTCTAGTACATAAACCCGTAATGATAAGGTTGGATAGATATCCGTGGTCGATAGCCTCCTTCATAATAATGCGTTTATGTTTGCTCCAATCCATGATGTGTCGGTATGTGGTTAGAATGTGGTAAGTTGAAATTTGGAATCACACTAATATCCTATCATTTATATGCGCGGATGTGTCTGGTATATACATAAATTTCATATAATGGTAATTATCTTATCCTTGGATACGTGGGCGTATTATAGCTTTACATAGACGCATGACCACGGTTGCTACATTTTCTGCCATTTGCATCCGACTACTGACCAACATGGTGAATACTTTCCTACCATACACTAACTTAGATTCTGTTAGATTACTAGATAGTAAGCGATTGAATAAGCAGATAAGCGAAGCTCTGCAGATATTACGTGTACTACGTTCTCTACATGCCATAGCATATCATTATAATTGTCAATATACAGGCGGTACGCTAGCAGAATACATAGCATCATTGCGTAAGATACATCTACAATACGAAGGAAAGTATTACATCTATCACAACAACGATAATATGTGTATAATGTCTACAAACCCTATTTATATGGCTGGTTGGCAGCAAGTGAAGTTAGGATTCTGTTTCCATCCTGCTGTTCGCATGTGGTTTGGCTACGAGCAGTCGTTAGGTTTCTACATAAATTGTTGCATACATGAATTCATATCACGTGGAGGTAATCATAATTTCGAGCTACGTCCGTACCAACATGATGTGTCTAATGCTATACCTCCGTGGTTAACAGAGGACTTCAGTCAACGACATCGTGGTAGCCTTTGTAGTAAACAACCGGAGTATTATGTGAGGTTATTTGGTAATGAAGTGTTCTACGGTTACAGTTGGCCAGTATCGTAGTTTTTAAAAACTATGATACGAAGTTTGATAGATGTGAATATCTAAACGTACATGGTTAAATAACTAACAGTTTTGATACTGTCCGAATAGTAACTTAGATAACAACATACCATGGTATTAAGAGATAATGAACCGGTAGAAGCGGCTGGTATACTACTCGGTGTACCAGTAAGCGTACCAGTTGACTATGATGTCGATAATTATCAGGTTGATGGTGAAAAGGAGGATGAGAATGTTGACTATGTAGACTCGGTGTCTACTATGTCTGTTGTTGAACGTGATACAGTTGAACGTGATACGGTTGAATGCGATGCTGTTGAACGCGATGTTGAACGTGATGTTGAACGCAGTATACCACGTGATGAGAATGGTAGAGAGCAAATTCCGTGTCGGGGTAGGCGACATAGATGTTGTGGGTCATCTAGTAACTCGTCCAGCGACTCTGATAGTTCGTCTAGCGATTCTGATAGTTCATGTGATTTTGACCATAGTTCCCATGGTAATCTCGAATCTTATAATATCCATCGCGACTACGATCAATCATCTGATTCTGATGAAGAACTCCAGGTAGTTGGCGGTAGTCACGATAGTAACGATAGTAACGAACCAGCGGATATGGAAGTTGTCGGCAGTTCATTAAGCGACTCTTCGGACTCTTCAGGCTCAGACGATTCTGATAAGACACTTCCTGATGTATATATCTATAGAAAAGGTAAACCTGTAAAAGTAAAGGTTATCCATAAATCCTTACTTAAACATGTACCTAAACCTGAATGTAAAATTAAGGACAAAGACGCAGGTAGGTCGGAGGAGATGAACGTTCCAGAGGATGTGAGTGACTTCAATGCTGCATCACGTAATAGCACCGATCATATTTCCGCTCGTACGTCGATGTTGAAATCTGCCGTCTTCCCACAGCTTCCAGTATGGTCATCAGAATTTGGGCATGGGAATAGACCATCAGAATCGCCGGGTGGAGATAGGTCATTGAAGTTCGGACAGTCGGGTGGATTTGGAGATAGACCCATTGGTTACTCAGAATATGGCAAACCATATTATAGTAGAGTCAGCGATCCGTGGGCTAACGTCAAAACACCCTTTCAAGCCAGACAGCTGGAATTGTTGGAAATAGCCCGTAAGTTATCAAGACCACAATATTAACAAGTATTGTCCTTGTATTAATGCGAGACGATGGTTGTAGTTTTAAAAGCTTAACGATATGATTAATGCGTTGTCAACACAAACTTATAACCATAGTGTGTTCATTCGATAAAAATGAATCCAGTACATATAGGCGATGGGGTTGAAATTACATTACCAGATGCACTTCAAGCATTTGGTCTGGTAGGTAAACGTGTAACCTTTACCCATCACCCTCCAACTACAACTAATATTCTTACTTACAAGCATATCTTCAAGTATCACGAAGTACCTAATCTTGAAATTGTTATACCTGAGCTTATACGTATTGGGAATAGGAGCGATTCTAAGATATTGTATATGTTCACAGCAGAAAGAGGAAACAAAGGATTATGGTTAACCATTCGCGGGTTAGCGCTAAAAGAGAAAGATCCGGTAACTGGTAATTGGGAACACAAAATGGGAACCGATTTTGCTGATCTAACTAGCGAAGATCTGAAGCAAGTAATTGACGCTTGCGTTAACTGCCAGCTTGAAGCAAGAGTACCGTTGGTAATGACAATTGTCATGCACATTTATCTAGATAATATACATGAGCCAGAAGCTAGTAATGTCAGTAGTAAATGGTGGTAATATTCCATGTTATTATGCCGGATACTAAGGTAGTATGTTTTAAAAAGCTTAGCAACATTAACGATGTGATGCTAATACATACTTAATAGTATATTTACATCATAAAATGGACCCAGTAAATGTTGGTAATGATGTTGAAATCGCATTACCTCGTCATATGATTCACTTCAATATGCACGGTAAACGTGTAATATTCAAATCTAAGAATTATGGCGGTGGTGATGCGGACGGCGAACAGCTTATTTACAAATATCAATTCAATCC
>Ga0209174_10001917_pt1 | contig 14268 bp, 14 predicted proteins | sample JI91814BDNA_FD_187505 | JGI IMG/M metagenome (GOLD analysis project Ga0209174, IMG submission 187505) | Wastewater effluent complex algal communities from Wisconsin, to seasonally profile nutrient transformation and Carbon sequestration -... | ecosystem: Engineered > WWTP > Effluent > Algae...
GCCCGACTTGAGTTGCGCGGCCTACGCTACGTTTGTGCATGAGTGGGAGGCTGTAAACCCACCTCAGCCAGTGCCTGCGCTAACACCCATCGGACCATTCCCGATCGGCTCAAAAGTCCGCCTGACTCCGAAGTTCCTCACCTCAACCGGGCAGCGTGGGAGCGACGAGGCGCGCAAGGTGTGGACCGTCCAGGCGTGTGACTGCCGGCTGTGCGCTGTGTCAGGTCCACATGACGGAGGACGCCCCGGCTACGTCGCTGTAGATGAGCGCCGTGACGGTCCGAAGCAAATCGCAGAGTATAAGGGAGATCCAGAGTACCAAGAGCACCTTCGTAAACACACCTATCGGCATGTGAATGCTAAGAATTTGAGGAGAGCATGAGCCAGCTACCTACTGCAAATCCCAAGCAAAAACACTCCCACTACTTCAAAAACGTCGAGGTGCTCACCCACATAGACGTGTACCGTCTTGAAGCTGTACAACGTCACCGATCCCTGTCTGCAGCACGCCGTTAAGAAGCTACTCGTTGCTGGTGGGCGCGGCGCAGGCAAGGATATCAGCCAGGATGTGCGCGAAGCGATTGAGACGCTGGAGCGCTGGGAAGCAATGCGAGCGGAGGATATGCCGATACCTTCGAGCTGCAACGGTGTAACCGATCTGAGGGCCAAATGACCGACATGACTAGCGTTAAACTTCCCATACTTGACCACGGCTACCTTGAACTCGTAGAAATTTGGGGCAGCGACGAACGCATCGTCGAGGCTGCGCGCATGTCCACCGGGAAGGGATTCCAGGGTTGGGGACCCTTTGACACAGGACCTTGCGATACTTGTCGCGTGAAGCCAGGACGTTGCTGGAACTGTGGCTATGCGAAAGAGGAGCACGCATGTCACCATTGCGGCGGCAATGGACGCACAACGAAACCCGGCGACGAGAAACTGCTCAAGTATCTCATGGATAATCACCACGATACGCCCTTCGAGATGGCCGGTATGGTCATCGAAGTACAGGCCCCAATCGTTGTGTTCAGAGAGTGGCACCGGCACCGCACGCAGAGCTACAACGAAATGAGTGCTCGCTATGCGCCTCTGCCTGACGTGAACTACATCCCGACCGTCGAGCGCTGTCTGATCGGTGGTGGGCATCTTACGAAGCAAGCCGGAACGGTAGCGGGCGCTGAGGCACTGACGACCGAGAACGCGGAGCACTTCCGCGACGCCCTCGAAGAGTTCTACGCCGACGCTGAATCACTCTACAAGGCTGCACTAAACAAAGGTATTCCGAAGGAACTAGCGCGACTTTGCCTACCCGTCGGGCGCTACAGCCGTATGCGGGCGAGCGCCAACCTGCGCAACTGGCTTGCATTCTTGACGCTTCGCATGGACATGAAGGCTCAATATGAGATAAGGTGCTATGCTAATGTCCTACACGACCTTTTGAAGATCGCTTTTCCGAGGACAATGGCTCTCTATGATACTCGACGATAAATATGTAGCTGGTCTTTTCGACGGAGAGGGCTGGTTTCAAATCGATCGGACTAGACCGAAAGACACTAAACGAGGTATATCATATCAAGTACACGCTCGTATTTGTATGCGAGATAGTGAATTAATCTATCAGCTACAGAAACAATATGGCGGTTCAGCGAGACTATCTAGCAAAGAAACTAATAAGCATGCTGCTTATTATACTTGGGATATTTGTGGAGAAAATGTAGCCACATTTGCCCTAAGTATGAAAGGTTTGTTAATAGTCAAACAAAAGCAAGCAGTTTTAGCTTTGGCTTTCCAAACGCTTAAACGTGAGAATAAAAATCGAGCATGTAGTGATATACGTTTCGCTGAGCTAACAGAAATGTATGATCAGATGCGACACCTTAATAAAAAGGGTGTTAGCAGATGACCATTCCTAAACTCCGACCCTACCAGCAGCAAGCAATTGAGAATATACGCGCGCACTGGTCCGCTGGGCGCAATAACGTCTGCCTGGTCATGCCCGTCGGCGGCGGCAAAACACTTACAGCAGCGCACATGATCAAACGAGCTCTGACCGAGAGTCCAGACGTTGACGTATTCTTCCTTGCTCACAGGATAGAGCTTATCGACCAACCGTCACGCGTATTCACCAGACTCGGAATCAAGCACGGTGTGATCAAGGCTGGAGTCAAGCCGAACGTGCACGCTCGCGTTCAAATTGCCTCAGTGCAGACGCTGGCTAATCGTGAGGTCGAGGCTTATACAGCTTCAGGGACGAAGCCTGGTCGATATGCGCTAATCATCCCAGATGAGTTCCACCGCTATAAAGCGCAGTCTAACCGCCGTATCGTGCGCGAATTAAAGCGCAGCTACTCTGACTCGTTTACTGTGGGGCTCACCGCCACCCCCTACCGCCTCGACGGCCAAGGGTTGCAGGATGTGGCTGACGCTCTGGTTGAGGCCGCTACCCCGCCCCAGCTCATCGCAGATGGGTTCATCACTGAGGGCACGGTCATCGGACGCCCCCTACCTGACCCGATAGACCCACGCGCGATCGACGACAGCGGCGAGTATCTGGAAGCTGCTGCTGAGGCCGCGATGGACCGGCCTGCTCTGCTCGGGGATACGGTTGACACCTGGCGGCGACACTGCGAAGGGTGGCCCGGCATCGGACGGTGCACGTCCAAGCACTCGGCGATGCTCAGGCTAGAGCGCTTTCGTGCGGCGGGCTTCAGGGTAGGCTTTCTAGACGGTGAGACGCCAGCCGGCGAGCGCCGATTGTTGCTGGCGCGGTTGGCGATCGGTGGACAGCGCCTGGGCCACCCTGCCGGCCTCGACGTACTGCTATTCGTCAACGTGCTCACTGAGGGGTACGATTCAGAATCGAGCTACGAGCTGCTGTACCTGCCGGAGATCCGAAAGGTCATCTGGCCGACCGCCAGCGCACCGCCTCCCTATCAGCCGCTGTGTGTTTTGGGAGACTACGCACCTACAAAATCAATGGGGGCCTTCATCCAATTCTGGGGGCGCGGCAGCCGGACGCACCGCGACAAGCCCTGGCTGCGTTTCCTGAGTCATGCTGGCAATGAGGATGAGCACTGTTTCCTTAGCAAGCACCACGGGTTCACCTTAGAGCACCGCCAGTCGGAATGGCTCTCTAAGCTGCGTGAGAGGGAGGCCGCGCAAGGGGTGAAAGTAGGCGGCGGCTACGTCGCTGGTGTGAAGTGCCAAGAGTGCGGTACGCGGTGGACCATGTTAGAGGGTGGCGGGGTGCCTGAATCGTGCAAGCACTGCGGTTGCCGGGAGCTCGGCGCGGTGGTTCGCTCAGTGTCCGAGGGTCGGAGTGAGGAAGAAGCTGCGGGCGAGCTCGTCGAGAAGCAGGCTGCGGCAGAGGCAAAGCGCCCGCCTACTCCGGCTGAACTTGATAGCTGGTTTGACGGTGAGTTTCGCAAACTGAGGGCGCACAATGCTGAGGCTGTCAGTGACGGGCTGCGGTCGAGGGTGTGGAAAGTCGGCATGATCGTCAAGAAGTTCATGGGGCAGTTTGGTCGCACCTACGAGCAGGTGCCGTGGGATGTGTACCGACGGTATAAGCGGATGTATGGGTTTGAGGGTGGCGGTATGGGGCGGTAGTCGGGGTTGCAAAGCGGTTTGCAGGTGCTAGGCTTGAAGGATGAAAGAGGAAGCCCTCACCCAAGAACAAGTTGATTCTATTACTTCACAGTTAAACAATAAGCCTACCAGCGAGTGGCTCCTCATCACTCTTAATGCGCGTTCTTTTGAAGCTAAGCAGCGTATCTATGCTGGTGTGCTTCAAATCCAACTTAGACAACTTGTGCCAAGAACATTGGATGGTCAACCATTCGGCACAACGTACCTAAACTGGTCTCTTAACACCTACACAAGAATCCTCAAGGTTAAGCGATGACCACCCAACCCTTCAACTTCATCACCGAGCTGTCCGACCCATCACCGCAGGGCTGGCACAAGTGCGCTAAGGAGCTGGATAGGCTGTGGGTGAGTGCTGCGGTAGCTGTCAAGAGCTCTGCAGCGCCCAAGCTCAATCAAGCCCTATCTGAAGCCCTCGCGACATGCCAAACCGCCATCAACACATGGCCCACCGCTGCACGCAAGGCTGTCCCGCGCGACCCCTTGAAGCACTGGCGACGTTCTACCAGCCGGGACGAGCCTGGTCATGACGCGCTGCTCGACCTCTGCCTTAAGGTAAAGGAAGTCCACACTTACGAATACTTCATCACTGAGGTATGCAACCATCCCGACCTACTCTTCCCCGACGGCACGCAGCAGTGTCACATAGTCCGCGGTTTCGTTGGAGCTGCGCGTGCGATTAAGTCTGACACCTGGCTCAACATCGGTGAGCGTGGGCAGGGTGACTTGCCGGGCTGGCTGTCGGTGGACCTTGTGCCTTACGGTCGAGTCGCGGTCAAGCTGGAGGTCGAAATTAAAAGCCTGACAGGCACGCTCAGCAAGGTGCAGCGAGCGCGCAGCGACGAGCTAGCTAGAGCTGGTGCGCTGTACATCTCGGCTAAGAGCGTGACGAGCGTTGTGGAGCAGTTGGTTGCGGCGAGGGAAGCACTATGTCACGTAAGACCGAGCGGCTTCGGTATGCGATGCGATGGTTCTATGAAAGCAGCGCAGCAAGCTATCGAGCAATGGCGGGCGGCGCATAATTGGTAGCTCGCCCGCCTGCTCTCTACCCGCAGTTGCCGCCCCTCATATCGCATACGTCGCCCTGCTCATAGACAATCTGGCCGGCGTGCTTCAGGGCAGTTTCGTAGCTCACTTGAGTAATCGGCTGACCCCCGCGCGCACCATCAGGATAAACAGTGATGCCGCGCAGCTTGGGCAAATACTTGAGCAGCATCTCACCGAAGCGCTGCACAGTGCTCTCGTTGTTGCTAACGTGTCCCCAATGAGCCATGTTGATCGTGCTCGATATGCCGTGGTCCACAAATTGCTGAAACCATGCCTGAAACTGCACGCGACGCTCAATTCCTGCAAGTGACTCTGCCAAGCTGTAAGCCGTCTCAATCGCGCTGGGTTTAATCCCGCTCTCAATCAAACGCTGCGCTACCGGGTCTACAACGTACTGCGCCCAGGTTTGATCGCCCTGCTTTACACGCCGTTTGAGCGCCACGCATAAGAGGGGCTCCATGCTTGTGGTAGTCTCTGCGCAGAGTCCTATGGTGCCATTAGGAGCCATTGCGCGAGTCTTGACGGGATGCGACAGCCCCCAAGACTCGCAGATCTGCGCGGCAATCTCTGTTGACTTCGCGTACTCTGCCAGCCACGCACCTAACTCATCGTCAGGCCCGTAGGACTTTCCCCGCTGCATGAGCCACTCGTGCACTCCCATGTTGCCGAGTCCGAGTCGTCGATTCTTAGTCCGCACTTCGTCAACGCGAGCATAGGGAAGATGGGAATAGACAGAGCCTGCGACGAGAAAAGCTGTCCCCGTACGCACAGCCCCCACGTACTCAGGCAGAGTCTTAAATCGCGCCATGTTCGCAGACGCGATATTACACACGTCGGAGTCATCGTAGGAGCTGACTTCTGTGCAGGCATTACGCAGACACTCCCCTGCGTTCACTCCCACATCAATCGAGAAGCCTGGATCGCCCGTGCGCAGCATGTTGTTTATCACTGCCCAATATACGGCCTGCGCAACCTCCGCAGCGCTTCGGGGGTCTTGCTTCACATTGAGCTTGCCGCGTGCAGCAATGCGCACGTCCATGATAGAAGCTGTGCCGCCAACCATTGCCTCAAAGAAAGCATCGTCCAGACAGACGCTGTGATTCGTCATGTCCATCGGCGCAACCGCGTTCCAGTCTGCTGCCTTCGCCGCTCGGATCTCTGGGTTCCAATTCTTAGCCGTGATGAACTCCATCACGTCCTCATGCCACCAGTGGAGTCCCGCCCAGAGCGCAGCACGCCGATCACCACCCGTGCGAATTGTGCGACCTACCTCGTTAGTCCCCAGGATGAGGTTTACGGGTCCACCTGCTACACCACCTGTGCGCTGCAACGGTGTCCCCTTGGGACGAATCCAACTATAGACGGTGCCAATGCCTGCGCCCGTGCTGAGCCCCATGACGTGCTTATAATAGTGATCGGCCCAGCCTTCGCGGCTGTCGTCGGCTTTGAAAAGCAAACAGTTTTGCGTCTGGTGCATCGCGCGACCTGTGGCGTACAGGTAGCGACCCCCAGGCATAAACTGTCGCGTAGCGATGAATCGCTCAGCATCAACGATGAATTTCGAGACATCGCCGCGATCTGCAACCGCGCCGAAAACATTCGACGACACGCGATGCGCTAACTTAGACCAATCCTCACCAGGAAACAGGTAGCGCTCACTCGCGACACGTTGGGCCAGAGGCCCCCAGACATCGTGCATCGGATACTCCAGATAGAAGGGAATAGACAGAACTAGCTCGGCGCATCACACCAGCATACAAGCGCCGCGATAAAGCCCAGCAGGCAGTAGACGAGGAACCACTTGAACCATCCGGGGCGCAACGACTCCATTAGACAGCCCTCTTGTAGACAATGCCCACCGTCGAGAACATGGCGACAAAGCGCGCGAGCTGATCGCCTTCAGGATGCAGCAGACAGACCGCGCTAGGGAACGGCGCAGCGTCCTTTATCGGCTGCCCATCTGGGCCGTGGAAGTGCAGCCGGCCTTTGACCGCGCACCACGCGACGGGGTTGAGGCGAGCCCACCAAGCTGTGTCGGTGCGAGCAGGGACAAGCACGATCTGAGGGCAGAGGGAGATGACGCACTTCTCTGCCCATGCTTTGAGGGCGCGACCGTATGGAGGGTTGATGAAGGCGAGACCGAAGCCGCGATGCCAGACTGCCCAGTCAAAAGCTAGGCCGTCTTGCTTCTCTTGCTGTAGCAGAGTGTAGCCGGCGCGCCTCGTCGCCTCAGCCATCGGGTGCCCGCAAGGGTCCAAATCGATCGGTCCCACCTTCTCAACCAAGTCCAGAATCCAAGGCGGAGTCAGGTACTCTGTAGAGGCGCTGGTCATCATAGGAGAGAGCTTGCCTTGAGGACGTTCCTCGTCGCTGCCATCAATGGGCGGTGCAAAACGTTCTACAGACATGCTTGCATCCTTCAGAATGCGCGACATGACAGGAAACTGCTCTGTCGCAGGCAAAGCTAGCTGCTTACTCGACACGTCTAAACCCCCTCGCCTCAAGACACCAATCAACGAACTCATCGCGCTCTGCTGCACCGGGCATATCAACGGTTACGTAAGGGACTCGCCAGAGCTTGAACATCGTCCCTACCGTCTCGTCTATCCGCACCTGAGCGTCCCAATCTGACAAAGCACGTCCTGAGTCCTGAGCAGCAGCCTGACGCAATGCACGCTGCGGACGCACAAGGAACACTACAGACTGCCGCAGATCGGCGAGATAGGAAGCCGGTACAGACTCCCAAAGGTCAGCGAAGTTGCGAGCGTGAGAGCGGGCATAGGCGAGATTCCCAAGCGTCCTATCCGCTACGTAAGGAGGCTTGTACCTAGCTTCCTCGTCGAGCTGGTGCTGTAGCACCGTCGCCTGAAATTCAGAGCTGAGTGAGCTGTCAGCGCGTACCCCGTCAAAAGTATTCACTCGACGAACAGAGAGGATGAGCCTTGCGCCCTCGTCGATCATCGGGATCTGGTAGTCCTGACTGACGCGGTGGGCCATGTGTGTCTTGCCGGTGCCATCAGCCCCGTCAAAATAGACGCGGATGCAGGGCTGCACAGTATCAGCGCATGTGTGCTTTCCTTGATCATCACTCAGCTCTGGTCGCGAGCAACACTGCGCGCCGGCCAACACATGGCCCACCGTAGGACGTGGCAAGCTGGGAATGTCAGCGCCGGGCAAGGGAGTCACCTTCCTTATCCGCGATAGCACCCTCATACACAGCCTTCGGTCCCTCACCCTTCCCATAGCCCCCACGGTACAGCTCGACCTCGCCATAAGCGATGTGAAAGTGAAACTGTCCCACCCGATCGCCAGGTCGGACGAGCAGCGGGTGCACGACGGTGAGCTCAAGAGTCCACTGGTTAATGAACCCGAGATCCCCGAAGCCAGAGTTCAAGTACACCATGAGGCCCATGCGCCCCGAGGACGAGCGCGCGGCGATCATCGGTACGAAGTGCTCACTTCCCACTCGCTCCATGGTGTGTCCCAAATAAAGCGTGCCTGGCTGCAGGATGAGTCCCTCTGCGGGGATAGTGAGTGCCTTCGTCGGATTCTGCCGGTGCGCGTCGAGGTGCCAGGCAGGGTCTGGGATGGTGCGCGCAGGTTGCCCAGCTCGGGTCTCAACCTTGACGGTCGGACGATCGTAGACGAGCAGTTGGGAGCCGAGCCGGAAGTCGTAGCTGTTGGGCTGGACTTGGGAGGGAGTGAAGGGGTCGATCGTGATGCGACCAGCGAGCACTTCTTTGGCGATCTCTTTGCCGGTGAGGATCATGGCTATTCCTTCCCTTTGTAGTCTACTTCCCTCGCCAGTTCCCGCCACCGCTTAACGAAGCGCGCGTAGGGGTTGGGCCAAGCTCTGATTTTGCTAGCCAGAGGGTCGGGCAATACAGAGCCACCGACGAAAGCGCCACCCTGCATAAGGTCACGCTTCTCAGTCGCGAGCAGCACCAGGTCAGCATGCTTGACAATCGGAGGCAGTACGACGGGCAGGTCGTAGCGCCGGCAGTACGCCTCATGGGCCTTCTGCTTCAGTGCGCGAAGGTCGGGCAGCAGCCGCAACATCGGCGAGGGAGGGTCAAACCCTAGCAGCGCCTCATCGCCCTCATGGTTGAGCGCAGACCACTGATCTAGGGCGGTACCTCCTAGGTCGCGCACGCAGTCGGCTACGCGCACGCTGTGTTCACTCACGGTGTACATCTCAGACACCGGGCTGGTCCGCGCACCGAAGCGGCAGATCCTGCTCAGTACCGCTGCCGTCTCTTCCAACCGAATGAAGCTCAGATCGCCCCCAAGCCCTGTGAAGTGGGGCAGCAGCATCTGGTAGCCCAGGCACGTCTGAAGCCACCGCAAGGGCTGCGCTGAGGGCCACGGCGTGCCCTTACCAGAGCTCGCCTTACGTGAGTCATCGGCCAACACGATCGGCGTACCCATGGGAGGGTCATGAAGGCGTTCATCCTGGGAGCCCGCGCAAAGCGCAATGACCTTGCCTGTTTCCATCGTCGAGGGGTCGTAGACGTGATCACCGATGTTGAAGGTGTATTTGGTGGTCACTGCGCACCTCCCATCATGCTTGCAGCTTGAGCAGCACGTCGAAACTCTTCCTTGACCGACGGCGGCGACTCAGGCACCACTTTGCGCTGCAGCCAATCCCAAAGGCTCCGGTTGTCGCGCCACACGTCGGTCAAAAGCTCGCCACAATGCTTCCCTTGCACAGCGAAGCCGAGCCGAAAGGGTGCATCCTCCGCATCCCACCGATCGCGGTCGCGATAGATGTAGTGGCGGTACTGTCCATACTCCGCGTCAAGCCGGATGCTAGCGAGGGTCGAGAGCCGGATGAGCTCAACGTCGCCAGCCATGTTGTCGGCAAGGTCGAGCGCCTGGCGAATCTTGGCGAGCACTTGGAAGGTCTTGTTTACGTCGCTTAGCGCGTCGTGTGCGCGGTCAGGAGCTGCTTGCGCCTCAACATGATCCCCCTTGCCATAGGGATGCACAAACAACACATGGCCTACCGAGGGTGCAGAACGGTTTGCACCTTCCGCAAAACCGACCCCTAAGTGCTCCGCAACAGCAGTCAGCTTCCTGCTCGGCAAGTGCCGGTAGTACCACCCGACTAGGTCGCACACGTCAACAAAGGTCGGTGTAGGAACGATGACCCCGCGCTCCGCTAGAGCGTGCTGCAGCAGCGGCCAATCATACCGCCGCACGTTGTAGCCGGTGACGATCGCGCCTGGCTGTGTCGCCATATGGAGTAGCTGCATGAGCTGCGGCAGGTTCTGATCAAAGGTCAGCTTGCCGCGCACCATCTCGTCTGTGATACCGTGCATCTTGGTTGCTTCCGCAGGGATAGCACAGCCAGGGTCGAGCAGGAAGCTAGCGACGGTGCCTTCAGGCGGTAGGAAGCCGGGACACTGCGCGACGCTGGCGAACTGCACGATCTTGGCGCGGCTCGGGTCGTTGCCGGTGGTCTCAAGGTCGAGGCCGACGAATAGGGCGCGCTTCTCGCGTTGGTTGAAGAGGTGGGTATTGTTCATAGACGGTCACAATTACAGTCGCCACCTTTACCGCAACACGGTCCGCCAGGCTCGCCAATACTTGGGCGCTCCTCAGTTGGGCAGTGACCACAGGCACACTCAGAATGATGTCCGTGACCACGCGGAACGACGCTCAACATCTCTGCAGTATGCCGATCACTCAGCTCCTGCGAGGAGCTTTTGACATGCTGCTGAGGCATCGAAATATTCTGATTGCGAAGTTGTCGCAACTCCTCAATTGTGTCGCACTCAATCCCATTCCAACGATAAGCCATATTCCCTCCTAATCAAAGCCTAGCACCCTCTACAACCCTCGCAACCTAATTCACCGACTCCACAGCTCGCACTAGTCGTGGATCTTCCCAAGCAACCATCACCCCATCAACCTTCACCAAGTCCGCGCGCTTAGACCAGCGACGAGTCAAGATCGGCTCGCACTTCACAGGCACATCCGGCAGCACTTCAGCGCCTGCCCTGTTCATAAGCAGTCCCGTCGAGCGAGCTGCGGGCACTCCCTGCGCTTCTTTCGCTTCTATAAGAAACTGGTCGTGAATCTCGTTGCACGGGCGACAACCGTAGAGCCCTGCCCCGTCGTCGGCAATAGCTTTTCCCAATAGCGATTCAACCAGAGCAGACGACAAGTACGAGCAGCAGAATATATACCATCCCGCTTTCTTGAGCACGTCGGCGAGCAACCCCTGATAGACGCTGTTGCACGTCGCGCAGTACGTCGCGCCTGCTCTCAGACGCTCGCTGTAAGGCTGCACGAGCGAGTAGAGCTGCTGTATCTTCCCCTCATGCTTCGCGCGCTCAATGCTCGCCTGACCGCGACGCTTGGGCAGCTTGTCAACGTAACGGAAAAACTCTGGCATCTCGGTCCAGAGTCGCTCCCAAATCTTCAGAATACGCTCCCACTCGTCGAGAGGCTTGTCAACCCCGTAGGTGCGCACCGCGTAAGCTCGCATGGTCTTAGCGCTCAATCCGCCGGGTTTACCGAAGTTGACGGCTTTTCCAGCGTTGCGAGCATTGTCTAGCGCGCCGTCCTTTATCTTCTTGAGTTTAACGCTCTCCTCATAGGATATACCGAGAATCTCCCCTGCCATCGCGGTGTGAGGGTCCTTCCCCTCTTTGAGGGCCTTCGCCAGCTCACTGTGACCAAGCAGCCAGAGGCATGCTTGCGCGAGTGTGTGGAGCTCACCTAGGGAATAATCACTGTCCACCATGACCCAGCCGGGGCGCGGTACGAAACACTCCCTGTCACCAAGCTCTGCGCCTGTTCCCATGCAGTGGAGACAGACCACAGCGCACTTCTTACCACGACATACTTGGCACTTCTCGCCGCGTGCACGATTCTGCACGTTAGGCTTGCTTGATCCGGTGCGGCCAGTCTCTAATAGCTCCTCAAAGTGAGTGTGTATGGGAGCGATTGCGCCCGACCGTAGAACAGGAATATCCGCTGAGAGCATCTTTGCTAGGTGTGACAGCTCAGAGTAGTCCGTCAGCACCTCATCTTGGACGCTGTTACAAGCGTCTTTGTCAAGGGCTATACACTCTGCAGGAGTGTGCTTGCTGGGGTCATAGGTTCCCGTTCTAGGTACAGGTATGCCCTCAGCCTGGCACGCCTCATACATACGCTTGGCGGCGGCTTTGGTGTCACGGTGGAAGGTGCGATTAGCTAACCCAGCATTCTCTAGGACTGCAAAACGCTCTGCAGCGTGCTTGTGCGTCTCGTCTACAGAGTACCAGTCAAGAGTCCCTTCCTCGAAAGAATTAGGAGTCCTGAGAGCTCGACTGATAGGAAGCCAGTCAAGCGCACAAAGCAGCGTGGTACGGTCACACTCAGAAATTCTCTGCAGCAGATTCAGAAGTTCTGCTTTCTTCGTGCCAGTACCTGACCGCACTGTCACCCAAGCTAGCAGAGCTTCTTTGTCCAAGTGCCACTCAACCCTGACTAGTCCCTCCTTGACCAGACGCTCTGTCACCTCTGCATGCTTACTAGTCGTGCGAGCTGCGAAGCGTTCAACAGCCTCGGGATCAGTGACCATCCCGTGAGAGGACATAGCACGAAGCCAGAGCGCACCCTTGACCTGACGATGCTGGTCTTTGAAAGGGTCCGCGTCAGTCCCAAAGTTCTCCCTGATACGTCGCCAAAGGAAGTCAGGCGCTGCTGTGATGATAGCTTGTGAGGGCTTAATCGTTGTAGTCGGGAGTGAGGCGCTATGCGGTGGGCCATGTGTAGAGGGAGCGGACGCATATCCATTCGCAAGTCTAAGCAGCGTCTCAGCGTGACATCGCTTTGGCGCACACCAGCACTCTAAATGCTTCCCTTTGAGGGGAGCTAGCCACAGCGGCTCGTCGGTGTTGCGCTTCTGCGCGTATGCCTCGAAAGCGTCACAAACAGAGTCTCGATCGCTCTCTTCCTTGGTCGCGAAAGGATTCCCCCACACTGAGGGTCTGCCGACATAAAGAGCGCCAACAGGAGCCTTCACAGCTCCAGCGCGCCGGCTATAAATCTGAGGCTTGCTCGCTACCGTTGGAGCACTCCTGACCACGATAGGAGCCCCGCCAGCCCTCAGCTTAGACAGCGCCGGTGAGAGCTGCTCTACAGGGCGCGCTACCGCTGACTGTCCAGACTGAGCGCCGCCTATAACATGGCCCACCGCTGAACTCTGTCGCCTCACTTGCAGAGCTCGCCAGCCTGGTTCCTGTTGAGCCCACCATATGAGCGCCGGAGCCTCAGCGTCTTTTATCGGGTAGGTGCGCGCGTCCTCTGGCCACTCCGCAAGGGGCTTGTCGCGGAGCTCGCCGTACCTGAGCTGCCAGTCTTTCTCCCCCTCGTCGCTATCATCGTTGTCTGTTTCCTCGTCCTCTTTCTCGACGGCTTTGAGGGCAGCGGCCTGCTCAGCCAGCGTCAACCCCGACCCGGCGCGTTTCTTGGCTTTGCCGCTCGCTTTGTTCAGGCTCATCCCGATCATGCGCTGGGCGACTGCGGCGAGGTTGTACCTGTGGTGAACCCAACGCCCGTCTGAGAGCTGCTGACGGCGGTAGACTCCCGCAGCGAGGTCTAGGAGCTTCTGCCGCACGAGCACGTCAGTAACACGATTGGCTTGATAGGCAGCTACCCACTTGGCCAGTATGTGCTCGTGGTAGGTTGGCCCTTCCGGCGTAGGGTAGGGCTGCACCGCGGAAGTCACGAGCACATCATAGGCGAGGCTCGCCCCGGTGACATGCACGTCAGAATCGTCGAGTAGTGCGAGCAGAAACGATAGGGCTTCAGTGTGGTGCAGTAGTCCGCTAGCCTTGATCGTGCCCGCCAGCGGGCCTGCTAGGTGAAGCTCAGCCCACGATAGGCAGACGAGCGGGGGAACTTGCCTGCCGCGGGCGATCAGCTCGGTCTCTGTGTCGAGGGCGATTAGACGCAACCGAGCACCGATTTAAGGTACTCATGAACGCTCTGATACAAAGCCAACGCTTCGGGCTGGTCGGCCCCGTAGCTCGCGATGATCTTGGCATACTGTGCACCGTTGCTTGCGTCGATATCGCCAGGCTGCACACCATGCTCGCGCAACGCCGCGCCTTTGTTAAGGGCATGCGTGATTTTGGGCAGTACCTTGTCGAGGGTCTTTATGAATCGCGCTTCAGGAGTGTTCAGGCGGTCATATTGGTCGATTGTTGTAGGCACCCAAGGGAGAGTAGTGCCAAAAGCATCGTTGATCTTTAGGAATGTTTCAGCCTCAGCTTCAACCTTGGCCCTTGCGTTAAACTCGCGATCAGCTCCAACCATTGAACATTCATCGATTATTACAAGATCGGCTGTTTTGACCGCGCTCTCGGGGTTGAGACTAAACTTGAACACCCCGCGCTCGTGTTCCGCGATGTAAATTAAGCTGTGAATCGTGCTCGCGCCCGTGCAGCCCTTGCGTCGCATGACCAAACTGGCCTTGCCGGTGAACGCTGCGAAACAGACGCTGTTGATGCCGGCTGCAAAGTGCTTGGCAAGCGTGGTCTTACCCGAGCCCGCGAAGCCTCCCAAGTAGAAACTCTGTTT
>Ga0209174_10001922_pt1 | contig 14244 bp, 11 predicted proteins | sample JI91814BDNA_FD_187505 | JGI IMG/M metagenome (GOLD analysis project Ga0209174, IMG submission 187505) | Wastewater effluent complex algal communities from Wisconsin, to seasonally profile nutrient transformation and Carbon sequestration -... | ecosystem: Engineered > WWTP > Effluent > Algae...
ATCCAACATTTACAACATCATATCAATCAAATAATTCCGGGCTCATTTGACGTAAATTATTAACGTCGTATGCCCTGCTTATTTAATGTGGCAATATAAATATCGCGATTGCGGTTATGTTCTGCTAAGGTTTTCGCAAAAAGGTGATATCCTGAACCATCGCCGTTGGCACACATAAAAATATATTCGTGAAGTTCATAATTCAACACAGCATCGATATAAGCAATTGGCGGCATATGTATTGGCCCGGGTGGCAGTCCCACATGTTTATAGGTATTATATGGCGATTCAATTTCCAGGTCTGCAAATAAAATTCGTTTGATGGCAAAATTGCCAATGGCAAATTTTACGGTTGGATCTGCCTCCAGTTTCATGCCTTTATTAATTCTATTCATATAAACACCGGCAATTCTTGGTGCTTCATCTGCAGCTTTGTCGTTTTCGGAATAAACAATTGATGCTAAAATATACACCTCCTCCGGCGACAATCCGATTTTTTTCGCTTTATCTCTTCGCGCCTGCGTCCAAAAATTATCATGTTCTTTGGCCATTCGTTTTACAAAACCTTCAGCATCGGTATTCCAATATAATTCATACGTATTTGGAATAAATATCGTCATGAAATTATCCTTGTTTAATCCCAATGTTGAAAAATAAGCGGAAGAATCAAAGTAAGCCACAAAATCAGATGAATCTGCAATGAGCTGCTCCCCTATTCTTCCGGCAAAATCTGCTTTTGTCCTGATATTATTAAATGTAACATTCACAGGTGTTTGCCTGCCACTCATTAAAAGATTAACAATTGCCCTGTTGCTCATACCCGGAGTAATAACGTAACGTCCGGCTGTAAGGTGATTGCCTAAATTTTGTCGATTAGCCCACCACTCAAATGAGCCTTCATTTTTAAAAAGTTGCAATTTTTGTGTTTGCACTAAAATGGAATCCAGGTTAAATGTAGGCTTCACATATAACGACACATCTTCCTGAACAGCCACATTTGGTGCCATAACCCTTAAGTATACGGTATAACCTGAACCTACACCGATAATACCGAGAAATGCAATGATTACTGCAACTATAATTACCGTTTTCTTTTTAATAGCCATTTGGTGACGTTATTATGCAAAAATAACAAAGCTATAGCTATTCTCAAGGTGCTTCCTTATTAGCTATACTGCACATATTGTAATCTCAATACATAGGTTGTACCGGGCATAACACAGTCGCAACTAAGTAATTTATTTTGCAATGAACTCATCACATGATTAGCCAGCAAAGTATTGCCACTGCTTACCTGCATAACATGAATATGATGATTGTCATCAACTTCAAACTGAATGGTTACAATTCCTTCCAAATCAAAATCGGAAAAAGGAGGTGCAGTTTCAATCAAATGAATAATATTTTCTTTTATCGAATTGGATGAACATGTTTCATCGTTGCCTGCAAATAAATTTGTTGTTAAAAATAATGCTGCAATTAAGGTTACCATTTTCATAATACATATTTTTTATTAATGAGATAAATACAATCGTTATAAATTCACAACGCAAAGGTCTATTTGAATTGTTACTACTGTATGAGGAGAAAATGACAAAAAGGTTACATTAATATTGCTTAAAAAGTGTGAATATTATTTAACGAATATTAATACGCATAAAAAAAGGCCCCCTTTTCAGGAGGCCTCACGCAAACGAAGTGGATGACATGTTACTTCGATTGCACTACGTTCATGATAAACGAAACTGTTTTACCTACTAACGAATCATTAACAATCATTTTTGCATCTTCAACGGTTTGTTTAATGTGGTATGCCAACAAGTAATCATTTGTTTGTACTGCGGCAACATGCACTAAACCATTTTCATCAACTGTAATAGTTACATCTGCTTGTCCTTTTACACCTAATTGACTTAATATTGTTTCATCACCAACTAAATTGGAAATGTTGTCAATAACTGAAGTTTTATCTTTATCTGAAACATTTTTGTTTTCGTTTCCTGCGAATAAAGAAGTGCTTAAAAGGATAGCTGCAATTGTAAATAAGTTTTTCATAATATCTGATTTTGGAGTGATTATTTAATTTGTTTTAATTAACGTTCTGAACATTAGGCGGATGACCCCATATAAAAGTTACAGGAAGGCTAAAAAAAATTGTAAAAAAGTGCTTAAACGACCCTTATTTTCGGCTGTAATCCATAGCCAGCAAGACATTGAAGAAACTAAAAAAAACTACCCCACTTTGGGTTTCCAGCATCGATTCGGTAGTTATATTAACCATCCATAACAAAAGAAATACCAGATAAAGGTGGTTACGGGACCTGATTGCCAGGCGCAAACACCATATTAAATAGGCTATAAATAGGAGAAGACCTACAATACCGGTTTCTACCAGAATTTGTAAATATTGATTGTGGGCGTTGTACTTTTCATCTACCCCTAATTGAAAATTATTGCGTTGATAGGCTGCAATCAATTCCTCCTCTGCATCACCTGTTCCTGTGCCGACAAGCCAATTGTTTTGCGCCACTTCTATGGCTGCTTTCCAGATTTCCTGTCTGGAATTCACACTGTTTTCATAACTCACCTCATTATAAGTAAACAACAGTTTTAACCTTTCACGTGTATAAGGTAAACTTAACATGATAGCGATAGCAACTACATTTCCCAATACAATAATGAAGATAGTCTTCGACTTGCCCAGAATTTGTTTGCCCAACAGATAAAAAGCTACACTTAATAAGATAAATATACTGGCTATCGCCATTTTTGCTGTCAGCAGAAAAATAAACAAAGTAATGATTGCCAATAGCGCTAAATAAATAAATCGCCATTTTTTGGGTATTTCAAACCAGTTGGTGAGCAAATGCATAACAATTAACACAGCAGCAAAGGCCTGAAACATTCCGGCATAAGATGGGTGTAAATAAGTAAACGCTAATAATTCTTTGTAATAAAAATGATTTTCTCCCAATACCAAAAAGTCGTAAAAGGCTATACTGAACGCTACCAGGATGAATAATAAACAGGATATTACATATAAAGTGCTAATCAGTTTCCGTTCTTTAATGGTAAACGGTTGAATTACAACATAAAAAACAGGAATGGCCAGTAAATAAAATTTAACTTCCAAATCGCGGTAGGCAGTATGTTTATCTTCGGAAAAGAAATAGCCAAAAACAAACAACAGAAAAATGGATGCAAAAAACAAATACCTTTTGTTTGCTAACAACCTTTCCAGTTTATAGGCATAATTTAGGCTTAATAAAATGGCAATAAAAGATAACAATAAAACAGGTGATGCCAGGGTTTTATGAAATGGTATGAGCATGGCAATGAAACATATCATGCCGAATACCACCTTCTCAGGAATATTTCTCCTTAATAAATCCAAGCTATTGTTAATTAAGTGCCTTTAAATTTAACCATCACTGCAATGGTCTTAAAGATAATCATAAAATCGAGTAAGAGTGAACGGTGTTTAATATAATACAAATCATACTGCAATTTTATCAGGGTATCATCAAAGTCGGAAGCATAATGATGTTTCACCTGTGCCCAACCAGTCAGCCCCGGCTTAACGGCATTGCGCAACTTAAAAAAAGGAATTTGTTTACTGAGTTCATCAACAAAGTATTGTCGCTCCGGTCTCGGTCCTATTAAATTAATATCACCCTTTAAAATATTCCAAAATTGAGGAAACTCATCTAAACGTGTTTTGCGCAATATGTTTCCCACCTTGGTAATTCGTGGATCACTCTTTTGTGCAAACTGCGGACCGCTGTTTTTTTCCGCATCCACAATCATGGTCCTGAATTTTATAATATGAAATATTTTATTGTTTTCGCCAACACGTTCCTGCGTGTAAAATAATGGGCCTCTGCTAAAAAATAAATTTCCTAACCAGACAAAAGGTAACACCAATAAAAAAAATCCACCGGCAACAAGCGCACAACTGATATTAATTACGCGATTAAAAAAAGCATAAAAATTATCCTTGTGCACAATACTATATGGATTGGTTAAATGATATTCATTGGCTTTAATTTTAATCATCACCTTTCCGGTTTGCTCTTCATATATTTTAGTAGCATGCTCTACAACTATTCCTGCATTTTCGCAATCAATGAGTGCGCGATGTAACGCTGGTGAGAGATGTTCCTGTTCAGGAATGGCCATAATAATTTCATCAATATCCAATCTGCGTGCATACTTAAATAGGTCGTTACCGTTGCCTAACACTTTTAATTCGTCGTAAATTTTGCCTTGTTTTAATTCATCATCATCTATATAACCATAAATTTTATATCCAGTGTTATGATAGATTGCAGGGTTATGTAATAATGTTCTTACAATTTCTCTGCCGGTATATCCCGCACCAATAACGATTGCTTTTTTAGTTAAAATGGGATGAATAAAAAATGCTGCATAACATAACCGCCACAACAACACTAAAACAATCATAGCCCCCATCAACACAAAAGCAGGAAAACGGCTTTCAGGAAACGTAGGGCTCAAAAACGGCATAAATAAATAAGTCAATGCAGTAAGTGCTGCAGTGAGTACTGTATTTTTTACTGTCGCACTAATCCTGTCGACATTGGCTAGTTTGTATAAATTAAATAAATAGGAATAGAAAAACCACAACACCACAATTACGGCAATCCATAAAACATTATCTAAAAATGTATGGTACGATTGTAATGCATTGGGGTGAAAAAATCTGATATACAGAAATAATGCAGTAAGTATGAGCAATACATCAACTGTTATCAGAATATACCTTCTGAATAACAATCGATAGTCATATTTTTTTTGAGCAGTCAATTTGTGAATGCACAAAAATAACACTTGTCAATTGTAACTGGAATTCTCTCTGTAGTTAAGAAAGAAGGTGTAGTCCGGCGAATCGGCTACTGATTTGTGCACAAACTCCTTCACTACTTTGCCTTCCTGTAACAGGAAAATACCGGGCATTTGAGCTACATCACCAGCAGGTTTGGTATTAAATAGTTTTTTCCTGAATGCTAATTCTACCCAACGAACCCATACTTTTAAGCCAAACAACTGTAGGAAGCTGCCGCGTTTGAGGCGGAACGACTTATAAAATATTTCTTCAGGATCGCTTACCTGGGCTACATCATTTAAACCATATTCAGTCAAATAGGCTTCAGCAGTTTTGTCATCAACCATATAAACTAACACGATGCCTATTCCTTCTGCTTCCAGCTGACGGCGATGTTCAGCCAGTTGAAGTAATGATTCTTTACAAAAAGGGCACCCAAAATGGCGCAAAAACACGAGCATTAAAGGTTTTTCCTCATGCATCTCCCCCAAATTACGACCATCAGTAGTGTCAAACAACGACAGTGGATATTGCTCACTGCTAAAGGTATCCATCAACATTTCATCAGTTTCAAAACTTCTGCGATATACCTTGTAAAGCACTATGGCATTAGGAATCAGCCAAATAAGGTGATTCAATATGATAAAACGAATAAAGAGATTATTAAAAAATCCAATAGTGTATCCAAACACAAAACCGCCAATCATAGCTAAATGGAACAACGATACCATTAAAATAATAGGCCAATGACGATGGGGATTTCCAGCTGCAATAAATAAACCTATACCCAAAATGAAAGTAACCAGACTCATAAAGTCCCAAAACACCACCGGGGTAAAGCCTTGCTCAATTACCACAGAATTGAGGATGGAAGGGAACATTATTACCACCAAACTCCAAATAACGAAATAAATGGCTGATATAAACAGGCTGGCGTTGAGTTTACTCTTGAAAATGGCTATCATAATTATTGAATACTGCCTTTAAACAATAGTGGAGGTGTTTTGTTTAACTTTACAACATAAAAATAAGAAATCGATGAAGAAATACCTTGTACTATGTCTAGCTCTGGTGGCAGTTTTTACGCAAACCATTGAAGCTCAAGAACTTGAATTACCACAACCAAGCCCTTGGGCACAGGTTAGTCAAAAATTTGGGTTGGCTCAAACAACTTTAACCTATTCACGTCCGGCAATGAAAGGTCGTAAAATTTTTGGCGGTTTAGTGCCTTACGGCGAAATGTGGAGAACAGGTGCTAATAAGGCTACCGAATTAAAAATTGAAGGTACCGTTATGATCAACAACCAAAAAATTGAAGCCGGTGCTTATTCATTATTTACTATTCCCGGTGCAACTGAATGGACTATTATTATCAACAAAAACACCGAATTATGGGGGACAGGTGGTTACAAACAGGAAGAGGATGTTGTTCGTTTTACCGTAACTCCAACGACAACTAGTTCTACTGAATCTTTTACCATGAGTTTTGCTAATGTTAAAGATAACTCAGTTACCCTCGAAATGTATTGGGAAACAACAAAAGTAAGTTTTGAAATCAAAAACTAATTTGTAGAACAGGGCAAAAAAAATATTGAAGAAGCAATTGCTGCAGCAGAAAATACAATGGGTTTATATAATGATGCCGCAGAATTTTATCTCGACAATAAATTAGATGCCAAATTAGCTTTGGAATGGGCTCAAAAATCAGTAGCTCAAAAAGAACGTTATTGGAATGTATATACCTTAGCACGTGCATATGCTGCTAACGGTATGTATAAAGAAGCTGTTGAATACGGCACCAAATCACATACTGCCGCTACAGAAGCTAAAAATGGTGGTTTTGCACAAACAGTAGCTACCGACCTTGAGGCTTGGAAAAAGAAATAATTAATATGATTTTATTCATTTAACATTAATGTAAAAAAGTATCAGTAGCAATGCTGATACTTTTTTTATTTATAGTATGTCCCAACAAAAAATATTTTTAAAAGCAGCCTGGCGTAATTTATTAATTGCAAACTACACCTGTAATGAGGAAATTTTAAAAAAATACCTGCCTGCACATACCGAACTGGATACGTTTAATGGCCAACATTTAATTAGTCTAGTTGCTTTCCAGTTTTTAGAAACAAAAGTATTAGGGATTAAATTTCCTTTCCACACTAATTTCCCAGAAGTTAATCTGCGTTTTTATGTAAAGTATAATGATAAAGGCACATGGAAAAGAGGAGTTGTATTTATCAAAGAAATTGTCCCTAAAACAATGATAACATTTGTGGCAAATACATTCTTTAATGAAAACTACGAAACTATGTCAATGGCTCAACAAGTAGAATTTAAACAAGATGCCATTTATGCCAATTACACTTGGGGAAAAGCAAATGTATTTTCTGCAATTGCCGATACGCAAAAAGTAGCCATGAAAGATGGCAGTCTTGAAGAATTTATTACAGAACATTATTGGGGTTATGCGGCTATTGACAATAAAAGCACCAATGAATATGCTGTTGAACACCCTCGTTGGTTGGTGCATAATTTACGGGATTACACCATTCAAACCAACTTCGAAGCTATATACGGTGCCGATTTTGCCGGACTTAACAATAAACAACCACATTCAGTCATCATGGCTTGCGGCAGCGAAATTTTGGTTCGTAAAGGTCGCGTCATAAATGTCTAAGCTATTTTTATGTAAAAAAATGATTTTGCCCGTAAAATATCAATTGGGAACACGAAATTTGTGTCCAATTGATTGTTATGAAAAAAATACTTTTTACCCTACTCTGTTTTTTGCCTTTATTTACATTTAGTCAAAACGGTCCCATTCAACCGGTTCTTGAAAACGATGCTCCTGAATGGGTGCATCTTTTATATGCTGAAACACCTAATATTTTTGCAATTCAAACTGCATTTGAAAGCTATTACAAACAACATCCTTACACTGAAGATAATTATACCAGATATTACAGTCATTGGGCAATTGTTGCAAGACAACATGCACAGGAAAATGGCGATGTTATTTTTCCTGATAACCAAACACTAAACAATAATATTATCCTGCGCAAAAATTTACGCAGTGAAGAAGGCAGTAGAAGTACTACATGGACTTTTGCAGGACCGGAAATTCATTATACTACAAAATACGATGCCGGAGCACCAAGTATCCCGATTTCAGATCATGCAAATATTCATAGCATTGATCAATGTGCATCAAATCCCGATATTTTATATTGCGGTGGTGAAACAGGTGGCGTTTATAAAACAATTAATAAAGGATTAAACTGGGAACATGTTACCAAAGGGTATTATATGAATACCATTCGTGCATTGGCTGTTAATCCGAATAATCCTGATGAAGTAATTGCTACCTCAGAAGGTGAATTATGGAAAACAAGTGATGGTGGAGTAACATGGTATATTACAGGCGATGCATCTTTTCAGGCAATTTATATTACTGCTTATGATATTGTATATAATCCCGAAAATCCTTCGATTGTTTATGCAGGTTGCGAACAAGGATTTTTCAGAAGTACAGATGGTGGCGAAAACTGGACAGAAATATTAGACCATTTTTGTATGTCGGTTGCAGTTAAACCCGATAATCCTGCAATTATTTATACATTACAATATGACCCGGTTACTAAAATACCGTATTTCAAAAAATCATTTGATTATGGTGTATCATTTACAACATACAATGAAGGTTGGTTCGAAGTTCCTGCTGTTGATGCCGGTAAAATAGAAAGTTTGGGCGGACGTATTGCAGTAACAGAAGCAAATCCGGATAAAGTATATGTATTGTTGGTTGGAGAAAGTAATGCAACTGCCGTTTTACAATTGCGCGGAACAATTGGTGTTTATGTGAGTAATGACGGTGGAGAAAGTTGGAATTTCCCACACGGATTTTTAGGTATGCCTTACAACGTAGATACACATCCTAACTTGATGGATTTTGACGGACATTCCAGCGACTACGACCAAATTTATTATAATACTACACTTGCTGTTTCGCATTTAAATGAAAATAAAATTTTAGTGGGTGGATTAAATTTATGGAAAAGCGAAGATGGTGCAACAAGTTATGATGCAGTTGGCGGCTATATTGGTTATTTACCTTATTTCCATCCGGATAATCAGGAGACTAAAATTTATAAAACTTCTCCAACAACAGAAGAAATTTGGATGGCAACAGATGGTGGTGTGAATTATACTACCGATTGGGTGGAGACACATGAAAGCAGAAGTAATGGATTACAAGCTTCCAATTTTTGGGGATTTGATCAGGGATGGCAAGAGGATGTGATGGTTGGTGGCAGATATCATAATGGTAATGGTGGCTACAATGAAAATTATCCTGCGGGAACTTTCCTTGCTTTAGGTGGTGGTGAAGCTGCAACCGGTTACGTTAAACCAAGTGATGAAAATATATGTTTGTTAAGTGATATTGGTGGTGTTGAATTACCTGAAGAATTAGATGGTGTTGCCAGCTTTTTATCGTTTACCAATACGCCAAACGAAAGTTATTGGTATAATTCGAGTTCAAGAATTCATTTCGATTGGAATTATTACAACTACGCTTACATGGGTCGCGATAATAGTGTTTGGAAAAGTACAGATGGCGGAAGTTCATTCACTCCTATTTATACGTTTGGTGTTACAACCGGGAATAAAGTGTTATGGGTAGAACAAAGTCGCCTTGATACCAAAGTAATTTATCTTACACAAAATATCGGTAGTTCAAATTGTAAATTATGGAAAAGTACCGATGGTGGCGTTTCATGGACAGATATTGATTTACCACAAAATAAACGCGATTTAATATTTACTTTAAGTGGCGATGATGTTAACGAACTTTGGATTGCTTACACGTTTGGTGCAGATGGCAGTAAAGTTTATCACAGTTCCAATGGTGGAACTTCTTGGGATAATATTACAAGCGGAACATTGAATGGTTTACATCCAGCAGCAATTGTACATCAATTTGGCACCGATGGTGGTGTATATTTAACTGTAAGAGAAGCAGCAGTGTTTTATCGCACCAATACATTTATTGACTGGATTCAACATGGTGATGATTTACCATTGGTTACTGATGCATTAAAAACAATTCCATTTTATCGAGATAATAAATTGCGTCTGGCAAGTTGGAATATTGGTATTTGGGAAGCACCGTTATTTGAACCTTCAGCATTAATTGCCGATTTTTCTACTGCTTCACCTTATTTTTATTGTGGTGGTGATGAAGTGAAATTTGTCGACCGTTCAACAGCATCAGCAACAGCAACTTATGCCTGGGAATTTCCGGGAGCAACACCATCTTCATCTATGGAAAAAAATCCTGTTGTTACATATCCAACAGGTGGAAGTTTTAATGTTACATTAACCATTAACGATGGTGCAAGTGTAGCCTCAATTACCAAAACTGCAATTGTGAGTTCATTACCTGAATCAACACTTCCTTTAGCTGAAAATTTTGAAACAGGAACATTTGCATCAGGCTGGCATGGTGGCGAGTCGGGTGGTTGGGCAATTGCGGATTTTGCAAGTGCTTATGCCATAGGTACTTCGAGCATGTATTTCAATAATTATTATACCGACTTACAAGGTGGTGCTGTAGAAGAAATATCTGCAAAATATAATATGGAAGATGTTATAACCGCAACATTAAATTTTGATGTAGCATATCGCCCTTACGGTGGCATATATATGGATACATTACAGATATTAGCTTCAACCGATTGTGGTGCAACATTCACCGAAATATTTTATGCAGGTGGCAACGATTTATCTACCGGTGGTGTTTACACAGCCGATGTTTTTTATCCTGAAGCAGATGAATGGGAAACACATACCATCGACATGACCTCATTTGCCGGTGCAGATAATTTAACTTTATATTTTAAAAATATTGGTTATTGGGGACAGGCATTATACATTGATAACATAAATATTAATGCCAATTTTATTCCAATTACTGAATTCGAACAACAGGTAGCAGCTGTTATAGTTCCAAATCCTAATCAGGGATACTTTAATTTGGCAACAGAATGTTTACAAACTCAGCAAGCAGAAATTAAACTCACGAATGCTCTTGGAGAGATTATTTATTCAACACAACAACAACTAAATGTCGGTGATAATACAACCGTATTCGATGTTCAACATTTAAGTAAAGGTGTGTATTTTGCCGTTATTCAAACAGGCAAACAATTAACTACAGTTCCTTTTGTAATTGAATAAGTTATTACTAAAAAAATAAAGCCCGATATAACGTTATATCGGGCTTTATTTTTTACCATATTTTGACACGTAAACTATCTTCTACATACATCTTATCGCCTTGTTTTATTCCAAAGGCATCATAAAATTCCTGAATATTACTTGCAGGTCCGTTTACCCTTAAGAAATTAGGTGAATGTACATCTGTTTTTGCACGTAACACCATTGCTTCATCGCGATATTTTCCATACCATGATAATGCAAATCCGAGAAAATATCTTTGCACTGGTGTATATCCGCCAATTACTTTTCCTTCTTTATATTGGTCGGTCATTTTAAATGCCTCTAATCCTATCAGCATACCACCAAGGTCAGCAATATTTTCACCTTGTGTAGCATCACCATTTACATGAATGGTATCGATAATAATATAATTATTAAATTGTTCAACAATCAATTTTGTCCGCTCCAAAAATTGTGCTCTATCCTGAGGTGTCCACCATTCTGATAAATTACCTTTTTCATCGAACTGACTTCCCTGGTCATCAAAACCATGTGTTATTTCATGTCCAATAGTAGAGCCTGCTGCATAACCGTAAGCAATAGCGTCGTCTACATATTTATCAGGCACTCCAGGAACAATAAATGCTGCTGCAGGTAATACAATTTCATTATTACTCGGATTGTAATAAGCATTCCAAGTTTGTGGAGTCATTTCCCATTCGGTTTTATCTACAGGCTTATATAATTTTTCAACTTCATAAGCATGTAAATATTTATTCGCATTAATTGCATTTTGCACATACGAAACGCGTGTTATTGTTAATGCAGAATAATCTCTCCATTTATCCGGATAACCAACTTTTTTAATAACTGTACTTAATTTCAATAAGGCTTTTTCTTTTGTTTCAGGGCTCATCCAGTCTAATTGTTGGATTCTTACTTTATAAGCGGCCATTGTATTTTCAACAATTTTTTCATAACGCGCTTTTTCTTCAGGAGGGTAATATGCTTCAACATATAATTGGCCTAATAAAAATCCCATTGCATCTTCCTCTGCGTCTAACACCCGTTTCCATCTGGCTCTTTGTTCTTTGGTGCCATTTAAAATGGTGCCATAAAAATGAAAATGTTCTTTATCAAAATCACTGCTCAAACGGTCGGCATATGCATTAATTAAATTCCATTGCAAATAAATTTTCCAATTGTCCACCGACTCCTTTGTTAACGAAGTATTTAATTGTTTGAAAAATTCGGGCTGACCAACTATAATGGTATCTATATTTTTTATTCCTGCATCTGCTAAAAACGATTCCCAATTAATAGCCGGACATAATTTATTTACATCTGCAACGGCCATACTATTATAATTGGCATAAGGGTCACGCAAGTCTGCTAACTTTCTTGACGCACCAGCGAAATCTGTTTCCATTTTCATAATGGTTTGCGCATAAGTATCTGCCGTTGCTGCATCAATACCGGTTAGCTGAAACATTTTTGAAATATGTTTTACATATTCATTGCGTATTGTTACTGTGCGCTCATCTTTATCAAAATAATAATCTCTGTCAGGCAACCCTATACCGCCCTGATAAAAATGCAAACGAAATTTGCTGCTGTTTTTTTCATCCTGAAAAATATAATTACCAAACAATGGTTGCACCTGCATGGTATGTAAATAGGATGCCATTTTAATTACACCCTGAGGATCACTGATGGCAGCAATTTTGTCCAATTCAGGTTTTAATGGTGTTATTCCCTGTTTTTCAATGGTAACAGTATCCATTCCTGTAAACCAAAAGTCGCCGATTTTTTGCTCATTACTCCCCTTTTTTGCTTTTGTATTAGCGGCCGCTTCTTCGTTAATTTTACGAATACGAGAATAATTTTCTTCATTCACCAAAGTCCAAATACCCCATGAGCGTTCGCTTTCTGGAATGGGATTATTTTTCAACCATTTCCCCATGGCAAATTTGAAAAAATCATCTCCGGGACTTACAGTGGAATCGATATATTCATTTAAAAAATTATCGTAATTAACCTCAGCCGTTTTTTCCTTTGGCTTACAGGAAAAAATACCGACAGTTATACATAAAAACAGTAGTGCTTTGTAATTCATAACGAAACGTTTAAGTTTCAAATATAGGTATATCCAGCAACACACTCACTTAACAACTGTTAAAGCAGTCATATTTCCGGGATGATTAAAATCAATGGTGTGAACAGGTAACTGCCATAAAAATTGTAATTATCTTTGTATAAATGGATTCACTAGGGCGCGCATATTTATTCCTCTTGACAGTGGGTTTGGGATTATTTATATCTGCTTGCACAACAAAAGCCGAAAATGATAATACCATCACCCAAAAAACGGATATTCCTGAAAACGCGCCTGATACTATCACACCAGTAGCACCTTCGGACGGCCCTCCGGGCATGGTTTGGATACCTGGTGGCGAATATATTATGGGCACCGATACCGACCCTCAGCACAGAAGTGATGAAAGCCCTGCACATAAAGTTAAAGTGGATGGTTTCTGGATAGGCATAACAGAAGTAACTAATGCTGAATTTGCCAAATTTGTTGCAGCAACCGGTTATAAAACCACATCCGAACGTCCTATTGATTGGGAAGAACTGAAGCAACAGGTTCCGCCGGGAACCCCAAAACCTGCAGATGAGTTATACAACCTGCCAGTATGGTATTTACCACCACTACTGAACCTGTCGATCTGAATAATTATTTAAACTGGTGGAGTTTTATTCAGGGTGCTGACTGGAGACATCCGCAAGGACCAGGCACATCTATTATTGGTAAAGAACAGCATCCAGTTGTTCAGGTTAGCTGGGATGATGCAGTTGCCTATTGTAAATGGGCCGGAAAACGATTGCCAACCGAGGCCGAATGGGAATATGCTGCTCGCGGTGGAGTTGCGGGAGCCATTTATCCATGGGGAAACGATAAAGATTTACCTAAACATACTAATTCATGGCAAGGTAATTTCCCTAATCTCAATACCGCAGAAGATGGTTACAAAACAACTGCACCGGTTAAATCATATGCGCCAAATAAATTTGGTTTATATGATATGGCCGGAAATGTCTGGGAATGGTGCAGCGATTTTTATCATGTTGATTATTATAAAACTTGTGCAAAACAGGATGTAAGCTTAAATCCA
>Ga0209174_10001929_pt1 | contig 14220 bp, 8 predicted proteins | sample JI91814BDNA_FD_187505 | JGI IMG/M metagenome (GOLD analysis project Ga0209174, IMG submission 187505) | Wastewater effluent complex algal communities from Wisconsin, to seasonally profile nutrient transformation and Carbon sequestration -... | ecosystem: Engineered > WWTP > Effluent > Algae...
GTAATCTGTATGCTTGCGGAGAATGTGCGTCTACCGGTTTGCATGGCGCCAACCGTCTCGCTTCTAATTCATTGCTGGAAGCCATGGTATTTGCCCACCGCTGCTACCTGGATATCACTGAAAAACTGGAACAGATTTCCATTATACCGGATATCCCAGACTGGAATGCGAAAGGTACATCCGAGCCCCGGGAAATGATCCTGATTACCCAAAGCCTGAAAGAATTACAACAGGTGATGAGCGATTATGTGGGGATTGTCCGCAATGATGTGCGTTTACAAAGAGCCATGCGAAGACTCGATCTGCTTTGGGAGGAAACGGAATTGTTGTACCAAAGCTCCACACTTTCGCCCCAGCTGCTGGAATTGAGGAATATGATTACGGTAGGATACCTGATTGTGAAAGGGGCTACCTTCCGTAAAGAAAGCCGTGGGCTGCATTTTAATACAGATTATCCGGGTAAGAGTCACCTGGTGCAGAACATTGTGCTGTAGGGGTTATCTTTGCCCATCATGTATTATGTTGTTTACGGTATTTTATGGTTGTTTTCCCTGCTGCCACTAAAGGTCCTGTATCTGTTTTCCGAGTTTTTTTACGGAATGGCATTTTATGTTTTCAAGTACCGAAGGAAAGTGGTATTGGATAATTTGCAGATTGCATTTCCGGAAAAATCAGCAAAAGAGCGGGTGCGGATTGCTAAAAGTTTTTACAGGAATTTTATAGATACATTTATTGAAGCGGTCAAGCTCATCTCAATGAGCGACCGGCAGATTGAAAGACACAGTACCGGGGAGTTTGAATTAGTCAACAGCCTTACCGAACAGGGAAAAAATATACATGCAATGGCGGGTCACCAGTTTAACTGGGAGTTTGTAAACCTTCTTTTTGCGAAAAATCTCAAAATACCATTCGTAGGAATCTATATGCCGATCAGTAATAAAATACTGGATCGCGTATTTTATAATATCAGGAAACGATATAGAACAGTGCTGATCTCTGCACAGGATTTCAAAAATAAACGGCATGAAGTATTTGCCAATCAATACACGCTGGGTTTGGCTGCTGACCAGAATCCGGGTGATCCTTCCAATGCCTACTGGATGGATTTTATGGGAAAGCCGGCACCATTTGTAACCGGACCTGCCAAAGGGGCTGTAAAGAATAATACAGCTGTTTTAATGGTGGCATTCAAAAAAGTAAAAAGAGGGTACTATCATTTTTCTGTCCGTTTGATTACAGAAGAAGGTTCTCAATTTAGTCCGGAAGAGCTTACTTATATGTATAAATGCAGACTGGAAGAAGTCATCCGGGAGGATCCTTCCAATTATCTCTGGAGTCACCGGCGCTGGAAACATCAGTGGAAGCCAGAGTACGGAGAAATCTATTCATTCAAAAAATAATGGTCAGCTTAACCGCTAAATTCTAGCCACGAAGGCACTAAGGCACAAAGATTGGAGTCTCTTTTTTATTTAAATCTTTGTCCAAAGGACTCTTCGAGTGCCTTCGTGGCAATATATCTATTGCTGAAGCCGTTGCCTTTTTACAAAAAGGCCCGATTATTTGCTTTTCTTTTTCCACTTCTTTATCTGCAGATAATCCAGGAAGTAAATCACTTTCAGGGAAAGATTATTATTGTCGTCGGCCTGCATGGTTTTATCGAAGTTTTTGAAATAGCCGTGATCGGTGGTCCGGTTAAAATCATAGGCGGCATTTTTCCAAACAATATTGATAAAGCTGCCCGGAGCATACTGCCAGGTAAAGACGGCATCTACATTGAATGCATTATAATTCTGGTCTACATCCTGGTTAAAGCTATTGTTCGGGGCCAGTCCTCCATCTTGTTGAAGGGTGTAAAAGCTTTTATAATGTACTTCACTCCAGTAATGGCGTACCCTGGTATTGATACTCATTTTGCTGCTAAAGCTGTATTTGATATTCAGGATATTTTCAACACTTTCTACGTCTCTTCTGCCAAATATTACATCACTGCCGCTGATGGCAGCAAAACCGGCATTATTTGTCTGCGGTGATACATTCAGGTTATGGCTGATGGTGAGTTTATTATTAAAGCGGTAACGGTTGCCCAGGCTCACGCTGTAACGCAAACTGTTGAAAAGGCTTCTGTCTATAAACATGGTTTCTAATGAAAGCGAATATTTTTTAGCATTATTAGTTTCAAACCAGATACCAATAAAATAATTGGACCATCCTCTGAATACTTTTCCTGGGACCCGGGGTTCGTAGTAGTTATTGCCCTTTGGTTCATAACCGGTAAAGAGACCGGCATACCAGAGATTCTTGAGCTGTCCGTTTACGTTGAAATTTAAATTGGCCGCCTGAAAGGAGCCAGGGTTAAGTCGCCGGGAATAAGTAAGGTTAAAATTCATGAAAATATTATTATACCAGTTAGTGGGTTTGATCCAGCGATATCCGACCCATGCATTGTGGTCAACGTAATTGGTATAAGTAAAATAACCCAGATCATTGCTGTTGAATTTACTGTTCACCAGCTCCTGGCCAACATTGAAATTAAAACGGCCGCTGGTTTTGCCAAATGAAAAGGAGTGACTGTAGCCGCTCTGGTTTTTGCCTCCGGGGAGGAAGCCAATCAGCTGACTGACCGCCAGTTTGCCACTTACATTCCAGGTATTCTTTTTATCATTCAGGCTGAATAATCCTGCCGTAACATTGGCATCATAATCTCCTCCGCTGCGCCATACATTCGTATTGACCAGCGATACACTGGAGTTATTCTTCATGGTCTGATCGAGCACAATTACACTGTAATTGGTCAGTGGATCGATCATGACTTCCCGCTGTTGTTTGGTATTCGGATCTTCCAGAATAGCGTAGCGGGTATTGGTGATTGCATTCAGTACCCCGATGCCCAGTCCTTTTTGGGTACGTCCCGATATCTTGGTGGCATTGATCAGTTTGGATTCGGAAGGTGTTTTTACAGGAATTTCGTTGCCACCATTGATGTATTCGTCAGCCGAGTGCAGTAATACAGGATCGATACCGATTCTTCGGGCATAAAATAAATTTCCCTTGCTGAATAATTCGGTGCCTTCGGTAAAGAAAGGCCTGTTTTCCGTATACTTTACTTCAAAAGGGGTCAGGTTCAATACCCTGTTATCGCTCACCACCTGGCCAAAGTCGGGGATCAGAGTGGCATCCAGTGTGAAAGCCTGATTGATTCCATATTTTACATCCATTCCTCCGTTGACAGAAGAAGTCCAGTTTTTTTCACCGGGCTGATTTGCAGGGAAATGATTGACATAGGTGGAAAAATAGGGAGAGAATTGCAAACGGATCGGTGGTTTGATATTGGCGATGCCCGTCCAGATACCTTCCTGTGTCAGAAATCCGTTCACATTGGGGTTGATCGGGTTCCAGGTATACTGCTGTTCTGTTTTCCTCCTTCTTCTGGTGATATTGATCCCCCAGTTCTGTACTTCTTTTTTACCAAAACGGATGGCAGAATAGGGCAGGAACATTTCAAAACTCCAGCCATCTTTATGAATGACGGCTCCGCTTTCCCAAACGGCATTCCAGGAAAAGTCTTCATCGTTTCCGTTTTCACTGGGTGACATCTTTGCATCCCATTGTTCACCAAGGGGGGTGATAAAGTATTCGAAACCGTTTATTTTATCGTAGTAGGTATCGAAAATGATTCCGATATAGTCATTGGTCCCAAAACCATCTCTTCCGGATAATTCTGTGGCAATACTGTCTTTGGTTCTTTCGTAACAATAGCCGCCGAAATAGATCCCATCATCACTGTACATCAGATAGGCGACGGTCCTGTTTTCAGGTGCTTCTTTTTTGCCAACAGTAGGTCTGAATTCAACCAGATCAGACATGATCGCGGCATCTTTCCAGGCATCTTCGTTGAGCAAACCGTCTATTTTTACAGGCTGATTGGTCCTTTTGGCCGGCAATTCAAGCGGTTTGGGGGACTGAGCAATAGAACTGCTGCACAATAATAACAGCAGCCCATTGGTGAGAATGGTTTTGATTTTCATGACTATACTTTAACAGCGGTTAGGGCTATACTAAACTGGCTGACAGTTTATGACGAAGTACTTTGTATTTTGTTACAGGAAAACGACAGAAATACTAAGTCTTTCGTAAATCAAAAATAGCTGCCAAAAGAGGCTGGAAATTTTTATTTATCTGACCGGTGACAAATTCCTGACGAATGGTGAAAAAAGGGGGTCGTTAACGTTTTGTTTAGAAAAGAAAAGGGGCTAACATGACTGTCAGCCCCTTCATCACAGGTGGGTGGTTTTATTATTGTTTGATCATTTTTTCAGAATAGGTAAATCTTTCCGATGTAACAGTTAATAAATAGTATCCCGGGGGCAGGTGGCTTACCGGTAAACTGCTTCCGTTATTACCTTCCTGAAGTGTTATATTTTTTTGTAATACTTCGCTGCCGGCCGCATCCGTTATCCTGAGTTGGGCATTTTCCTTACGACCCGAGTACACCTGAACCTGTACAATATCGCTAACCGGGTTGGGAAAGAGGCGCAGGGTGAGGAGGCTGTTATCGGTGGTAACAGCAATGATCCTGCTAAAGCGGAAACTTTGATCTTTATCGGCCATTTTAAGCCGGTAAAAAACGGTTTTGGCCAATGGTAATGCGAAGTCGGTGAATTGATAATACTTTGCATCTGTAGCATCACCTGCTGCATTTACCTGTCCGATTTTATTGAAAAGATTTCCATCGGTGCTTCTTTCAATGTCGAAATGAGAGGTATTGGTTTCGGTTAATGTATTCCAGGTGAGTTGAACGGTATTTTGGCGTTTGCTGCCATTGAAATCGCCCATTGTCAGCGGTAATGCATAAGGCATCAGTCCCTGGATTTCCGACAGGCTGAGTGCCCTGTTATACAATCTCATTTCATCTAATTTGCCACCAAATGGATTGTACCGGGGAGGGCTAAAGGAACCATAGGCCATGGCCCCTGCAATCATATTAATAGGATAAACCGGGGAGGTCGTTCCTTCTGCGGCAGATGCACGAAGAGCTCCGTTAATATAAAGGGAAATCGTGCCATTATTTCTTACTGCAGCCACGTGGTTCCAACGTCCTGGAGTAAAATTGGTGGTGGTGGCACTACCTACCGAATTATTTTTATAGTTGAACTGCAGGTTCCATACACCAGATACAGTTGACCAGAGCCAGACGCCCCAGCCACCATAATTCAGGCAGTTGTCTATCAGGCCTGCTGTACTTGATCCATTAAAGAAAAAGCTAAAGGAAATGGTGAAATTGTTGGTTCCTGAAAAATCGAGATTGCCATTATCAACAAACTCGACGTAGGAATTCAGGTTGCCGCCAAATTGTAAAGCGGAATTAGGTGCCCCGGCATTGTTGGTGCTGTAACTCGTACTAACAGCACTGGCCGTAACATTTGCTGGTCCGGTATTGCCGGCATTGCCGCTGAATTTAAAATGAGCGATCATCCCTGCGTTGGTTTGACCCCATACGGAGAAGCAAAGAAAACAAGCGGTCAGTACAGCGATAAACATGAGTAGCGTTTGCCTGAGGTTCATATGTAATTTATTAATTGATAAAAAAATGCCGGTCTCTTCAAAAATTATTGAAGGGTATCCATGGCGAATTACTAAGTGTAAAAATGTAGTACGTACACGCTAAATATTCAGGTGTAAGCACTGAAAGTGGAGAGGGTGAAAAAACGGGAATAAAAAAACCGGCAGTTTTGCCGGTGTAATTACAGTTTAAAACGGGTGGTCTGATAATAGTAAAGTCAAAATCCGGGAAGCTTAAACCGCATTGATATAAACCGATTTCAGCAATTTCTGTTGTTCTGAAAAATTAAACTCGTGTTGCAGCGTTTTCTTCTTGAACTCAAACCGGATATCACTACCAGTTTCTGCATTTTTGACTTTTACTGCAATGGTTCCGTTGGCTCTGTTTTCGATGCCAATTTCCAGTAACAAATCGGCATTGCTGTAGGGAAATCCGCTAACGAAAATTGTCCCAAGTTCCTGGAGTTCTGTATCTTTTTGCCAATACTGGCATAGAATTACGGCGAATGAATCAGAAGATCCGGTATTGATCTTGTAAATTATTTTTCCGGTAACTGGCAGTGGGGTGTTTCGGTTGATGACTAAGTCTACCTGGCCGGTTTCAGGGCTTTTTAAACCGATATTGTAAGTGCTTACTGTCTGTAACTGTATCCCTGCTTCGAAGCGATTCGCATTTTCATCTAAGCTACTGGCATAGAGTGCAGCTCCTTTGGCCACACTGGCAAGCGGCTGGTGATAAATCAGTTTTTGCTTATCCGGGTTTATTTTCTTTTGCCAGTAGTCGTACACGAGATAACTGTTACTCGTGCCACCGATCAATATAATTTTATTGATGTCGGTGAAGGACATTCCCAGTGAACGAAGGCAGCTTTGCACCGCTTTTTCGGTTTTTTCAATTAGCTGGCTTGCTTTTAAACCATAATCTGCTTTATTAAAGTGGCATTGAAAAATTTGTTTATGGAAGGAGAACCACTTTGTAATGTCGCCCTCATCTTTTGTGTTAAGTTTTATTTTGATTTCTTCTGAAAGAAGCAGTAATCGGTTGTAGAGAAGAGGATCGTCCGGGAAAGCCCTTTTTGTCACCATTTCAAAATTGTTCCTGATCTGATCTGCAACGATTGTGTCAAATTCTTTTCCTCCAATATTTGAAATGCCATCTTTGGCAATTACGAATATTTTATTATTGCTTTTCGTGATAATTGTCAGATCAAATGTGCCTCCGCCAAAATCATATACCATTATTATTTCATCTTCAATTTGTTCAACCTGATGGCTGTAGTATAAGGCTGCGGCAATGGGTTCATCTATAATAGCTGTTAGTTCCATATCGGCCAGTTTGGAGGCCTCGATTACAGATTTACGCTGTGTGTCATTGTAGTGAGCAGGAACGGTGAGTACCATTTTGCTAAATGGTTCTGGCATAAAAGAGGAGGCGTCGTGTTGTACTTTCTTTAAGAGGATGGCGGCAAGGGTTTCACTGAACCAGGGGTTACTGTACTCGTCAACAAAGACAGGGTTATATGTACCAAAGTGCCTTTTAAAGAAGCGGTGAATTTTTTTTGAAGGGTAAAGTTCAAAAAGATGTTGTGCCAATTGCCCTGCGAGGGCTTTTTTCCCGTCAAAAAGTATGGCAGAAGGGGTTGATTCGCTTTGCTTGTTATTCAAGTCAGGAATCAGCAAGGGCACATGATCTCTGGATAAAGTGGATGCGACAGTATTGCTTGTGCCTAAATCAATGCCTAGTACCATAATTTATTCATTTTTATATGTGAGAGTCAACGGAATTTTTTTACGTTATCACAGCCTGTCTGACTTCCGGCATCGCAGGCTTTTTTAAACCATTCCAATGCGGTTCTTTTGCTTTGTTGCACACCTTTGCCAGTATTGTAAAGACTACCCAGGTTATTCATGGCTGAAGGGTTACCCATTTCTGCGCCACGGGTATACCATTTAGCAGCTGCTGAAAAGTCGGGATTTGAAATACCTTTCCCGTTCTGATACATTAGACCGAGATTGTTCATGGCATCGCTATTGTTATTGTCGGCCGCTATTTCATACCACTTAAGTGCTTCGGTGTAGTTTTGGGAAGTAGCAATACCCTCCTCATAAAATGAAGCAAGGAAAAAGGCCGACTCTTTCACATTGTTACTTGCGGCTTCTTTAAAATTTTTAAAAGCACCTGTATAGTCTTTTTCTTTCAATAGTTTCAGTCCTACATAATGTTTAGCTCTGAAGTTGCCTTTATTGGCAGCTTTTGACATCCACTTATTACCATTTATCGGGTCTTTTTCTGTTCCATTTCCTTCCAAAAGCAGAACTGCCAGTTTGTACATACCGGCAGCGTCTTCGAGATCCGCTGCTTTCTGGTACCATTCTGCTGCTTTTACATTGCTTTTCGAAAAGCCATTTCCATTTTCATACATCTCTCCAATCATTGTCATGGCTTCTGCCACCCCATGTTGTGATGCTTTTTGCAGGTAATCGAAGGCTTTTTGGAAATTTTTTTCAGTGCCTTCACCCGTATAATACATTCTCGCAGCAGATACATGTGCATTAGGATAATCTGCATTAGCTGATTCAAGGAAGAGCTCCAAAGCTTTTTGCAGATCTTTTGCGGTACCCCAACCTTGGTGGTAACAACGGCCCAGATTCCATTGACCAGCAGGGTGTTTTTTGGTGGCAGCAACAGCGAAAAGATCAAAAGCTTTTTTGAAGTTTATCTCCACACCGTTTCCAGTCAGGTAAAGTCTGCCCAGATAATTGGAGGCATCTGCCTGGCCTTTGAGAGCTGCTGCGGTGAGCCACCGTACGGCTAGTTTGGTATCTTTTTTTGACGGCACCAACTCCCCGAAATAAATGGTACCCAGCTTATTCATGGCATCAGCATCGTCGTTTAACTCTGCTGCCTTTGTAAAGTAATAAATGGCATCATTATAGTTATCGCCAAAACCTTCCATTGCAAGGTTAGCAGTAATTGCATAAGATTGCGGTTGACCCGCATCGGAGGAACGTTTAAAATAGCCAAATGCTTTTATTTTGTCTGGAGGTAAATGCAATGAAAGCATTTTGCCAATTTCCAGCAAGGTTTCAGCGTCGGCCTCTTCGGCTTCGTTTGCTGCTAACTCAACTGCTTTAATATACCAGTCCTCATATTGTGATAGGTCCTGACTGATATTTCCTGCACCGGTTTTGAATGCATTGACAATTTTGGCTATTGAAAATAATTCACTTTTGTCGGCTGCTTTTCTATACCAACCATAAGCTTCACCGAGGAATTTCTTTGATTCGTAGCAAACTCCAAGCATCCGCATGCTGTACATGTCCCCTTTTTCGGCGGCTTTTTTGAACCAATCAATGGCTTTATCCGGATTCTTTGCCACTACATCGCCAGTGAAGTGTATAGTACCAAGTTTTACGTAAGCATTTATATTTTCCTGGCTGGCGGCTTTTTCGTACCATTCAATCGCTTTAGAATTATTTTTTGGCACCATCTCCCCGGCAAAGAAAATATCACCAAGTTCCAGCATGCTTTCGTCGTTTTCCTTATCTGCAGCCTTGTACAGAAATTCCATGGATTTGTTGTAGTCCAGAGACACGCCATATCCATTTTTGTACATAATTCCCAGGTTATACATGGCCATATCATTGCCATATGCTGCAGCAGTATCAAAATAGGCAAAAGCTTTTTCCATATTGGGGGGGAGGGCATCACCTTCAAAATAAATTTTCCCTAATAAACATGCGGCACTTCCATTTTTGAGTGCAGTGGCTCTTTCCAGGAATTCGACAGCCTCGGTGTATGAATTGTTTTTGTATGCTTCGAGGGCTTTTTTGTAAAGCTCAGATCCCGATTCACCTGTGGCGGGAGTAAGTGGGCAGCCATTATTGGTCATTGGCCCTTTTTTAAATGGGCATATATCCTGATCATCGATGATGCCATCTCCGTCACTGTCTTTATTTTTTATGATGACGGAGGGTTTGGAATTGTTTATATTGGTTTTTCCGGTAGGAGGGCTAATGCCTGCACCGGTAGTTTTAGCTTTGATTTCTTTAATTTTCTGACTCCATGCATCCCGGGAGGCCAGAACCAGAAAGAATAGCAGCAAAAATGCCTTCATGATTTGTTATTTACTGAGCTTTAATGTTTGTTTTGCCTCCTGAAATTTAGAAACCGCCGAACTAAGTGAGCGTTCTGCATTTTGAATCCCTTTAAGTGAATTCTCAATGGCCATTTGATTTCTGGATTGGGTGTTTTTTTCCTGCGCTAAATGCTGCATCTTTTTATCAGTTACTGTTCTGAGTGCTTTGTCGACTTCAAGTGATATTTGATTGGCTACATCTTTTAACCAGGCTGTGATATTCTGAACCCAGTCCCGGGAGGCCTCAGAATAAATTCTTTTTCCTTCCTGAATTATATTTTCTTTTGCTTTAGCGGTTTCTCTGTCTCTTTCCTCTTTTCGTTTTCTGGGAATTCTCTTTCTAAGATCATGGATTCCGTATACGATTAATGCAGCCGTGATCATCGCTGTTCCCAGCTTTACCCATGTGGCTATACTTTTCAGAAATTTTGCAAAAGGACCACCAAAAGTGCCATCAGAGGCACTGGCGATCATATTTAGCGGTGCCAGCAGTCCCACTACCACCATCATCAGACCGGTATAATCACGCAAAGCCACAAAGTATTCCATAGCTCCTTTCTTGGTCGTTTCACCCTGGTAAATTCGTTGAATATAGTTGCTGCTTTTCAGGATTCTTTCATTGCTAACGAGCTGGATACCGGAAAAATCACCTGGAATTGTTAGTTTAATTTTTTCCTGTATCAGGAGGTTAATTTTTTGAATGATATCAGATATAATTGTATCAACATATGCTCTGTCTTTATTGAATTCCCGTAAAAGAGCCGTTTCATTTTCCTGAAGAAAGCTTTCAGTAATTTGAGCAGGTAATGTGGTTTGGAATTTTTCGCTTTTTTCTGCGAGTTCCTCGTATTGCAGGGTATTGATTTGTTCCGCAAAACTGGTTGTGGATAAGGCAAAGAATCCGACATTGGGTTTGTTCAGGTCTTCATATTTCTGGCGAAAGGATTTTTCCAGTTCTATCAGATTCTTTTGAAGCAACTGTTTGGAGTAGTTGGTTATTTCGGTACTTATATTCTGCGTTTCTTCTTTTCGGATAATTTGACTGTCAAATGAATTTGTCAGTTTTCTGGTTTGGAGAATGCTGTTTTCCCGGGACACCGTTTCTTTCATTAACTCTATTAATGGCTCCAGGCTTTGGGCCATTCCAAGCCGGATACAAATTTCCTTCTCTGCAGGTGTCAGGGCCTGATTCAGTTCAGTCAGGACAGTTTCGGCGCCAGGAGCTGTTTTCATATTTTTATATATGATTCTGTCTGCACGGCGAAATTTTAAGGACAATTCTCTTTCCATTGATTCTTTGCCTGTGTAGTCTAAGACCCAAATGATTTTGTATTGATCTTTTCTGCACCTCAGCAGGCGGTCTAAAATATTTCTTTCCATGAAATCGTCATCGATCACCAGAATTGCAACCGATGTCAGGAAGATAGGGTAGGAAACAGGTGTAAAGGATTCATTTGGGAGAAAACGAAGCTTAATTTCTCCTATGGATTCTTGCCGAAATTGCTGTATAAGTTTCCGTACTTCGGCCACTCCGGTTTCGCTATAGAATACGTCAATCCAAAGGTTTTTCTCTTCAACTATTTTCTGACTTTCGATCTGGGCTGTTTCAAAGAATCCGGTCTGGTTACTGAAGCCTACATCTTTCTGCACCTGACCGATCAATGCTGGTATAAATTCAAACTGATTCATAGTTTTCTGTATTTAGAGGTCAATAACGACTGTTTTCAGGTATACAGATTGTTCTATTTCATCTGTAATTTCTTTCAGATTGCCCTGGTGATTAATCTTGAAAACCAGCTTTGTCATACCAATTTGTAAAGTGTCACCTTCATGGAGCAGGGTTTTTTTGCTGATTCTTGAAGGGTTGGCGTTTAGAAATATCCCATTGGTACTGCTTTTTCCCTCCAGCTCGCCTATGTCATACACATAATTTGTATTACTACACTCAATTACCGCATGCCGGCGACTGATGTAATTGTCGTCAATAGATAAAATATCAGGACCTGATGAACTGGACTTTCGGCCAATAATATTCCGGCCGCGGTGTAAATTATAGGTAGTAGTGGGTTGGTTTTCTGTATGGCTGATCAGCCAGGCCACAATGGGCTGCTGGTCCTCAAGGTGGCTGCCGGAAGAAGGGCTCTTTTCCTGCTTCTGCGAATCTCTTCTTTTTTCAACGATGGGATAGGAGACAGCAGAGGTGGGACTTGTATTTACTTTACTAAAAGGGCTGTGAAATAACTGCTGATGAATATCCGACAGCTTCTGCAAATTCAACTGATGTAATTTTTTTATAAAATCATTTGGCGCATTCTCCAGTAGCTGAGAAAAGTATTTCATTTTTTCATGGATTCGCGTTTTCAACTCTGCTTCTTTGGCAGTTGGTGCGATTTCAAGGAATTCAAAAATTTCTTCTTTTGTCATATTTTAAGTTTATGAATCTCCGCCGTACATGTATTTACTTCTTCTCTTGTCAAGCGCCACTTCTTTCCAGTACTCTGCACTGTTGGCAGCCTGTTCTGCTTCCTGAGCGGCTAATTCGGATCGGGAAGAGCTTTCTGTGGTTTGGGAGAGAAGTTTTTTGCTGTCTTCATAATCTGTAAAAAGACGTTCCCCGTAAATTCTTGCTTCTTCCCGGCTGTCTTTCGCCTGTAATTCATTCGTGTATGCTTTGTCGGCTTCTGCTTTTGCTTCTGGTTCCTGCTGTGCGGCTCTTTGTTTGGACTGGGTAGAGTCGTCTGCTGCTGTATTTGCTCTGGCACTTTCTTTTAATGCAGCACTGCTGTAGGTTTTGGCCTCTTCTGCATACTGGGTAGTTTCTTTAAGCTGTTGCATGGTACGATTTGCATCGCTTTTTATCATGAACAGGTCCGAGTCTGCATTTACTCTGGCGTAGTCGGCCGCCTGGGCATCTGCTGCTGCGCGTTGTTTTTCTGATTCGGCTGTTGTTGCATCATCTGTCAGTTGCATCCTGGCCCTGTCAGCTTCTGCCGCATCGGCCTGTATATCGTTTTTAATACTCTCAGTCTCAGCCGCCAGTTTTTGTAATTCCTGTCTGGCTGTTTTAGCTTCAAGCGCGTCATTCTTTGTTTCCTCTTTTGCCTTGTCTATTTCCTTACTTTCTGCAAGGATCTCTTGTTTCACTCTTTCTAGTTCCTGGATATCCGGTCTCAACTGTTGTTTTAACCTTTCTGTTTCAGTTGAAAAGCCAAGAACCATGGTCTTTTGCCTTTCAACTTCATTTGATGAGGTTAGCCCTTTTTGCTTTTCGCGTTCAGCTTCCTGAACATCGGCTATAATTTTTTGTTTGCTGTTTTCGGCTTCCTGGGCATCTCGCAGGGCGTCTTGCTTTTGTTTCTCAGCTTCCTGTGCATCAGTCAGGGCATCCTGCTTAATTCGTTCTGTTTCTTTTGAAGTGTTCAACGCGTCCTGTTTCAATCTTTCCGTTTCCCGGGCATCAGCTTCCGCATTTGTTTTTGATTGTTCTGCTTCTCTGGCGTCATTTAGTGTCTCGTTTTTCAGTTTTTCAGTTTCATTGGCATTGGTCAGTGCTTTTTGTTTGTTTTGCTCTGTTTCCTGTGCATCACTGATCGCTTCCTGTTTTAGCTTTTCTGTTTCCTGTTGAGCGGCCTGTGCCTGCTGTTTCAGTTTCTCGGTTTCCTGTGCATCGCTGATGGCGTTTTGTTTCTGTTTTTCAGTTTCCAGCTGAGCGGCCTGTGCCTGCTGTTTTAGTTTCTCGGTTTCCTGTGCATCGCTGATGGCGTTTTGTTTCTGTTTTTCAGTTTCCAGTTGAGCAGCCTGTGCCTGCTGTTTTAATTTCTCGGTTTCCTGCGCATCACTAATGGCGTTTTGTTTTTGTTTTTCTGTTTCCAGCTGAGCGGCCTGTGCCTGTTGTTTTAATTTTTCAGTTTCCTGGGCGTCTGCGATCGCATCTTGTTTTTGCTTTTCTGCATCCTGTGCATCGCTTGTGGCATCTTGTTTAAATTTGTTGGTTTCTATTGCATCATTTATTGCATTTTGCTTTTGCTTTTCAGTTTCCTGTGCTTCTGAAACAGCTTGTTGCTTATACTTTTGAATATCCAGCTGGTCGGCAATGATATTTTGTTTTGCAGTTTCTGTTTCAGATGCATAACCCTGTGCCTCCTGTTTTAGGTTTTCAATAAACCGGTTATCATCCCGTGCAGCCTGCATGGCCTGCTCTGCCTGAAGGGATTCTGTTTTTGCAAGAGAGAGATTTTGTTGAATAACGGCTACATTGCCGGTAGCCGTTGATACAAGCAGGCTGGCATTTTCGCTGGTCTGATTATAGCCATGCACTTTTCCTTCGAGCAACTGTTCGATTAAGAGAAGCTCCTTTAAAATGCTTTTGGCGGTTTTTAAGATTTCTTTTTCAGCTGACATATCACGCTATTTAAATGCTATTTGCTGCATTTTCTGCTCTTCTTTCTGCTGTTTGTGCGTTTCGCATGCTTTCTTCGGCATCTCTTGCTGCTTTGTCTGCACTTGAGGAATCAGTTTGCAT
>Ga0209174_10001931_pt1 | contig 14215 bp, 16 predicted proteins | sample JI91814BDNA_FD_187505 | JGI IMG/M metagenome (GOLD analysis project Ga0209174, IMG submission 187505) | Wastewater effluent complex algal communities from Wisconsin, to seasonally profile nutrient transformation and Carbon sequestration -... | ecosystem: Engineered > WWTP > Effluent > Algae...
TATACACCCTGTACTTTTCCGGTGATATGGAGGGAGAGGGTGGTCATCAGTCTGTCAGTTTATCAGTCTATCAGTCAACAGTCGTGAGTCGGGAGTCATGAGACGGGAGTCGATGCTTTGAGTAGAGAATTATGAGTTATGAGTGGTGAATGATGAGTTATGAGCGAAAATTCCAAAGTTTTATTATCCCAATATCCAATACCTAATATTTAAGCATGCCAACAATCTCTTCCAGAAACCGCTTATCCGTTTCATCAAACTGATCATACTCACTGGCGTCAACATCAAGCAAACCTGTCACTACTCCATCTTTGATCAATGGAACAACGATTTCTGATTTGGAGAGACTACTGCACGCAATATGCCCGGGGAATTTTTCTACATCCGGAACAATCAAAGTTTTTGCCTCTGCCCAACTGGTACCACATACACCGCGTCCTTTTCGGATCCGGGTGCAGGCAACCGGTCCCTGGAAAGGACCCAGTACCAATTCATCTTCCTTCACTAAATAGAATCCCGTCCATAACCAGCCAAACTGCTCTTTTAATGCAGCCGCAATATTGGCCAGGTTGGCCACCAGGTCAGTTTCTCCTTCCAGTAATCCTTTGATCTGGGGGAGGAGGGATTGGTATTGTTCGGTCTTGTTTCCGCTAATAATCTGAAGATCTTCAGCCATAAAAAAATATAAGTATTGTAGTTATTGTAATTGCCGTTTGTATAACTGTATCGTGTTTTCAAAACCGAGGTAGATCGTATCACAAATCAACGCATGACCAATACTCACTTCCATTGTCCAGGGAATGGCGGTTTTAAAATATTTCAGGTTCTGCAAATCCAGATCATGACCGGCATTGATACCCAGTCCGCATTCTTTGGCTACCAGCGCTGTCTGGTAATAGGGTGCAATGGCTTTGGCATGATCACCTGTTGCATAGATGCTGGCATATTGCTCAGTATATAATTCAATCCGGTCAGTACCGGTTGTTGCAGCGGCTTTCACCATGGCTTCATCCGGATCACAAAAGATAGAAGTGCGAATGCCCGCTTTTTGAAATACCGCAATGATTTCTTTCAGATAATCCTGGTGACGAATCGTATCCCAGCCATGATCACTGGTGAGCTGCCCACTGGCATCCGGAACCAGGGTCACCTGATCAGGTTTTACTTCCAGTACGATATCAATGAATTTTTGTTCCCGGCAATTGCCTTCAATATTGAATTCTGTCCGGATTACTTTTTTGATCTGTCTCACATCTTCATAACGGATATGTCTTTCATCGGGCCGGGGATGCACCGTAATTCCATCGGCACCAAAACGTTGGGCATCGATCGCTGCCTGTACAAGATCCGGATTGTTCCCACCACGGGCATTGCGCAGGGTGGCAAATTTGTTGAGGTTCACAGACAATTTGGTCATACGCAAAGGTAACCCTGCTGCAATAAAAAACCCGCCCCGGATAACCGGAACGGGCTGCAACCTTGACTTGCAGTTTTATTCCCTAAGAATTTTTGTACTGCCTGTAATCTGGCCATTTTCTTCCCTTACAATCACCTGGTATACACCCTTGGGCAGGGTGACCGGAAATTGCAGGCTGATGGTATTGTTTCCGGCAAATACTTTACGGGTTTGTGTTTGTACAATCCTTCCCGATTGATCAGCAATACTGATACTCAGGTCCTGCTGCGCGGCACTGTAAATGGAAACCGCCGCCTGATCCCGTACCGGATTAGGATAAATGGCGATTCCACCTGATTTATTATCCGAACTGATCCGGACTATTGTAGAGTATTTAAAACTTTGATCGATATCCGTCAGCCGAAGCCGGTATAAAAGGATGCTGCCAACGGGACGAATATCCCGGTAAGAATAATCTTTGTCACCACTGCTAAAACCTGCGGCGGCTACCGTGCCAATTTTTTCCCAGCCCGAACCGGTATTTCTTTCTATGTCAAATGCAGCAGAATTCATTTCCCGGCTGCTGGTCCAGTTAAGTAATACATCATTGTCCCTCCGGTATCCGCTGAAATTGGAAAGACTAACTGGTAAAGTAGACTGATCAAAACTAACAGCGCCTATCGCTATCGCCTGCGCTGCAGTGTTTGAATTGGCACCCGGGGCATTATCATAACGGATGGTAATACTATTAATTACATTGGAGCCAAAACTTACATTGATCGTACCCCGCTGGTCGGTGGCATCTGAAGCTGTATTGTCTGCCATCCCGCTGCTGGTATTTACATGGGCAGTATTTCCGCTGATCACGAGAAAATTCGGATCGGTGACTGCATCATATTTTGTGATCGTAGGGTTATAGGATGTACTGCCATTGGATCCGGTAATTGTGACCCTGTCATAATAAGTGGTACTGGTGGCGTCATTCTTGTCAATATCAGCAATCCGAAAACTCACATTCGTGGTCATTGCACTAAAAGTGAAAACAATATCCGTATAAGAAGTATTGGAACTGTAATTGGGTGTCAGGTGTATTCTGCTGGCAGCACCTGGAACCGTAAATGTGGCAGAGGAGACGGTAGGGGTAGCTGTTCCAAAAATATTACCGTTAACACCTGTAAAAAAGCCGCCACCATTCATAGTGACCGTAGCAGTACAGTTGATACTATTCCCATTAATATTGGATGCCGTTCTGCTCAAGTCACCATTAGACCATGACGGTGAAAAAGAGGAGGCCCAGTTTAAATTGATTTGGGAGAAAGTGGTTTGGGTCAGGCATATAAAGGTCATGCCCATGATAAGTAGATGTCTTTTCATGATTAGGATATTGGATGATGGATGACTATAACGAATGGAGGTATCAGCTTAGTACGAAAACGCCTAAAAAAATTAAGTGCTTCTATGTAGTGGAGTGTGTAAACTTCGGATTCGCAGTAAGTTATAATTCCACCCAGGTATGATCGGCCAGGAGCTTTACCGTGGCCACAAACCTTTTGAACGGACCGGAAGGCCCCCATTCTTTGGGGGATACCAGCGAAAGCAGGTAACTGCCATCCTGTTTTTCATAAAGATGATAGGTTTGGCCAATATTGGGTTTGAAGGACATTTTAGCTCCATAAATCGTCATCGACAGTTCTTTTCTTTTCTGGATCTCATGTGCCTGCAAAGCGAGTAATTCTATTTGTTTCCGGATCTGGTCCAGCTGCATATTGGTCTGCTCTTCCATGGCGGTAAGCGCCTTGTGTTTGATCACGCCTTCTTCCGTGGGCCTGATCACCGCACCGGATACAGCCGCAGAGTAGGGGAGCACGCTCAATTGTTTATGGTAAACTTCTGTATTGGTATAAGCCGTTCCATCCTCCCTTACCCCCTGCAAACTGATGCGCAGGTAGCCATTGGGCATGATCTCATGAATGATATGCAGGAGGGCTTCCCCTTTCCTGTAAAAATGGACTTCAAAACTAATGCTGTCCGGAAAAACAGCCTGTGCCTGCTCAGCCAGTTGTGTATCTGTAAAAGGATTCAGATGGCCATCAGCCAGGATGGTATAGGCAGAGGAAAATGCCTGACTCTCCAGAGAGACCCAATTATGATAAATAGTCAACTCTTTTGGAGCCAGACCAGCTTCTATTTTATAAATGCCGCTTTTGGGGCGCTCACCCCATTCATAAGTCCCCTTTTCAGGAAAGAGCTGCCAGGATGCCAGAAAGTTATAAGCCTGTACCATAAACGGCTGCAAAGGTTTTGTTTTCCGGTGAATTAACAAAGCAATTCCTGCATGGTTTGATTCTCCCAAACTAAACTTTCTATCTTTATACTCTTAAATCGGTTGGATTGAAGAGCTATTTTGGTACATATCATCAGCCCGGGGCCGGCCCCGTTGAATCGACCGTACTGGTTTTTGATAAAATGATCAGTATCGGGTACAGTAAAACCGATGGCAGCAACCAGATGCTGCAGTGGCCATTGAAAGACCTGACCATTACCACAGAACGTTCCGGCGATTGCACTTTACTCCGTCACCTGCAAATGCAAGGCGAACTACGCATCAACGGAACAGAAGCAGCCACTCATATTCAATCCCTGCAAGAGGAACTCCAAAAGCCCTGGATCAAACGCAGCAGCGGTCGTGACTGGATCAGAAGTACCATGGTTTTTTTGGGGATTGCCGGCTTATTAGTATTGGTTTACCTGCTGATTGTACCCTGGCTTTCAGAAAAACTGGCTTCCAAAGTGCCCGCTGCAACGGAACGTGAAATGGGAGATGCTGTTTACAATGCCATGGGTATGGATACAAAAGAAGACAAAGCTTCATCGGCCGTTCTCAATGAATTTTTCAAGGCCATGAATATTCCTTCCCGATATGATATCAGGATATCGGTGGTAGATGATGGTGTGATCAATGCATTTGCTTTACCGGGTGGAAGAATCGTGGTCTATAAACCACTGCTGATGCAAATCAGATCCTATCCTGAACTGGCGGCCCTGCTCAGTCATGAATTTACCCATATCAATGAACGGCATGCAACCAAAAGAATTTTTCGTTCACTCGGATCAAGAATATTTATCAGTCTGCTCTTTGGAAAATTTGGAGCGGTCACCAATGTACTGGTAAGTCAGGCCGAAAACCTGAAACACCTGCAGTATTCCCGCAACCTGGAAAAAGAAGCCGACATGGAGGGATTGCGAATTTTAATGGAAAGAAAGATTGATCCGGCCGGCTTTACAGATCTTTTCAAACACCTGAAAAACGCAGCACCCGGTTCAGCGCTTCCTGAATTTTTGGGGAGCCATCCGGATACAGATAAAAGAATGGAGTATATCCAAAAAGCTGCCCCCGGAGCTGAAATAAAAGAAATAGAGAAACTCAGTGCAATATTTGATCAATTAAAAAATACATTATGATTATTACCACCACGAGTATCATTGAGGGAAAACCGGTACAGGAGTATCTGGGTATCATCAACGCGCAAAGTATTATCGGGGCGAATATTTTCAAGGATATTTTTGCCGGACTCCGGGATGTTTTCGGAGGCCGGAGTAAAACCTATGAAAGAGTACTGGAAGAAGCAAAGGAAGATGCCCTTCGTGAACTGACCCAGAAAGCACAGGCCATGGGTGCAAATGGTATACTGGCAGTAGACCTTGATTTTGAAACGGTGGGTGGAAGCATGTTAATGGTGATTGCCACGGGTACGGCTGTAAGAATCTGATAAAAAAATATATGAAGAAGAAAATACTACTGGCCTTTGTTGCCATCTTAACTGTCCTGTATTCAACTGCACAGAGCACTGCCACAGCTGAAGAGTTGCTGAAAGAAGCCTGCACAAGAGCGGGTAAAGAAAATAAAAAAGTGATGGTGATCTTTACGGCCTCCTGGTGTGGCTGGTGTCATCGCATGAAAAAAAATATGGATGAAGCTGATGTGAAGCCTTTTTTCAATCAGCAGTTTGAAACACTGCTGATCACCGTGCTGGAAAGTCCGGATAAGAAAAACCTGGAAACACCCGGCGGTGCTGCTTTCTTTACAAAATACGGGGGCGATGGAAAGGGCATTCCTTTCTGGCTGGTATTTGACAAAGACGGCAATCTGCTGGCCGATTCCATGAAACCAGATGGTAGTCCGACCGGTAAAGTCAATACAGGATGTCCCTACGAAAAAGAGGAAGTGGCTTATTTTATTGAGGTATTGAAAAAGACGACCAGCCTGAATGAAGAACAATTGCAGGTCATCAGCAAGCGGTTTACCAAAAAAGCAGAATAAAATCTACCATCGGGTCAATTCCTGCTCCACGGCACTGCGGATCTGCTCCTCGCTTTGGGTAATCCATGGCGGCAGTCCGGCTGCTGCAATACGCCAGTTGCCATCCCTTTTGTGCATGTCGAACAGGATGCGTTCTCCTCTTTCGTCACATACATTCACGGTTAACTGCTCCTCTCCGGGATTTCTCAGTTTTCTGAAGTTAAATTCTCTGACCCTGTTCCCCGCCTTCACCAGCAGCGAGAACTGAATCATTCTGCTGAACTCAAGATGCATACTAATCAGGTTGAACGGGTGTATTTGCAATTACTGTGCTAGTCATTGTTTTTGTGGAATGAAAAGTTGTTCACAAAATTGACAGCACACAAGTATTCATCGAATCAGGGTAAATATACCTTTTTGAAAATAGGGTTGGCCTCTGTAATCAATGGCTTTTACCTGCCAAACATAAGTGCCTGTAGGCTGAGGAAGTCCGTTTTTGTTGCCATCCCATCCCATTCCGTTTTGGCGGGTACTGAAGACCTGTTCACCCCAGCGGTTATAAATGCTGAAATAATTGATCAGACTGATTCCTGCTCCCAATGGCCGTAACCTGTCATTCCGTCCGTCATTATTCGGCGTAAAGGCAGTCGGGACAAAAACCGTAGGAGCAGTCTGGTAAACCCGGATCATCATATAAGCAGTGGCTGCGCAACCCGCCGAATCAAATCCGGTTACCTGGTATTGTAATCCGTCAGCCGGACTATTGAAAATAGCTACCGGATTGGCAATATTCGTCGCAGATAATGGAAAAGCAGGGGACCAGTTGTACCGGACTCCTCCGGTGGCATTAAACTGTAAAGGCTGACCGGTCACCACTGCCGTATCATTACCGGCACGGATTTGTAATCTGGGCATCCAGTTGATCAAAACCGTATCAATTCCAGGTTTTGGGCAGCCCCTGGTATCAAATGCCCGAAATATGAATGAAGTAGGTCTTGGTGCAAGGGCATTCGGTTGCAGACTGCTGGAATCATCAAGGTACCTTGCGGGCGACCAGGACCAAGAACTGCCATCTGTTTGACCATTCAACTGAACAGGCGTATTAAAACAGGCTAACTGATCAGGTCCTGCGTTGGCCAATGGGTAGGGGACTGGCGTAACAGTAAAACTGCCGGTTGCGGAACAACTGCCTACGGTAGCGATAACTGTGAACAGCGTTGGCAAAGGACTAATGACCAGCGGATTTTTTACTGAAGGCCCGATCAGTTGGGCAGCAGGTGACCACGTATATTGCAACCCATCTGAAATAATCTGTAAACGGGTAGTATCTCCCTCGCAGATACTGGTATCACTTACCTGCAGGCTTACAAAACGAATCACCCGCACAATCACAGAATCACGATTGGTGCAACCGCCATCATTCAAATCAACATAATAGGTTATACTAACCGGTGGATTCACGGCCGGAGTCGGGGAATGTATATCCGATATATTCACTGCAGGTGACCAGGTAAACTGTCCGGTACCGCTTGCCTGCAGGATCAACGGATCATTGATACAAATCAGTGTATCACGGAAGCCCAGCGTGAGTGTGGGGCCCTGTGTAATATCCAATACTTTTTCAATCGTATCACGGCATCCCCTGGTATCGCTTACGATCAGCCTCGCCGTTTTGGGTCCGGTTTGCGGATAACTATAAACAGGATTTTGTAAGGCAGAAATATCGGTGGTCACAGTTCCTTCTCCAAAATCCCAGCTCCAGGAATTGGGAACACCATAAACAGATCGGGTACTGTCACTGAATGAAGTGGGTCTTTGCAGACAACCACCGGTAAAGCCAAACCCTGCTTTAAATCCGGGATATACCCGCACGGTAGTTTGGGTGGAGTCTGCACAACTCAGGTTGCGATTGATCACCAGTTTAACACGATAAGTACCGGTATCTGCAACCCGGTATTGCAGGGTATCTCCATTGTAGGGATAGAGCAGGTTATTCGATGCATCCCGAACTTCCCAGGTACTGCTTTGAATACCACTGCTGCCTGATTCATTAAAAAGAAATATAGTTTGTGAAGTATCGCATAAAAGGTATTCCGGTTTTAAAACAGCAGAAGTGATGCTGCAGTCGGCTACATTGATTTGTATATCCTTTCGCTGAGTGGCTATTATTGTACCTCTTCGGGTTTCCTCCACGCATACAGTAACCACATACTGACCGGCAGCCGGAGCGATCCCCTGTAATAAGCCCGAATTACTATTTAATGTTATACCGGCACCCATAGGCTGGGATTCCGAATAAGCCGGTGTATTGTAAGGAATGGATTGATAGGGTGGTGCTTCGGGTGGGGGAGCACTACCACCCTGACTGGTACTTCGGTAAGCGGAGCAAAATCTGTAATACAACTGATCGCCATCCGGATCGGTAGCTGCAAAACTGTAACTGAAATTATTACCGGTACAAACCAGCACCAGGTCTGTTCCCGTAAAACGGGCGCTGTTATTCTGAATACCGGTTGCGGGCGCTGTTGTACCGGGTATCTCCGCCGTATAAGTGGCGCCAATACCAGAATAACCGGCCGTGAGATTGTTCATTCCGTTGATCCTGAAATTGACCTGGCTCGAAATGGTATAACCCATCGGTGAACCGGGAAGCAGGAGGGTAAAACTGTAATAAGCAATATCAAAACAAACCAGGGGAGGGTTACTAATACAGGGGTTTACGTTGGTCAGGTTGATATTCTCGCTGCGGGTCATCGGTACATAGAAATCTCCAAAACGGGACTGATCCATTTTGGCAAAAACAGAGATAATAGCCGGATCAGGGAAGGCCGTTGAGATATTACAACGTTTATATAATTTCAGGGTGACATTGTACTGGTACTGGCCATTGGACATACCCACATAGGTATAATACATTTCCCCTCCGGTGATATGACCGGCCAGGGCCATTTTTCCCCAGAGCAGGAAAAGGGTAATAGTCAGTAATTGTTTCATGATCCTCCGGTCCGGAGTGCTTTAAAATTATGGTTTAAACGGGTTGGTTGAACCGGGGGTTGCTTGTCTGGCTTTGCAACCACCCGCCCCTTTTTTGTATCTTTCCGAAGGGAACAAAGAAGCCCCTCAATAGTTTAAAAATCAATCAATGAAAATGCCGAAAAAACTGACCCTTTTTGTGCTGATTCTCTGCCTGAGTATGTCCGGATCGCTGAGGGCGCAGGACAGCACGGTTTGTAAGCTGATCAAGGAAACCGACCCCTATACAAAGGAAATTAAATTATCGAGTGGGTTTATCGGGTTGGATGGTGCTTCAGTAACCATTGATGCCGACAGCAAGGAAATTATATTCCTGTTTTCCATTGAGACTTCTGATAAATGTTTTGATAATAATTCTACCGCCGATTTGTTTTTTGAAGGCATCAAATCCAAAACGATGACCCGCAGTGCCGGCACCATGAATTGCGAAGGGTTGTTTCAGCTGGTTTTTAAAAATTCAAATAGCTCACCCACAACGATCCTGCAACGGTTGACAACAAAAAAGCTCACGCAGATTATTTTTACAGGTAACAGCAAGAAACCCATCACGGTTAATTTGGGAATCAAAGAGCAGGAAGCCCTGCAGTACCTGGCCAATTGTGTGCTCACAGAAGGACGTCAGCTGATCCGCTGATCCAGGTCATCTTTCAGGGAAACATATATCAGTCCTATCCACTTAGGTAAATAGCGGAATTGCTATACCCGGCAACGCATCTATCCTGTAAAATTTATATATATAGTGGCATCAATGAAAAGGCGTTTTGAATGACAATAGCTTTTCAGTTTTACCAATTCCTTTTTTTCTCAGTGTTTTCTCATAGCCATCCGCTTTTGAAAGTCTTATATTTTTAATAATTCGTATAGCGAAAACACTTATACCCGCTAAAGGAGATAGAGCAGGGGTGTAGTAGAATAGTGACGATTGAATCATAACTAATCCTATTTTTTTTTGCCTCTAACGGTTGTTACTTGCACTCAGATTAGCACGTGAAGCTTTACTGACATCCGATACAGTTGAAAAAAACAGACGCTGAGCACCGAATTGAACCTATGAATAGAACCCATCCGAATCCTTTGAAAAACCAAACAAACCTGACCTGTTGAGAAAAAATCCAAATCCACTATCCTGATCCAATCCTTTGAAAAAACCAAACAAGTACTAGCAGTTGAAAAAATCCAAATCCACTATCCTGATCCAATCCTTTGAAAAAGCCAAACAAAGTAGTAGCAGTTGAGAAAAATCCAAATCCACTATCCTGATCCAATCCTTTGAAAAAACCATCATCCTGATCCTTTGAAAAAAAACAAATTCACTGTCCCGTTTCCGAACCCGCAAACACCGACCTTATGAAACAACAATTAAAAGCTGGTGACAGCGCTCATGGTTATAATCGCATCCGCTTACAGCAGCTGATTGATGGTGTAGTAGGTAACTCCCTGCCCGCAGCAATGCAACATGGCAGCATGGTTTGCAATGAAGTGGGCAAGGGTGTATGCCTTCACAGGGTCAGCGAAACATTCACCAGTCTGGTAGAAGAGATCCTCGATGCCGTGATTGATAATTCCAAAAAAGGAGATATTCATATCAGGGCGAGCCGGCAGCATCAGCGCCTGATCCTGCAAATCACAGAAAAAAATAATTACAATGGCTTTGCACTGGCCTGGCGGATTGGCGTTTTGGCGCAGGCCGTCAGCAGCCTGGGGGGAAGTTTGGATATCCGAAACCCCCGACAACTGGAAACCACTATTTCCCTGAGCATACCACCGAAACTTGCCGCATGATGCAGGCAAGCAAATAACAGACTGCCTGAACCGGGTAGCCTGTTCATTCTAAGGATTAAAAAAAGGGCTGTCAATGCAGACAGCCCTTTTCTATTATACTTTTTGAAAACTGATTAATAACGGTAATGCTCCGGTTTGAAAGGACCGGTTTTAGCGATACCCAGGTAATTGGCCTGCTCGGTTGTCAGTTCATCCAGTTCCACACCAATCTTGGAAAGGTGCAGCCTGGCCACTTTTTCATCCAGGTGCTTGGGCAGTACATATACTTTGTTTTCGTAATTCTTATGGTTCGTCCACAGTTCAATCTGCGCCAGGGTCTGGTTACTGAAGGAATTACTCATTACAAAAGAGGGGTGGCCTGTTGCACAACCCAGATTCACGAGGCGGCCTTCTGCCAGGATGATGATATCCTTGCCATCCACATTGTAGATATCAACCTGTGGTTTGATGGTATCTTTTGTATCACCATAGTTCTGATTCAGCCAGGCAATATCAATCTCGATATCGAAGTGCCCGATATTACAAACGATCACTTTATCCTTCATCAGTTTGAAATGGTCGCCACGGATCAGGTCACGGCAACCGGAAGCGGTTACCACGATATCAGCTTCTTTAACCGCATCAATCATTTTCTTTACTTCAAAACCGTCCATTGCCGCCTGCAGGGCACAGATCGGATCGATCTCCGTAACAATCACACGACAACCGGCACCTGCCAGTGAAGCCGCAGAACCCTTACCCACATCACCATAACCACCTACAACGGCAATCTTACCGGCCAGCATCACGTCTGTTGCGCGACGGATAGAATCCACCAGGGATTCTTTACAGCCATATTTGTTATCGAATTTTGATTTGGTAACAGAGTCGTTAACATTAATAGCAGGCATTGGTAAAGTACCTTTGGCCACTCTTTCATATAAACGGTGTACACCAGTAGTCGTTTCTTCAGAAATTCCTTTTACATGCTGCACCAGTTCAGGATAAGTGTCCAGCACCATATTGGTCAGGTCACCACCATCATCCAGGATCATGTTCAGGGGCTTGTCATTACCACCGAAAAACAGGGTCTGCTCAATACACCAGTCCGCTTCTTCCTGTGTTTGTCCTTTCCAGGCAAATACACCAATCCCTGCAGCAGCAATAGCAGCAGCAGCATGATCCTGTGTAGAAAAGATATTGCAGGAACTCCATTTTACCTCGGCACCCAGGGCCACCAGGGTTTCAATGAGTACGGCAGTCTGAATGGTCATATGCAGACATCCTGCAACCCGGGCACCTTTCAGTGGCTGGGAAGGACCATATTCCTTGCGGATGCTCATTAAACCGGGCATTTCTGCTTCTGCCAGGCGAATTTCTTTACGTCCCCATTCTGCAAGGGATATATCTGCCACTTTATAAGGCAGGCTGAAATCAATGGATTTGGTAACTGTTGACATTGGCTTATTTTTATTTTTCGGCTGCAAAGGTACAGTTTACAACCCAATAAAGGACCTGCTGTTTCAGCTTATTTGTCCCGCATCCCTATTAACTTATACACAATAAATATTTTCCAATGCTTTGGTTCTAAGCAAATAAGATAATTTTACAGTCACAAGTCAGTCTGCTATGTATGTATATGATACCGTTACAGAAGCCCTTGCAGGTTTAAGACAAAGAGGGTTTACCCTTGATTTTAACCTGGCCGAGAACTGCCTGATCTGCCAGGGAAACCGATTTGACATTCAGGATTTTGAGATATCGGAATGGTACCGCTTTGAGGGGGATACCGACCCTTCAGACGAAGCAGTTGTTTATGCGGTGGAATCCAATACTGGCGTAAAAGGAGTATTAGTAACGGGATATGGAATTTCTGCAGAAGGAATGAGTGCCGAACTGGCTCAAAAATTAAGATTGGACCGGAACGTTTAATGCATTTTGATCGTCTTTCAACCGGATGTCGTAAATTGTATATATGAAGGTTAAGGTTGCCCTGCTTGTCTTTTTTGTCGGCATATCATGTGCCCATGCCCAGCAAAACTCATTTCCATTGCCCTGCCCGCTGGAGGAAGCCACCGTGGTTCCTCCTCCCAAAAATGCCGTCAAGTTTGATGAACCCGATCTCTGTGTGGTGCTGATGAGCATCCCGGATACCGTGGTAAAATCGGTAGGCACGGGCCGGATCACCAATACAGAGAATACAGAAGAATCAGGATTGGGAGTCGTGCTTTTTGCAAAAATCAACGGAAAAGATTTTTATTTCTGGTACACTGGCATGAATAAACTCCTGGTGAAAAGAAATGATGTGGTGAAACCCGGTACGCCTATCGGGTATATCAGTCCGGGCAGCAAAATTGAACTCACCATGTATGAATTTGAAACACCGGTGGACCCGATAAAATTCCTGAGTTGTAAAGGGGTACTGAAAGGTTTTTAGGACCTGCCGGATAGCAACTTCTTTTCCATCACATAATCATTCATGAAATAACCGTTGCCGATATTGATATCTTCCTCCCGGATGATGTCAAAGCCGATTTTTTTATAGAAGTCCACAGCTTTGTTATTGCGGTTTACATTCAGCTGCAATGCCTGCCCGCCCTTGCGGTGAATAGCTTTCAGTATTTCATTGATCACAAATTTTCCTGCACCCTTGCCCTGCATGGAAGGCAGCATATAAATTTTATGCAGTTTATATACTCCCGGTGACTGCAAACTAAAAGAAGCAAAGCCAACCGGATCCGTTCCGTCATTCACGATAATGAATTCATGCTGCTCCTTCATCTGTTTGCTCAGCGATTGCTCACTGTACATCATCTCCAGCATATAACTGATATGATCAGGTGTCAGTATGGTGGAATAAGTTTGCGGCCATACCTGCATGCTCATGTTCCGGATCAGCGGTATATCTTTTTCATATGCTCTTCGCAGACTGAGGGAAGCCCCCGGCATAAAACTTCGTTGCGAAAGCCTTCGGTGTTTATCAATCAGCTTAAAACTCAAGCGGAGCGATACTATAAATGAAACAACTGCTCCGATAAACAAAAGGAAGTCGGGTATATAGGCATCCAGCTCGGGAGATTGCTGCCAGAATAAAAAGGTATCGTAAGCTCCATGAAAAAGGACGGCCCAGAAAATGCCAAGTAAGGTAAGTGTTCCTGTGCGGCGGGTTTCAAATTTTGCCCTTCCCACATGATAGCCCATCAATACCCCGAATGTGGCATGGGCCGGTACCGCCAGGAACATCCGCATGATGGCGACCTGGTAACCCTGTCCGTATTGTGCCGAATTGGTGACATAAAGAATATTCTCGAGCGTGGCAAAACCCATACTGGCCATCACACTGTACACGATGCCGTCAAAAGGTTCATCAAAACTTCTCTTGGGATAAGCATACAACCGGAGTACGGCAAACTTGCAAAGCTCTTCTGTCAATGCAACCACCAAAAAGGCCATGATCGCCTGATCCAGTACCCCTTTTCCAAAATAACCCGTGAATGCCTTTTCAATAAAAAAGGCAGGAATGATGCTGAAAATGCCCAGCACAAAACTCAATAATAAATTGAGCTTGGGTTCCCGGTTATAGGCATCCCGGTGAAAAATAAAGAGACTGATGGCGAGTCCGGGAGCAATGGCCAATGCGATATAATCCATCTGTTTTTTTTATTTCCTGCAGATGGATAAAGATAACAGAAGCCCCATCATTTCAGAAATTTCCTTAGCCTGTT
>Ga0209174_10001933_pt1 | contig 14213 bp, 12 predicted proteins | sample JI91814BDNA_FD_187505 | JGI IMG/M metagenome (GOLD analysis project Ga0209174, IMG submission 187505) | Wastewater effluent complex algal communities from Wisconsin, to seasonally profile nutrient transformation and Carbon sequestration -... | ecosystem: Engineered > WWTP > Effluent > Algae...
CGGTGCTAACGGCTCCGCCATCCAGGTTATAGGTGGCGGCCCGCATATTATCGAGCAATTCCTCCCGGTCGCCGAGGGTATACAATTCAATTTCCACCTTGGCCTGATCATATCCGGCCTTGTTCAGGATCAGGACTCTCCTTAGTCTTTTAAACTCAAGTGCCAGTCCGCCTTTGCGGCTGCCTTTTACCTGGGTACTGGCCACATCAGCCAGTACGATGGCTTCGGTACTGCTGTCAACCGCAAAATCCGTTACCGTAAAATCGGCGGCGGTAATTTTTCCGAATTTGATTTCTCCAGCCGGTTGAGCAAGAGCGATTGTGCTGATCAGGAAGCTGACGAGTAAAATAATTAGTCTCATGTTGGCAGTTTTGAGAGGTGGAATGGTTAACTAATTTAATGAAATATCCGGAGAAAAAAAAGGAGGAAATGCTCAAACCCGGGCGGGTTTGGTACTGAGCCATCAACTCAGCAGAACAACCCTACAATTTGGGAAATTTGAAATGGTTCAACACTCATTTATAGCTGAATGGTGAATACTAACGACAACAGGGGTTCCTTTTAATAAAAACCCTGTTTGTGGTATTCAGGAACACTTCTATACCATTACCTTTAGTATAACCATTAAACCTAAACCAATGAGAAGATCGATCTTTCTGGCTTGCAGTTTCCTGTTGCTGGCCTTATCCGCTGTCGCCCAGGTGAGCGGTGGCGGTAAACCCTTCAGTTTTACAAGTCCTTTAGCCGACGATTTTGCAAAAGCCAAAGTAGTATTACCGGCGATTGATGTACCCGAAATGCAACGACAGGCCAAAGAAATTTATGCGAAAGGAGAAATGCTGCCTGCCGGTAAGATATTCCCTGTTTCCTATTCTCCGGAGAACAGTGGCGTATGGACCACACTGCCAAACGGTGACCGTGTATGGCGCCTGCTGGCAGAAGTACCCGGCGCTCCTGCCACTTCTTTGTACTTCGATAATTTTTATATTCCGGAAGGAGCCGTGCTGTACGTTTACAATGCAGAGAAGTCGCATGTCATTGGTTCTTTCGGCGCTCATAATAATTCAGCAGCAAAAGAGTTTGCTACAGAGATCGTGTACACCAGTGAGTTTGTAGTGGAATATTATGAGAAGGGCAATGTAAAACGCCCCGGTAGTTTTACCATTACCGGTATTGCCAATGTATATAATGCACCGGAGCCACCGGCCAATATCCGTTTACAAAATCCTAAATGCTGCGGCTTTGGTACTTCCGGTTCCTGTAATGTGAATGTGAATTGCCCGGAAGGAACCCTCTGGATCAACCATCGGAATGCTGTTGCCCGCATATTAATTAAAAACGGCGCCAACCAGGCTTGGTGCAGTGGTGCGCTTATCAATAATGCAGCATATGATTGCAAAAATTATTTTCTTACGGCCAACCATTGCGGTGCGGCTGTGTCAGCAGCCGATAAGAACCAGTGGATATTCTATTTTAATTATCAAACTACAGGCTGCGCCAATCCTGGTTCAGAACCCGGATCCAATACCATCACAGGTTGCACCATGCGATCAAGCGCTTCCAATGGTGCTAACTCCAGTGTATATGGTTCTGACTTTTTACTGGTTGAGTTCAACGGCGCTATTCCTGCCTCTTATAATGTGTATTTTGCCGGCTTCGACGCTACGAATAATGCCAGCAACAGCGGCGTAAGTATTCATCATCCTTCCGGAGATACCAAAAAAATATCTACCTATACTACCACGACCACCTCACGCCGATATTATTCGCAATTACCCGATAATTCACACTGGCAGGTTAATTGGGCCGCAACTTACAGTAACCACGGTATTACAGAACCTGGTTCTTCAGGAGCACCACTCTTTCACAGCAATGGTCGTATCATGGGTAAACTGTCCGGCGGACCTTCCAGCTGTGGCGCTGTGGCCGGAAATAAAAATGATTATTATGGAAAACTATCTTATGACTGGACATCCAACGGTGCTGCTGCGTCACAACGACTAAAACCCTGGCTTGATCCGTTAAATTTAGGCAGCAGTTTTGTTGGCGGAAGACTTCCTTGTCCTGCAAACTGTCCTGATATACAGGAACCCAATAATTCGCAGGCCACTGCCGGTACTATTTCAACTGGTGTATATAATAAAGCGTTGATCGCTGCTACTACCGACCAGGATTATTATAAATTTACCGCGACTACCGGTGTCAATATTACTGTATCACTCACGACGCTGCCTTTTGATTATGATTTGCAGTTGCTTAATTCAGCAGGAACCGTAATAGGCAGTTCTGCGGCAGGTGGCTCCACCAATGAGACCATTGTTTTTAATGGTGCTGCTGCGGGAACTTACACCGTAAGAGTATTTGGCTATAATGGCGCTTTCTCTGCCACTTCCTGCTATACGCTATTGGTAACTACGGCAGTTGTTCCCTGCAACAATACCTATGAGCCCAATGAAAGTTTAGCTCCGGCTCCTACTATCCCTAACAATACAAATATCAATTCGCAGATCGCGAGCGCATCAGATGTGGATTGGTATAAATTTTCCAATTCAGCGCTTGAACCCAATATTTATGTAACGCTTGGCAACCTGCCTTTTGATTACGATCTCTATTTGTATAATTCAGCCGGCGGAATGATCGGTTCCTCTACATCAGGCGGTACCAGCAGCGAAAGCATCATCTTTAATACCAGTGCGGTAGGCACTTATTATATCCGCGTCATTGGCTATAATGGTGCATTTAGTAACACGCTATGTTACCGGCTATTTGCCGGGGTCAGTGGTACACCAAAAGCCGCATGGGTACAGTCAACAGGAATCAAAGATGATTTGAAAACTGTAACGATCGCTCCCAACCCCGTAGCATCCAAACTTAATTTCAGTTATACAGCCGCAGGGAATAGCATGGAGGATGTCATCATCACCGACATCACTGGCCAAAAGGTCCTGATCAATACCGTTAACAGCAGGCCAGGTAAAAATGAAAACGGTATTATACTGCCTGCAACTCTTACAAAAGGTATTTATATCCTGCAAGTAGGCACCCGTAACCCGGTGAAGTTTATGAAGGAATGAGGAGAAGGGAATAAGTAGTAAGTAAATATGAATAAGGAATGGAGAGCTGATATTGCACCCGTCTTCATTCCTTATTATTTTTATGGTATATCTCAGCTCGTGGCCGAGGCTGCCCATCCAGCCGCAAGCGGTGGAGTAGTTTTATAACTACCGGGTTCTTATAAAAAAAAGCAAAACAAAAGAACAAACGCTATCGAGTTTGATGCTTAGTACAAGACTAAGCATAACAACTCTACATTCTTATTTTGCTTATAGAACAGAAGAATCACGACAACAAGGGGGGAAATGCTCAAACCCGGGCGGGTTTGGTGCTGAGGCATAGACTCAGCACAACAGCCCTATTATTTGGAGAGATTGAAATTATCGTACAAACATTTAAATTTGAGTACAGAAGTCTCCTTACAACAGGTAATGGACAATCCAATACTTAAGGAAGCAACTTAAATAAAATCAAGCAAATGAACGCAAGAGCTTACAGAACTCAACTCAATCTTTCGCCATTAGATTTTCCTGCAATAATTGGATTAGGAAAATCGTCGATTGTTTATCAGTCAGAACCACATATTATGGGTGATACTTTGCATTTAAGTATAACTAAGACTTATGTCCTTACGGACGATAATAATAAAGAGCATAATGTTTTATCGGCACATTCTGTATATCAGGTATCATGTAATGAGATAAAAAACAGAGAGGATGTAAGTGCTTTTTATAATGATGCGACAAAAGGCCTGAATGAGGCTTATCAGTATGTACGAAAACAATTGCCGGCCCTTTTTAACATAACTTTTCCTAACCTGCCAATTGAACAGTACAAACATGAAATCGACCATGTTTTTCAATTACTGAATAGCAGAAACTAACCTTTTGGTTTAAAATAAATCAATATATTCCTATAGGAGACTAGTATTAATAGGGGTAATTTGAACACTATCATAATTTCCAATATGCTTACATATTTTGTTTTAACTCTTTTTGCCAAAGTGTAAAACACTTATAATCCTGTGGCCTGTTCATACTCGTTTCATCATATTGCCCGCAACGATGGCATACATTTTCGACATACTCTGGATTCTCGAATTGTGACCAAATCATATAACAGTCGCCACAATAAGGTCTGCTAGGATCATAAGCAATCCTTGCCTCACAACGAATACAATAACCTCTAATAACTTTATTATAGCCGGCAGATTTAGCCCCTGCCTGTTTCTTACTATCTTGAAAGATAGGTCTTTCAGTTTTCCTTAATGCAATTTGTTCAGAAGACTGCAATATGGAAAGCGTCTCATTAACAGCTTTATCAAAAAGGTCTCTATCCACATTACGGTCTATCAATACTCCCATTTCCCTGTTATTCTTTTCTGAAAATTCATACATATTCATAGAAGTTATAACCATCTTTGTCTCATTGAAATAACATTTTGCATGAAGGTTCTCGAAAAAATAAAGTTCAACATTTTTAAGATCTGAAAGCGAATTCCTTTCATTAGGCTTCAGATCGTCTTTTCCATATATAATTTTAATTGCGACACCAATACTTGAAGCATCCTTTAGTCTTTCGTAAAATGTCTTTGAAATTTGCAGAAAGGGCGACACCAAAACAAGTTTTGTCTTTGCATCAATTATTATATTCTCTATATGGTAAGACGTACCAGATGTTGTTAAAAATTCTGCCATACAAATAAATTTGAAAACAATTGCTAATATACAATTAATGTAGATTTTAAACTACTAATCTGAGGCGCTTATCTGCAGCAAAGACTTTGTAAATCAACCCTAACAGCAGGAAAGCTTGAAACTTTTTACAAAACCCTAAAACTTGAGTGAGAAGCCTAAAGACAACACTGGAAAGCCTCAAACCCGGGTGGGTTTGGAGCTGAGTCATAGACTCAGCACAATAACCTTAAAATTTGGGAAATTTGAAAAGGTTCAGAATTCATAAATACCAGAATGCAGAAGGCTAACGACACCAGGGAAGTTTGCAATAATTTAGAAAACCTTCAACTCTGAATACAAAAGACTAACGACAACAGAGCATTAAGCAGAAGCCTTGAACTAATTTTTAGTCCATTTTAGGTTTAAAGCCCATTTTGTATGTGGGGCAATTTCATAAGTATATTCTTTATTTCTTTCATCGTGTCCAAGTCGATTAATTAGATACTCATCAGCCCAAATAATGTCATCATTATTACCTGCTTGAAAAAGCTTTTCTAAAATAGGCTTTTGTTCATCATTGGGTACTAAGTCGTAAATCTCATGAATAAATAGACCTAACTCGCCTGTGCTCAACCTTAAAATTGGAGATTTTACGGTCTTTTTGTATTCATAGTCTATATAACGAAATTCAGGATAGGGAAGTATTCTGGGTGTAAGTAGTTCTTCACAGAATTCTCTCCAAGGCGAAATTTCTCTATCCTCTTTTGAGTTAAACCATTCAATAAATTCAATTACATTTATTCCCTTTACAAAAACTCTTAAATCCCGTTTGGCTATGCCATGCTCTGTTTCAAGAATTCTGTCTGACTTCACATTTAATTTGTCAAATATTTTTTTTGAACCTGGCAATGTCTTAAATACACCCCCAACAGGTTGGAAGAAATTTCTGTTTCGATTTTTTACCAATAGATACTTGCCATTTATTTTAATTCGGTATAGATAAGCTATAGAAAGCCTTATCTCTTTTTTCCTATAAATAAATTGAGTCTGAATGTAGAACCAAAACAAGTTAAGATTTTGCAGAACTTGTAACATTCCAAAAAGCAAAATTCCACCAACTATTTCAATCGAAAGATTGAATATTGTATTGGAAACTGAATCGCCATCACCAGCCGGGGATAAAGTTCTATAAAGAATAAATCCACCAAATATTATTACTACTACTATATTGGAAAGTCTTGTTGTCATATTATTTCTGGGCTTGGTTTAATTCTAGAAATCGTGTTGCATAAGATTTCAAAGGTTAACTCTTTATCGGGAAAACATGTTGCAATTGCTTCTGGTAATATTTTTAACATGATGTCAGAAAAAGAATGCCCCAAGTTATTGTTTTGCTCAGGGCTACTTAACTTGGAAAGCTCTTGAAACTGATCAGGATTCAGATTAATGCCTTTTAAATTATTTTCAAATAATTCTATTCTTTCTTCGTCTGTTGGTCTTTCAAATTTCAATACTACTGCAGCCCGTCTCACAATTGCCTCGTCAATGAAATGAAGACGGTTAGTTGACATGAAAATTACTGCTCTACCTTTGAGTTCCCTAATTTCGTCAATTTTTTGGATTAAAGTATTAACAGCAGCTTTTTCCTCTTGGTGCATCTGAAGAGTTGATCGAGTTGTTGCAATTGCATCTGCCTCATCAATTAGCAAAAATGCTAAACGCTTCTTTCCCGCTTGAGTTTTCAATTCAGCAAATGCAGCATTAACCAAATTACCCATTTGGCCATGTAGGCCATCTCCTCTAACTCTTGTACTTAATTTTAAAAAAAAACCTTCCTTTTTTAATTCCCGAACCATTCGGTCAGCTATTCCTTCTGCCGATACAGTTTTGCCAGTACCTGCGTCCCCTTCAAGAATTATCAAAGGGTACCTGTCAGTTAGTTGATGTATAATTGGCAGCTCTACTTTGTGGAACTTTTTGCTCCATTCGACTAAGCCTTCTTGGTCTAGGAGCAATTTTAGATTTCCAAATATTCTTTGAAATTTATTTTCAAATCCAATTAGGGCTTGAGTTCTATTTTTAACTTCCGCATTTGGAAGTTCAATCGTGTTATCAAATACTGAAGATGTCATTACTTGTATGTTATTTTTTGTAATTCAAACCCTTTGCTTGCATATAGTTGACCTTGTGATTTGATTAGGTGAGGGAAATTGTTATCTATATCTGAAGACACCCATCCAATTTTAAATGACTTGTCGCTTTGAAATTTTATCTTTTGTGCTTCAGTCAAATCATGCCACTTTTTAGTGTAAGACAATATGACCGAAAGCCGTGTATTTGGGATGTCCACCCAATCATTTGCACCAGCTCTATCACTAGTCATAGCAGTACCATTTGCATTTACACTGAATTTGGTCGCCCTTATCACTTTATTGGAGGTGTCAAGTAATATAATATCAACTGAATGAAGGTATTCTTCTTCAGCCAATTTAAGAATGTCATGAAAAACTTTGTCAACATATTCCATTGACCACTTACCTGTTCTCCTAGCAATCATTCTTACATCTGCTTCGCAACCTTCAAAGGTCTTTCTTATGTCAACAACTGTATAAGTTGAAGTTTTTGTAATAGTACTATACATAGTTTTTAATCTTCTGTAGTTATGTTAAACGATGAACCGAAAACCCGTTTCCATTCTTCAGTTGTTTCTCCTTCGAACGTTTTTGACTGTGCAATATTTAATGAATCAAATGCATCTTCTGCTTCCCGTACAATTTCATCCCATTTTACATTTGTCAATTTCTTCACAGCGTTATTTTCATTATTAGTATTATCAGCAATAAAAATTGGAGTCACAAAGCTTGGAACAGTATTAATTGCGTTGGGAAATTTTATCACCGGAAAGTTGGCAGTACTGACAAATTGAAAGAACCGAATAATTCCTTCTTCAATATTAGACTGAACGCCTTTTGTAATGTCAAGGTAAGCTACTATTAACTCGATGCCGAAAGAAGAAAGCCCAGCTTCATCGTCAGTAGGTTTTAACTCCTTGAAATTACGCCACCACTTTATCGCTCTTACGATAGCTGTATATGAAGTGTTTTTTGTCCTTCTTTCACTTGCAAAAGATAACTGCTTTGTAACACTGGTAGTATATCTGCTCCCGCCACCTCTTTGTGCTTGCAAGACATATTCAGACGGTGTTGTAAGGGGGACTACGGGAACAATATCTACTTGCAGGCCAGAGGCAGCAAATGTTAGGGTTATAGATTTAGTATTGCCTTCTGCATCAATTTGTCCCTTTACCATTGATGGGTAAATTTCTTCTAAATACTCTACAACGAAATCGTGTAATTTTCTTAAATCTGTTTTAAGGTCTTCATCTCCTTCAACATAAAGGACTAAGTCAATATCGATTGGATTATCACCAGTGTGACGAAGAATCGTTTTTTTAGCCCACGAACCTGCAAATATTGAACGAGTTACTTTTAATCCTGTACGCTTGTCATCACTGATTTTTGCCTCAAGTTTCTCAATCAGATTTTTCACCTGTTCTCTATACTTAGGCATATCATCTTTCTTAAGTTTTATTCTATTGATAAAATTCTGGAGCTGGTTATTTGTTAATCTCATGCAGCTAAATTTTGAAATTATGCGGCAATTTCCTAGCCATTAATAAAATATATGAAACCATGCCATGTTGACAGTATGGAAATTGAAAATGTGTCATAAGAAGCTAGTTGTCTGTCAAAATAACCGCATATAATAGCTTAAAAGTGAAGAATTTTAAGATTTCTCTATTCGAACCTTTTTGAATGTCGCAACCTCACTTCAGCTTCCTAGAATGTCTTGGCATAGTCCGCATAAATTTTGGGAAAACCGACGCACTGGACCACAATATTTCTTTGGCTATTAAAAGCCGAACGAACACGCAGGCGGCTAGCGCCAAACTCAATTTTGCGTGCAGCCGATATGAATTAGTTATTAAATGATTTTCTAACCAACTCGCTTGATTCATTTATAAGTTTCTCATTTTCCATTTTGATCTTTTCTAGAAAAAATGAAAAATCGTTTGTTCTATGAATAATAGTCTTATCGCTATCGTAGTCAAAATAAATTTTGCTAAGGGTTTCATTTACATGGAGAAAGTTGTCGAGAACTTTCTGAAAATATTGATGCTCCTCAGTTTTGAAAAATAGCTTCAGTTCCAATGCCGAATTTTTAAGATTATTAATTGGTGGCCAAATGATCTCATCAATTTCTTTTACAGAAATTTTACGTTCTAGTACTTCAAAAACTGACAACTTATGCCACATGTGGTTGACCTTAGCATAATTGGCAAAAAACCCACTTACAGCATTTATTTTGTTTTGCTGAAACAGAGAGTGATTGACTTCTACCTTTTTTGATTTTAAATCAAAATACCTTTTTACAAAATAAGAAATGGCTAATAAGAAAATTGGCACTTGACTAGAAGTAAATATTTTTTGCCAGTCCATAGTAGATAGATATTTCTAAGGTTGCGTCCAACGAGTAGGGCTTAACGAAGTTGTGGTTTATCATTCCGTCAGCCCGGTGCCATGGCCGCTGAGTATTATGCTTGCTGAATTTATGAAATATTCTGTTTAGTTAGGTGACCGCTCCTGGCTCAAGCTGATCAGGGAACTACTGGCCAGGATAAACTCGGAAGCCCCCATTTTGCCAAACCCAGTGCTAGCGGCAGTTTTTATTTATTTTTTTAATGGCGCTAATTGTTCGTTCCATAAGATTTCTCGACGATTCATTATCATAATTCATTTTTTCTAGTAGAAATTTACTGAATTCGATTTCTGATTTTGCCAGCCCGATTTTATAAAAAGAAGCGTCATAAAGGCTGAATCCATTAATTGCACTTCCCTTAGGCTGATTTTCATCTCTTGTTTTGCTTCTCCAATAAGTCGAAAATTCAATTATGCAGTTTTGCTTTTCACTATACAGTTGCTGTAAATCTTGAATTGTGTAAACACCACTAAAGTCAAGCAAACCTAGTAACTCTTCTAGAATTGAAAAGTCGTCGTCGAGATTTGCATGAAGGAATATAGCGATGGCATTGTCGACATTCTTAATAGCAGAATTAGTTTGAATAAATGTAGAAAGTGTAGCATGGTCTAATTTTACAGTTGCTGGATTTTCACGAATTTCTTTTGTAACATTTAGTTCATAGCTTGACAATTCATTTCTTAATCTCACAAACTCCAAATCTGCAGTTTCTAACAATGCTGCAATTCTTGAAAATCTTCGTTTCGCGATATCAGGGATTGAAAATTTGCCTTTATATCCAATGTCATGTTCAATTTCAGCCCAGCTGTGTTGCAAAATAGAACGAATCTGAATTTCAAATTTTAAATTCCTGAAACGTTTATATTCGGTAAGTCTAAGCCGCCCTTTTGATAAGTTAACAACAAAGTGTAAAGAAAGATACCCAAATCTATCAAATTCAGTTTTTCTCTTGTCGATTGAATGTTCTAAATCAACAGAAAACTCTTTTTCGACTATTGATGCGATTTTATCGACTTCATCTTCAAAATAAGTTATTATTCTACATCCAATAATGTCTTTTACATCTGATAAATCCGTATACCCATCTTTTCTAGTTATCTTTTTTTCGAGACTTTCTTTCGATTTTAGGCGACTTGAAATTTGATGACAATTAATTGATTTGGCGCTAAGTAAATCAATTAATAGCTTTTCAACTTTGATCTTAAAATCTGATAGCAAATCATAATTTGATTCAAACTGCTCGATAATATTTTTCATTGCCAGTTTTTCGTTTTGTATGTAGTGTCGTCGAATTATCGCTAACTCAGATATAAATGAAAGTTTTAAGCCTTTGAATTTTCGTTCTTACTCTCAAGTATTGTGTTTTCAAACTAAAGAAAAATTGTTGTTTCAGGTTTTGTCTTTCACAAAAAAAATGTTTCATACAACAAATAAACCAGCCACTTTATTCACCCTTACTCATCACTAACATTTACCCCGGAGAATTAGCCCCCCCAAATCTCCCCGCTCTCCCCCATCCCTCCTATACCACTTTGTGGTATTTTTTAGGGGTCCAGCTGCTGAAAAGCCGCCAGCCAGTAGCTCATTTCCTTTGTTCTGCTATTGGTGGCGAGGATCACGAGACCGTTATAGTTTTCGAGTTTCTGTAAGAGATAGGAGACTTCCTGGTTGGCATACTTATCATGGGCATCCTGTACGCCGGTTCTTTTGCCAAAGAGGGCATCGGCTTCATCAAAGAAAAGGACCTGGCCGGCGAGTTCGGCTTTTTCAAATAGACGGCTGAGGTTTTTTTCGGTTTCACCGATATAGGGAGATACGAGGGCAGCAAGATCTACCCGGTACACATTTTTACCCAGCCGGCTCCCCAGCCATTGGGCGGCGATGGTCTTCCCCGTGCCACTGCTGCCTGGCATCCAGATCCGCTGGCGGTTGCCGGTAAGGGAAAGGGTGCGGGTGGCGGGGGAGATGGTGAGTTTGGTAGTGTCTTTTAGTTTGGGGAGGAGTTGGGGGTCCCTACTGGCCTTCTGGGCAGATAAGTTGCTGGTTAAAAAACAAGCAAGGAGGATGGTGAACGATATGAGTGATTTTTTCATGTGCTTGTTTTGAAGTGTTGCTTTTTAAAGATCCCGGATCAAGTCCGGGATGACATAGTATAAGCCCGGTATGAGATTCTTCTGGGCAGTCAACTGTTCCTCAAGCCCAGGATGACAAACGCTAACCTGGCACGATACCTTACCCCTCCTTCTTCACCAACACCACTTTACTCCGATCCGCCTTGTACATGGTTTCATAAAACTTGACCAGCTCCGGATAATCGGCGGCGGGATAACGGCCGCTGAAATGTTCAATGCTGCGGTAATAATATAATTTATCACCCTGCAAACGGGTGCTGCATTCAAACTTGCCAAACTTGGTTTTGAGGGATACATCCTTGGGCATGGCTTCCGGACTAAAGCCGGCAGGAATACTGATCTCCACCGTATCCACATCCCTGTATTCGGTGATCAATACAATATCATATTGCCGGGTGGAATCAGGAGCGAGCTTGCGACCAGTGCGGGTCATGATATTGGGAACAATGAAAAGTCTTTTGCCCGTGATGGTGGCATAATTGGCCACGGCTATATCCAGCTTCTCTTCCACCACCGGCAGGGCAGCTTTGGTTTCCTTGTAATCAAAACTGGCAATATCATAGGTACCAAAGTCCAGGCTCTCATGCAACACTTCCTTTACCTTGTCCTTGCTGAGATCATTGATGAGATTATGAAAACTTTCCTGCTGAATGCCTGTGTAGGTGGTACTGGCATTTACTCGCAGCGTGGCATCCGGTTCCAGCACGGCTTTTATATTTCTGATCTGCAGGTTATCGTTCAAGGCATATTTGGGCGTACGGACCAGCTTTCCTCCTTCATCTGTTACCAGCAACGCATACCGGTCACTGGTAAATGTACCGAGGTAACCAGCGGGTACGGTCTGACTGGTACATTCCAGCCAGATACTGTCCTTGCCCAATGGGACACAGAGAATCACATGATTGAATTGCTGCGAAGGAAAATCAGCAATGATATTGCCACGGCCCCTGCCGGCCTTGATTAAGGTATAATGAGAAGGGATACCCGCTTCCTTGAGCAGACTGTACATATAATTGGTGAGGGCCTTGCAATCACCATAGGCTTTTGTGGCTACATAGTTGGCGTCAAAGGGCTGCCATCCTCCAATCCCTAACTGGATACTGATATAACGGGTATTCTTTTGCAGGTACTCATAGAGTTTGGAAACAATGGCTCTTTTATCCGTTACACCTGCTGTGAGATCCTTCACCGTTTGTTTTACATTGGCAGGCAACTGGTCCCTTCCCATTTTCAGTGAATACACAAAGCGGCCAAACTCTTCCCAGTTGTTCATGGTGCCCGTGTATTTTTCAATTTCAAATTCGGTGGGTCCGGTAAATACCATCGGGTTCATTTCAAACCAATCGGGAGAAGCATATTCATCAATGATGGCATTGAGACCAGTAACTTCCCAGGTCAATACCTTTCTTCCCTTCTCGCCCTCCGATTCCACTGGTGCCTGCTGAAAATTAATCGCCTTGTGTCTTACTTTATAAGAAGCGGGGGCCGTAACAGAAAAACTGCTTTGCTCTACAGCAAAATATTCATCTTCCCTGGGTAACCAAACGGGGAAGAACAGGGTGCCGTTATAACGCATATCCACTTCATATTCTACCGTGTAGGGATAGACTTTATAATAAAAATGATGGGCTTTGCGGCGGTTATCATCGGCCAGGGCATTATCATCACTGCCGCTGAGATCGAGTATCTGTTTATTTTTTAATCTTTTCAGTTCCCGTCCTTCTGCATCATACAATACCCCTTCGATATTTTTCAGCTCATGCAGTTTATCGTAGTATTCCACAAAGGCGGCAAAGCGATCTCCGTTTTCATCCAGTACGGTGATGGCGTATTTTTTTCTTAGTACGGCTTCACCGGTATTGATCACTTCAAAACGAAGGGTTTCCATTCTCTTAACGGCATGGGCATTCTTCAGCAGGGCCGGCGGAATTTTAGAAACGGCATAATCCCCATTCCCGGCCCATAAGGACTGAGAAAGCAGGAAGAGCGTACAAAGCGAAACAATTCTCATCATCACTTAGCTTTTCTTTTTAAATACAATTTGTTCAGCATGCTTTTTCACCACGTAATTGAAAAATTCGCGGAGCATTTCATATTCATCCGGCTGGAAATTGGCACGGCCAATTCTGATCCGGGAACGGAAAGAAATGGAATTACCCGACATGGAAATCCGGTATTCAAAAACCCCTTCGTTTTCTTCATTCAGTTTTAAAATCATGGACTTGGGTATTTCATCCACCACATAGCCCTGGGGAATATCCATCTGCAGGTTATAGACTTCATCCATGGTAAAGGGCATTTCAACGGGATAGGCTCTTTCTGCCGACTTGAAGAGATTCTCTTTATATCCTTCTCCCAGCATGGGGTTGAAATAAATGATATCTTCTTTCTCTCCTTTTAATTCAAAATCGTATTTCACACCCAGTACTTCATCTGTCAGGCTCAGTGAATCCAGTTCCAGGTTGGTGACATCGATTTCAGTGCCCATTTCTTTTTTGATATCGGCCAGCAACTGTTCCTTGCCTTTTTCCTTCACCCTTTCCCGCAGGTTCATGGATTCATAATAACCGGGGGTCTGGATCTTGCTGCCGATGATATTTCCTTTTTCATCATTCACCACAAACACATTGGTATGTTTTACTTCTGCCACCGTGTTTGCACTCAGGCTGATGACATTGGCCGTTTCATTGATCACCCTGGCTTCCTCATTATAACAGCGAAGGGGCAGGCGGCCATAACCCAGCAGGGGTTCACTGGCATCCATGAAAACAGCATTGCCATCTACCATGGCCAGGGTTACCACATAATTATA
>Ga0209174_10001936_pt1 | contig 14203 bp, 6 predicted proteins | sample JI91814BDNA_FD_187505 | JGI IMG/M metagenome (GOLD analysis project Ga0209174, IMG submission 187505) | Wastewater effluent complex algal communities from Wisconsin, to seasonally profile nutrient transformation and Carbon sequestration -... | ecosystem: Engineered > WWTP > Effluent > Algae...
CCAATCACGTTCGACCATGCCTCGTGTGAGGGACACGACGACTTGGTGCTGGTTCACTTAAACCACCGCCTGGTCCAAATGAGCCTGCGGCTGTTGCGAGCGGAAGTCTGGTCGGTCAAGGGTCGCAAGCGGCTGCATCGCATCACGGCGCGGCTCGTACCGGATCTTTTGCTGAGTGCGCCAGCGGTCATCGCCCACGCTCGGCTGGTCGTCATCGGCGGCGACAGCCATCGGCTGCACGAAGAGATCATCACGGCGGGCGGAACGCTGAAAGAGGGCCGCTTGGCCCGTCTCCCTGTCGGCGAGATTGACAAGCTCTTGGCCGCTGCAACCTGCGACGAGCCCGCCGAATCGCTGCAAAAACACCTGCTCGATCTGTGGGACAAGTTCGCGCCAGGGCTGGCGCAGTCCCTCGAAGCCCGGATGAAAGACCGGCAGACCGCCCTGCAAAAGAAGCTGGCCGAGCGGGCGAACAAGGAATACGACGACATGGTCGCGATCTTTGGCGAACTTCAGAAGGCGATAGACAACAAGCTGAGCGAACAGGAAGACCCGCAGCAGCTCTCTTTGTTCAACGAGCAGGAAAAGGAACAGCACGATCGCAACCACGACTTCCTCCGAAGCCGGATGAAGTCCATTCCGCTAGAGCTCGCGCAAGAGACCGAAGCGATCAAAGCCCGTTACACAGACCCTCAGCCCAGGATGTTTCCCGTCTCTGTGACGTTCCTCGTGCCCGAAAAAATGAGGAGAGGGTAATGCCGGTATCCATCACTCGCCACCACAACGAATGGTTGAAGCTCGTGCCGAACTCGGGCCCGTTCCTGAGTCTGCCGGTGTTGTCCGAGGTCTTTCCGCAGGGACTTGATGCCCATGATGCGGATCATGCCCGGCGGCTGCGCTTGGCGTATAACGAGTGGGACGACAACCAGCTGGGCAAGCGTCCCGACCCCGCGCTGCATCGGGCGTGGCAGCGGTTCGTGCTCGCCGAGACGCTGGGCTTCGACGAACTGTTGGCCGAAGGACAGGCGATTCCGCAGACGCTCAAGAGTGAAGTGGCGGAGTATGGCGAGACGCTGCGACCCGATTGGATCGTGTGCGACCCCGAGACGAAAAAGGCCCGCTTGCTCGTCCAGGTCTATCCCCGGTCGCAGTCGCTGACCAAGCCAGTTGCCACGTCGCGCTGGAAGACCTCGCCCGACACCCGGATGATGCAGCTCTTGCACGATACCGGCATCCGGCTCGGTCTCGTCACCAACGGCGATCACTTCATGTTGGTCAACGCGCCAAAGAACGAAGCGACCGGCTACGCCTCCTTTTACGCCAACCTGTGGCTCGAAGAGGAGATCACGCTGCGCGCCTTCCGTTCGATTCTGGGAGCCGAGCGCCTGTTTGGCGTGCCGAGCCCCGAGACGCTAGAAGCCCTGCTCGACAAGAGCGCCAAAGATCAACAGGAAGTCACTGACCAGCTCGGCTATCAGGTCCGCAAAGCCGTCGAGGTCTTGATCCACTCCCTAGACAAAGCAGATCAGGAACACGGACGGAAGCTGTTTGCCAACGTGAGCGAAAGGGTTCTGTACGAATCGGCCCTGACCGTGATGATGCGCCTGGTGTTTCTGTTCTGCGCCGAGGAACGGGAACTCCTGCTGCTCGGCGACGACCTCTACGACAAGAACTACTCCGTCAGCACCCTGCGCGAACAACTGCGCACGACCGCCGACCAGTTCGGCGAAGAAATCCTTGGCCTCCGTTACGACGCCTGGACGCGGCTCCTGACCACCTTCCGCGCCGTCTACGCCGGGGTCCAGCACGACCAGCTTCGGCTCCCGGCATACGGCGGTAGCCTGTTTAACCCAGACCGCTTTCCGTTTTTGGAAGGTCGCAGCTTTGGCACAAGTTGGAAGACCGCCGAGTCCACTCCGTTGCCGGTCAACAACCGCACCGTCCTGCACCTTTTGCAAGCGTTGCAAGTCCTGCAAACCAAAGTCGGCGGTACCATCGAGGCCCGCAGCCTCAGCTTCCGCTCGCTCGACATCGAACAGATCGGCCACGTCTACGAGGGCCTCCTCGACCACACCGCCCGCCGCGCAACCGAGCCCGTCCTGGGCCTGCAAGGCACCCGCGACAAGGAACCCGAAATTGCCCTCGAGCAGCTCGAAAAGCTCGCCGCCCAAGGCGAACCCGCGCTGCTAGCGTTCCTGAACGAGGAATCCGGTCGTTCCGAGTCCGCGCTGAAAAAGTCCCTCCACGCCGAGCTGGACGACCACCTGCTGAGCCGCTTCCGCACCGCGTGCCAGGATGCCGCCCTGTGGCAGCGGGTGAAGCCGTTTGCCGGGCTGGTTCGGCTCGACGACGTGGACTATCCCATCGTCATTCCCAAAGGCAGCGTCTACGTCACCTGCGGCACCGACCGGCGATCTTCCGGCACCCACTACACCCCGAAGACCCTGACCGAGCCCATCGTCCAGTACACCCTCGAGCCGCTCGTCTATGTCGGCCCCGCCGAAGGACTGCCCAAGGAATCCTGGCAGCTCCGCAGCGCCCAGGAACTGCTCGACCTCAAGGTCTGTGACATGGCGTGTGGTTCCGGCGCGTTTTTGGTTCAAGCCTGTCGCTACCTCGCGGCACGGCTGCTCGAAGCCTGGGATGCCGTCCAGCGAGCCCATCTGGGGACGCTGCGCATCACGCCGGAAGGCAAGCCCGCCTCTGGGCAGCCCGGCGAGCTGCTGATTCCCGATGACCCCGAGGAGCGCCAAACCTATGCCCTGCGGATCGTCGCCCAGCGCTGTCTGTACGGCGTGGACAAAAACCCCTTGGCTGCCGAGATGGCGAAGCTGTCGCTGTGGCTCCTGACGCTGGCCAAGGACAAGCCGTTCGAGTTCCTCGATCACGCCATCCGCTGCGGCGATTCGTTGGTGGGGATTCACAACACCGAGCAGCTTCGGAAGTTCAATCTCGACGGCCAGGGAGAAGACAACCAGTTGTTCCTCCGCTTCTTGGACGAGAAGATCAAGGAGGCCATCGCCCTGCGCCGCCAGATCACCGAGATGCAGGTGAACAACGTCGAGGATGTCGAAGCCCAAGACCGCAAACTGCACCAAGCGAACGAACGGCTCGACCGGCTCAAGTGTGCCGCCGATATGCTGATAGCCGCCGAGTTCGTCCCCGGCTCCGCCACCGACAAACGCTCCGCCCGCGACAACCACGCCATTCAAGTTGCCCTCCACTTCCACGACAGCGACGTATCCGCTTTTCAGAAGAAAGCACAACAGGCCCTCGCAGACCAAGTGACGTTTCATTGGCCATTAGAGTTCCCCGAAGTCATAGTCGAACGCGGCGGATTCGATGCGTTTGTGGGAAATCCGCCGTTTAAGGGTGGGGCTGCCCTAGCAACATTGTTTGGTTCGTCGTGGCGTGACTTTATCATCACATACATTGGAAACGATGTCAAGACGAACCGTGGACAGTATGATCTATGCGTGTTTTTCTTCCTACGAGCTTGTCAACTAAGAAACATGACTGGGATACTATCGGCCATTGCGACCAATTCATTTGCACAGGGCGATAGTAAGACGATTGGGCTTTCTCAGATTTATGCATCAGGACACGAGGTCATTCGCGCACTCAATGATATTCCATGGCCTGGAATGGCAGCCACACACGTTTGCCTTGTTTGGATTGCTGGGAGTCCGTGGCGGGGAGAACACTGGCTTGATGGAAAAAAGGTCGCTGCTATCAGCGACTCTTTGTCCGATTCACCGCAAATGTCTCAGTATTTCGTTTTGAAAAGGAATGACGGCATCGCATTCCGAGGGGCCATGCCATATGGCGAGGGATTTTTCATCCAACCAACTGAAGCGCATGAGTTACTTCGCGTTAATCCTTCACATTGCGATGTGTTAATGCCTTACCTCATTGGAGATGACGTTAACTCTCACCCATGCCAACAGGCGTCTAGATATATTATCAATTTTCACGATTGGCCCTTACTAAATGGTGAAAGTCGAGCAATACACTGCGCAATGGATTATCCATTGCTTCTCAATATCGTCGAGGAACGCGTGAAACCGCAGCGACTTGCATTGCCAGATAATAATAGCACGGCAAAACATCGGCGAAAAATCTGGTGGCAGTTTTCAAACCGAGCTGATGATCTACTTGCAGCGTTGAGAGGGAAACTGAAGGCTCTGGCAATTTCAAGAACTACAGCACACCTTGCCTTTGCATTTGTTCCAGCACAGAAGATTGTTCATTCCGAGAGACTTGTGGTAATAGCTGATGAGTCTTGGGAGATGTTTGGAATTCTTCAATCGACACCGCATGAATTGTGGGCTTGTCGTCCAGGCATGATGACGCATGAAACGCGGAAGACATATTTCGTAAAAGAGGTATTCGCCACGTTTCCAATGCCAAGACAATCTAAGGACATTGCTCGATGCGCCAGCGGTTACTACATACATCGAGCCAGCGTTATGGAGAGTCTGGATAAGGGCCTAACTGATGTATATAACCGCTTCCATGATTCCGACAAAACCAGCGCCGATATTCAGAAGCTCCGTTCGCTTCATGTTGAGATGGACCACGCCGTAGCGGTGGCTTATGGCTGGACGGATTTGGAGCTTGGGCATGGATTTCATGAGACGAAGCAAGGGGTTCGTTACACGATTTGTGAAGGGGCGCGGCGGGAAGTCCTGGCGCGGTTGCTCAAGTTGAACCACGAACGCTATGCCGAAGAAGTGCGGCTGGGGCTGCATGAGAAAAAGGGTGCGACCAAAAAGACTGCGGCCAAGAAAGCACCGGGCAAGTCCATTGCAAAACAGGCCACGCTCTTTGATCTAGGGGAAGACAGCGAATGAGTGACACGCTAAAGCCCACCGTCTCGCCGCTGCGGCTGCGGGATGAACTCGAGACCATGGTCGTACAGGAACTGCTTGGCCCCGGCAGTGTGGATGAGGAGCTGGTCGAGTCGCCCGGGATTCGCTACTGCGTCGGGATTTTGGCTCCGCGCAAGCGCGCAAAAGGGAATGTGGAGCCCGCGTCCGTTTCTCGACCGACCCAAAAGGAAGAGGACGACGAGGAATCCAGGGAAGACGGCGAAGTCCTCGTTACGGACGAGCTGGCGATTGGGGGCCGCGACAACTCCCAAGACGGCACCACGGATCAAGCCCCGGCGCAAGACAAGGCGCTGACGCCTTCGTCGTTGGGGCTGACGGTGTCGGTGGACCTCGAAGCCACCGCGCTCGATCTGTCCGCGAGCTGGGGTCAGTACAAAAGGGAAGTCAGCGAGTATCTGCGGAACGAAAAGACCGGCAGCCCCCGGCGAGTCTGGAAGCGGCATCCTCGCGGTGGCAGCCATCGCCTGACGCTCAAAGAGGGCGCGTTTGGGCCGATTCCCGTCGATAAAGACTGCACCGAGGTCGTGATTCAGGGACTCGTTCGCAAGCGCAGCGATCACTATTCCGTGACGCTGTTTTTGGTGAACGAGCAAACGGAACCGGCCAAGCTCAGGGACGCGGCGTGGGTGTTTCAGCCCGAGCTGGTGGCGTCAGGAGTGAACGGGGCGGCGGTGCTGCACAAGCGGCACACGATCTTGGAGCTTTCCGGCACGGACCCGTCAGTGAAGGCGGAAAACGAGCTGCTCGGGATGCTATATCGGCGGCAAGTCGAGTTCGCCGTCGGGCATGGCGTCGGGGTTCATGTCGAGCTGTCGGCGGACCCGAGTCATGCGGTGCGGGTGCGAACGCAGGTCATTCCGAGCTACGAGATTCCCAAGACCACACCGCCCCGGCCTGAAGATGCGGAACACAACCCGGCTTTCGCCAAGCTCGCGGGCCTGGTGCTCGACATGAAGCAGCTCGCCGAGACCGATCCGAAGCAGCTTGGGCCCAAGCTTGCGCCGCTGTGCGAGGCGTATCAGGACTGGATCGACCGCGAAGAAAAGAAAGTGACCGATCCGGGCGAGGGCTTGGCGAGCTTTCAGCAGGCGGCGCAGCAAGTCATCAGCCGGTGCCGCGCAACGCTACAGCGGATTGAGGCCGGGCTTTCGCTTCTCAACACGGACCCCAAAGCGGCGCAGGCGTTTGCGTTCATGAACCGGGCGATGTGGCTTCAGCGCACACACTCCCTGTTTGCCGAGCGGGTGCGGCGCGGCGACGAAAAGCCGGACATGGAAACCCTCGACGTGGAGGAAAACCGCAGCTGGTATCCGTTCCAGCTTGCGTTCATCCTGCTCAACTTGCCGGGCATCACGCAGTTCGATCATCCCGAACGCAGCGAGGCCCCGGAAGCGATGGCGGACCTTCTGTGGTTTCCGACGGGCGGTGGCAAGACGGAAGCGTATCTGGGCCTGACCGCGTACACGCTCGGCTTGCGAAGGCTGCAAGGGACGGTCGAGGGGCGCTCGGGCGAAAACGGGGTCGCGGTGCTGATGCGGTACACGCTGCGGCTTTTGACGCTTCAGCAGTTCCAGCGGGCCGCTGCGCTCATCTGTGCTTGTGAAGACACGCGCCGCACGGCGATGAGCAACGGCGATGCACGCTGGGGCCAGACGCCGTTTCGCATCGGCTTGTGGGTCGGGGGCAGCACGACGCCAAACTGGACCAGCGATGCCGATGAATCGGTGAAGGCGGAACACGGCGGCAAGCCTCGGTCGGGGGGAGTGGGCGGCGTGGGGTCGGTGCATCAACTGACGAACTGCCCGTGGTGCGGAACGAAAATTGACCCCGGAAAACATATCAAAGCGATCAAATACAGCGATGGGAGCTGCCGCACGCTGATCTACTGCGGGGCGAAGTTTGGGCAGTGCAAGTTCTCGCAGAAGGAAGCGCCAGGGGAAGGGCTGCCGGTGGTCGTGGTGGACGAGGAAATCTATCGACGGCTGCCAGCGCTGCTCATTACCACGGTGGACAAGTTTGCGCAGCTCCCGTGGAACGGCGCGGTGCAGATGCTCTTTGGTCAGGTCGATGGGTTGTGTGAGCGACACGGATTCCGTTCGCCGGGGCTGGCGGAATCTGGGGAGGAGCTGGAGGTCGGCGGGGTGCATCGGGCCAAGGGAGGCTTGCCGGCGGCCAAAGTGCTGCCGCAGAGTCCGCTCAGGCCGCCGGACCTCATCATTCAGGACGAGCTGCACCTGATCAGTGGACCGCTCGGCACGTTGGTTGGCCTGTACGAAACGGCGATTGATCGGCTCTGTACCTGGGAAGTCGGCGGCAAGAAAATCCGACCCAAAGTCGTCGCCTCGACCGCGACAATTCGCCGAGCGAGTGATCAGGTCTATGGCCTGTTTCTGCGCAACCTGAGCATCTTTCCGCCCACGGGTCTTTCCATCGCGGACAACTTCTTTTCCCTGCAACGTCCATCGAGCGAAAAGACACCGGGGCGGAAATACCTTGGGGTGAGTGCGCCCGGTCGTCGGCTAAAGGCGGCGCTGATTCGCGTCTATGTCGCGTTCCTTTCGGCGGGCGAAGTGCTGTTTCAGAAGTACGGACTCGACGCCGATCCGTGGATGACGCTCGTCGGCTACTTCAACAGCTTGCGCGAACTCGGCGGCATGAAGAGGCTCGTCGATGACGATGTGCGGAACCGACTGCGCAGCATGAAGGATCGCGGGCTGGCGAACCGGACGCTCTACACACCGGATGCGGTCAAGGAATTGACCTCGCGGCTCGGCTCGACGGCGATTCCCGAGACCCTGGATCTTCTGGAGAGCCGGTTTGATCCCGCGTTGTTTGAACGGCTCAAGGCCCCCAAAACAGGCGGGGAACAATACATCGCTCGACCCATCGACGTGCTGCTCGCAACGAACATGATCTCGGTCGGCGTGGACGTGCCACGGCTGGGCTTGATGGTCGCCGCTGGTCAGCCCAAGACGACGGCGGAATACATCCAGGCCACGAGCCGGGTCGGTCGTAAGTTTCCGGGTCTGGTCTGCACCGTCTTCAACTGGGCGCGGCCACGGGACTTGTCGCATTACGAGACGTTCGAGCACTACCACGCGACGTTCTATAAACACGTCGAAGCGCTGTCGGTGACGCCGTTTTCTGCCGGGGCGACGGCACGCGGGCTGTCGGCGCTGCTCGTGTCGCTGGTTCGTCAGGCGGGGTCCGAGTTCAACGCCAACGACAAGGCGATGCGCATCGGAAGTCAGCGCAATCATCCCTATGTCACCGAAGCGGTTGCGACCATCACAAGGCGGGCCGAGCTGATTGCAGGGGTGGCCGCCGCCGAGGAGGTCCAGCAGCAGCTCAAGCGCACTCTGGATCTGTGGCAGGCAAGGGCGCAAAAGATGAATCAAGGGAACCAGCTTGGGTATGAAACCAAAAAGGACGGGCTGACGACGGGCCTTCTGCGCAAGCCCAGCATCGAGCCGTGGGACGAGTTTACTTGCCTAAATTCCCTGCGCGATGTCGAACCGACCGCGAACCTGATCTTGACGGACTACGGAATGGACAGTGGCAGCGGCGATGACTCGGAAGACGCGGCTCAGGCCGAGAAAGGAGCCGCCCCATGATCAACAACAAAAGCGCAAACCGCTGCAAGGTCGGCGAGCTGCGGCCCAGCCAGGTGCTGACCACGTTTGGGATTGGCTCGATCGTGGACTTGCCCAACCTGTCGGTCATGGTCATGGGTCTGGAAGACTGGCCGCTCAAAGACACGGTCGAGATTGGCGAACCGCGACTCTTGTCCTCGGTCCAGGGAGTCCTTGGGGAACAGGTGAAGGCGCTGCGCTCGGCTCCGGTCGCGCCCGACACGCTTGCGCCCGGCCCGTTCGATCCTTCGGCCTTGATTGGCATTCCGGTCGCGCCGTTTCCTCGCTGGATGGTCTGTCCGTATTGTCGGCGATTGGCTTCGCTCAGCAGCGGCCTGTTCAAGCTTGTCACACAGTATCGCACCGACCAAATTCGCTTTGTGCATTCCAACTGCACCAAGCCGGGCAAGCCGCCGACGGTCGTTCCGGCCCGTTTCATCGTCGCCTGCAAGAACGGCCATTTCGATGACTTCCCTTGGCGAGACTTTGTGCATCACGGCCCGACCACCTGTCAGGGAGGACTGAAGCTCTACGAGCCGTCGGCAACCGGAAGAGCTGCGGATATCTTCGTGAAGTGCGAAGGAGCAAGCTGCGGCGCAACTCGGCCCATGTCCGACGCCTTTATGGACCTGTCCGCGATGCCGGTCTGTAGTGCCAGGCGGCCTCACCTGCGGGATCACGACGGCAACGGATGCAAAGGACCGGGCGGGCAACAGATGCGGATGGAGCCGATGCTTCAGGGCGCGTCGAATGCTTGGTTTGGCCTCATGCTGTCGGCGCTGGCGATTCCTCAGGCGTCCGGCAAGCTCCAGCAGCTTGTCGCAGAGCACTGGACGATTCTGGAAAAGGTCCAGAACGAACAGAACATCGAGCTGTTGCAACAGGTGACGCAGCAGCTTCGCGATCTGTCTGAATACACAGCCTCGGAAATCTGGCAGGCGGTGCAAGCCAAAAAGACCGCCGATCCAAACGAGAGCGCCAAGCCGACGGACTTAAAAACCCCGGAATGGGAAGTGTTCATCGATCCCGCTTCCGTTGAAAGAGGCCGTGATTTTCAGCTGCGGGTGGCCGATCCGCCGAAACGATACGCGAAGTATTTTGAAAAGATCGTCCTCGTGGAGAAGCTGCGGGAAGTCCGGGCGCTCGTCGGTTTTTCGCGGATCGAATCACCCAGCGACTACGACAATCCAGCAGCCTTCCCGGCGAGTCAGCGGGCCAGACTGTCACGGACCCAGCCGACGTGGGTTCCCGCTTCCGAGATTCGCGGAGAAGGACTGTTTTTTCACTTCAAGGAAGATCTAATTCAACAGTGGGTTGCCAGGGTCAGCGGCCTGGACGGAGTGTTTCTGGAAGCCCATAAGAGGTGGCGCATCGCTCGGAAGCTCGAACCCCCACAGGAGTTCTACCCCAGCGTCCGGTTCGTCCTTCTGCATTCCTTCGCCCATGCCATCATTCGTCAGTTCGCCGTCGAGTGCGGCTACGCCACGGCAGCGCTCCGAGAGCGCATCTACTCGCGGAGTCCGGGCGAGGATGAGCCCAAGATGGCCGGTGTTCTCATCTACACCGCTGCCCCCGATAGCGAAGGAACGCTCGGTGGCCTCGTGTCGTTTGGCAAGCCCGAGACTCTCGAGCGACATCTGGACCAAGCGCTCGACAGCATGCGCCTGTGTGCCAGCGATCCGCTCTGCGCCGAACATCATCCGTATCGCGACGGAAACACCCTCCACGCTGCCTCGTGCCACGCTTGCTTGTTCGCCCCCGAAACTTCGTGCGAACGCGGCAACAAGTATCTCGACCGCGCCGTGTTGGTTTCGACAGTCGAGCGCAGCGACCTAGCGTTCTTCGAGTAACCCAATGAACCTCGAACATCGCGAAATCGGCGCAGCCGCAGCCCGACTCGCCGGTCGCTTGCCCCATTCCGTCACGCTCGCCGTCGCCGAAGCTGTCGCCCAGCATGGCCACTTGAACCCATCCTCCGCCCGACAAGCCATCCTGCAATGCCTGCCCACGCCTGATTTTCGCGACATGACCGCCGACTTCCTCGACGACTGGCATCGCCGCGCCGCCAACCTTGGAGCCCAAGCCGCTGCCGTCGCGCTCGTCACCGCCGCCCACAGCGAACACAACCACCGCCAGCAAGAGTCCGTCGAAATCGTCTGGACCGGCCCCGAACCCGCCGAATCCCGACACAATCGCTTCCGCCACACCGAGCAAGCCATTTTAGAAGTCGTGAACCTGGCAACGAAGCGGCTGACCATCGTCAGCTACGCCGTCTATAAAATTCCGCGCATCTGTGAAGCCCTCGTCTCTGCCGCTCATCGCGGCGTCCGCATCCACGTCATCGTCGAGACCCCCAACCGCATCGAAGGCCAAGGTGCTTATGACTCCCTCCGCGCCCTCGGTGACAAAGTCGCGTCCGTCTGCTCCGTCTACTACTGGCCCAAAGAAAACCGCCCCAAAGACAAAGATGGCAAGCGCGGCATCCTTCATGTCAAGTGCGCCGTCGCCGACGGACACCGCCTGTTCCTTTCCAGCGCCAACCTCACCGACTACGCCTTTACCATCAACATGGAACTCGGCCTCCTCATCACCGGTGGCCCACTTCCCAACAGAGTAGACCACCACTTCAAAAGCCTCGTCGCAGACAAGGTATTGGTGTTGGTCTAAACTGTAAGCCGCTGACCAAGCTCCACCCCACCCAAAGACGACGCCGACAACCTCGACCAGGCGCTCCGCGCCCTCCTCCGCTAGACCCCCTTGCTAAGGCTCGCGCCTACCAAATCCCAAGAAAAACGCAAGCAGTTTCTAATTACAACGGAAACCAAAAGGTACGGATTGATCGATACCGCTGGGTCAGTGAGTTTCCGTCGCACAAAGTGTGTCAACTCGTGACCAGGGGTTCTTCGGACTTAAGTTTGTCGATTGCATCCAGCACAGAGCGGGGAATCTAAAGGAAGGGCATACACTGATTTCAGCTCATTTATCTCAGGCATAAACCAGTATGAGTCACATCCGGTCGACGTAATTCCGCCTTCGGCAATTAGTCGTATGAGCCCCGTGCTCTCTGGTCCACGCATGGCAAATGCCATGACAGTTTGGCTACTCAGGCTGCCAAAAGGTCCATTTTGATTGTAGGACTCGTTTGTGGAACCCGTGACTCTATTGGTGGCAGTCGCAATGGCATGAATCCACATGGTCCAAGGGGCAGCGGGGCCAGACCAACGCGAGAACGTTATCTCTGACCAGACACGGCCATACCAAAGGTTGCGGCTGAAGCTAGGGGTAAAATTCAGACTACCGGCGCAATCATCGGGAACAGCGGCTTGCGGTTCCTTCTTGACTCGACGAACAGTCTCAATAATTTTTGACAGCTCAACCAATCGTCGCTGACCCATTTCTCCAGACGTGCTCGTATTTTCCAAGTGGCGGGATAACATCATTAAGTGATTCAGAACAGCATCATGACCCTTGAGAATGCGGATAGTTCCCTCATTCATTTTGACAATCCATTCGATGCCACCGTCTACACTAGACTTGGAAACCGTACCAAGTCCCTCAGTCTCGATGGTTTCGATGGTCCGACCTGCAATGCTGAGTTCTATCGCATATCCAGGTAAGCACAGTGTCGAAATTCCGAGAAGCGTTAGTAATGCAAGGACGGATTTCATTTTGTGACCTCAATGGTGGTGACGCTTCGGCGTTTCGTGGGATCTCGTTTATCGCTCTTCCTAATCGTACAGTCTATCCGATAGTAACAGGTAGGCCACTCTCCCTTCACCCATCCGTGTCGTTGAGGAGCGCAGAGCCGATCGCCGCGGGCCTTCACCGTGCTGTAAGGATTGCTTCCGGTTCTACGAACGGGAAACCTACGCCAGCGTCTCTGAAGGGTCAAGGTCCTGACAGTCAAAACAAGGCCTACCTTCGCACCTGGGTAGGCTTCACGGTGGCTCAGTACGCAGAACGTAGGGTCGATCACTAGAGCGAGCAGCTCGCTCGCCCAGCCATGGACCAACTTGGACCACGCGCATCTGGCGGCCTCGCTGGAGCGGCTGCTTGCAAAGGATGCGATGTCGCTGTTGGCGGCGACACCGACGCAGAAATCGTCACGTTCAGGTGCGCGTGAGTAGGATAACTGTGACCGTCTGGTCCAGATCTCCCGCCATCGCCGATCCGGTCACGGCGACCGCTTCCCCAGAGGTGTGTTAAAAACACATTTGTTTATCTTACCCTCAAATTTGCGCTTTTGTCTGTTCTGCCTTCACTCTCTAAAAAATATCACTCTTGTCTCCACGCACATTTTTTTCAGGTACAAGCGATGGCTTTGCTGAATCACGTTTCCCCTCTTTGCGGTCGCTCTGATCGACAGAAGTGATGGACCTCGGTCGGGACCGCACTGCACCTAGTGATGCTGCTGTTGCATCCACGGACCTAGCTGCTTGCAGCATGATCTGCGGCTGAGTGGGCTTAGCATGATTCGCAGCTAATCCCTCTGAGTATGAAGGGGCTACATTCCTTGCGGCAAATAGCTTTGCTACTTGCATAAGAAGCTGCGGCTTCTTTTCTTGGAGCATCTGCTCCTCTCTACGCTGAGTAGACAGTTTTCTCTTAATCTCAGATTTAAACTGTTGTACCTCTTGTAATGCAATATAGTATTCTTTTAGCTTTTCGGCATGCGTTTCTTTGGCTTCAGCAATCGCCTTCCGATAGTCAGCCTGATCTTCGTTGTAGGACTCTCGATCAGAGATCCTTACAACTTCAGCAACTTGCCCGTCTCTGCCGATGTCTAGGATTTCGATGCCTCCTGTATTTACCACAAAACCCGTTATGCGGGGGACCGGGGGAATTCTACCATATTCGATAATATAGTATTTATTCCCGCGCTGCACAACAATGCCGTCTTTATATCTCCCCCGGAACTCTCCGGTTAAGAGCCAGGTACCATCATATTCTGGCTTCTCGAAAACCGGCTTGTCGGGCATTTCTGGAAGCGCAGGAGGTTCTTTGATCAGTTTAGCCAATTCCGCTAGTCGTTTGGTGACTTCATCGACTTCTGTCAGCATTGTCTGATACTTTGCGACCTCAGCGTTAGCCTTTAGTTCCTTGGCGTTTTCGAGTGCTCTACAAAAACCCTCATAGGCCCGTTCACGCGCCTCGTTACTCTCTTGAGCTGTCTTGCCGAAGAGATAAGCGGCAGATGCAAGTGAGTCGAGAACTAATCTCTGCTGACGCTCCACCTCACCAGATGGATCTGGCAAGATTTGTGTTTGTGCCGGGAACTTCCCTGCCTCTTGACTCACCGTCACCAGTTCCGCTGATGGTGTACGTTTTCGGTCACATCCATGATTGCTAACTCCGCAGACTAGTATCCACGAGAATACAAGCAAACAAGACCGTGTCCTCTTTCCCCGCAAGAGTCTAGTCACCCGAACGTCGTTCCAACCCAATTCAAGGCGAAGCACGGCAATTTCCTCCAAGAGTGAGTGCCACTTAAGCGTATGTGTGTAGCGCTGAAAGATAAGGATCGTCTTCATCTCTTGCTACAGGCTCTGCCCGATCCAACGAATTACTGACGAAGCCTGACATTTGGCGCGGCTGTGGGTCAAGGTGAATGTGGTCGTTGGGGCTTGGTTGCACAGCGGGGGGAAGCCTTCCGGCCCCGCGCTCCTCAACCAAGGAGAG
>Ga0209174_10001938_pt1 | contig 14196 bp, 31 predicted proteins | sample JI91814BDNA_FD_187505 | JGI IMG/M metagenome (GOLD analysis project Ga0209174, IMG submission 187505) | Wastewater effluent complex algal communities from Wisconsin, to seasonally profile nutrient transformation and Carbon sequestration -... | ecosystem: Engineered > WWTP > Effluent > Algae...
TGGCTCAAATGAAAGAAGCCTTACCCCAATAGGTGAGGCAAATGGTGCTGACTTATTCGCCCAAACGGTAGAAGGATTAAAGAAACGGTATAAACAAGTAACCCCTAAGAAGTTCAAAAAGACCAGACAGGGGAAAGCAGGAAAGGAGTTCACCTACGTTGATAGACGATATGTTGAGCAGTGGCTTAATGAACACTATGCTGACAGGTGGTCTTTTGAGGTTGTTCCTAATAGTTGGTATTCTCTTGGAGATAACATTCATATACTGGGAACTCTCTCAGTTATGGAGAAGTCAGGGACTATTAGGAAGTTTACGTGCGTTGGTGCTAAAGAAGCCATTCCCTCTAATGGTCATCTTACTGTACATCCTTACCTTAAATCTGCTGAATCTGATGCCCTAAAACGCTGTGCTGCTATGCTAGGCTGTGCTGCTGACATCTATGCAGGTGAAGCAGTAGAATCTAGTGAAGAGGTAAAGCTAGGCAATCGAGAAGATATAGTTTGGTTTGCTAAGATTGCTCCTGGACTAGCTGACTGCTTGCCTGAAAGTAAAATTCACAATCTCCACAAACAATTCACTGCTCTTGCTGAGGGTAAAATCACAAAAGAGCAAATCATAATTAACTATGCAAAAGCTGGAATTAATCTTAAAGAATAGCTTTGGAGAGAACTTTGAAGTTCCTCCGCTAGGCGTACGCTTGAAAAGAGCCGTTGAGCCTTTCCACTTAGACCCCAGACAAGAAGAGATTCTGCTATGGAGAATCAACAGAGTTATTGAAGATGAACTCACTATCATGGCAGAAGAGTTCAAACAAATTTATTATCCTAACACTATTACTATAAACCAACATGGACAACAACTTTGAAACATTTGACTTTGAATTTGATGGGGGCAGCCCCGCTGAGCACAATGGCATTGCTAACGGCGAACTCGTTAAATGTCTCTTACTTGATTCTGGCTATCCTAGTGCTTACCTTAAAGCCTTGGAAGAAGAGAACAAAGCAGCCAAACAAACAGCAGAAGACTTAGGCTTAGACTTTGAGGAGAAAAAACCTTCCTTCAAGGATGGCGGTATTATGATTAAAGTGGCTATCACAGAGCGCTTAGGCAACCAAGAGAAAGTCTTTATCCTTAATGACAAAGATGAGTTTGTAGAGCCTAAGTATGCTTGCTATACACAAATCTCTATGCTCCCCCCTACTGTTATCTATAAGAAGCAGTGGTCTAGCTTCACAAAGGGCTTGCTTAATGTTAAGGCAGATGGCTCTCTCTATATTGGTAACATTACCCCTTCTGCTTATCTGGCTCAAGACTTTGAAACAAAGGTTTTAGATGAGGCTAAAGAAGCTGAACGTCAAGAAGCATGGGATAAATTGATTGCCATGTACAATAGCTTTACTGAGGAACAAGCCCTTGCATGGTTACTTAAATCATTGGCACAACGCTTTTTGCTCTCATATCGTAATAGCAAGGGTCAATTTGCCCTTCTTAAACCACAAATTGGCGTAGTATTTGAAGCGCAAGTTCGCCGCAAGGAAGGTAGCCGTTTGTTTGACCTTCAGCGCTTTGAATGGAATAAAGAGAAGCGCCAGTGGGATGTGTTTGGTAAGGTAGAGGCTTTTGTAGATGATGAGAGTGTAGATATCGCTACACAGATTGTTGGTATTCGTGAGGTTAATCGTATTAAACGTGAACAAGAAAAAGCTATTAAGAAAGTGAAAGAGAAGGTGCTTGATGAAGTCCCATTCTAGTTTTAGTCAATTGTGGTGGGACATAGCCAATGAGCTATGTCCTGCCCTTGATGAGCAATGGCGTTTGCCTTTAGAGCAATTGTATCAAACTCATGGCTCTTCCCCTGTATTAGAGGGCTTGCAAATCCTTTATCAGCGCAAAGGTGAAGAGATGCGCTATCTGCCCCAGCAAACCTTTGTGGCTTACTTGAAAGGTATCATTACTAATAGATACTATGAACATCAAGCCAAGCAAAAAGCAGAGCAAGCTGTTAATTCTGCCACTCACAACTTCTTTCTTACATGAAACAAAACCATCAGCACTCAGAAGCAATACTGCTAGGGTTACTTATGAAGCACCCTATTATGCAAGATATTATTCATCCTGACGTATTCCTTACCCCACAATACAAGTCAATGGCTCTTGATGTGCTGCAATGGTATAAACAGCATACAGATGTAGCGGCGCAGCCCCAGATGCTCTTTGGCTTAGTCAATGATAAAGGTGGTGAGAAATACTCCAGCTTTACTGTTCAATCCCTGATAGACTTTATAGAGAAGTCTATCCCTAAAACAGAAGAAGAAGCACATGGCTTCCTTGCTTACCACTTAGCCAAACTGGAAGATGAGCGCCATATTGCTGCTATTAAAGATATAGTAGAACAAGCATATAAGGAATTAGAAAAAGGAGAATATAACCTTGCAACCTTTATGCTCAAGCAAGCCCCATTCAGGTTTGAAGCTAAGCAAGAAGATACTGCTACCCTTATGCTTAAATCAGTAGAAGAATCTAATGGGTTTAAGACTGGCATCAAGGTAATAGATGACTATGCAGGAGGCTGGTATAAGGGTAACCTTCTAAGCCTTTGTGGAGATACGGGCTCACAGAAAACAAGAGCCTCCTTATGGATTCTCTTTAATATCCTAAAGGCTAATCCTTCCTTTAAGGCTGTGTATTTTGAGAAAGAAATGATGGCTAAAGATATAGGCAGAATGTTATTAGCCTATTTTGTAGGGATTAAGAATGACCATATTATTAAGGCTTCTACAAATATAGAGAAGGAAGCCCTTAAGATAGCTATTAAGGCTGAGTGCGAGAAGCCTGAGGTAAAAGATATACTTGACAGAATAACTGTCATAGCTCCTACTGACTTTAGCACAGTAGCTGATATGTGGAAGATTATTGACAATACTAAGGCTAATGTATGGGTACTAGATTATATGAGCCTCTTAGATGAGGATTCTAAGAGTACAGGGGAAAAGGCTTATACTGTTATGGATAATATGAAGCGTATCAAGAATATGGTTCACCATACCGGTAGCTTTGGTATCATTCTTAATCAGCTTAGAAAAGGCACTGTAGAACAGCGTATCAATAAGATTCCTCTCATGGATGATATTGAGTGGTCAGGTGATATTAAGAAGTTATCTGCATATGTCTTAGCCACATTTTACCCTTCCAATTATCATACTCACGCTTCTCCTGATTACTTCTACCTTATGTCTCTCAAGAATAGGGATAAGAAGAATTATACTGTCCCCTTGCTCTCTCAGCCTGAATATGTGAGGTTTGAAGAAGCAGGAGACCAAGCACCTGATATGATGAATTGGATAAGAGAATACCAAAAACTTAAAGAGAAGAAAGAGAGTTTTACATGATTACCAACCTTTGTGCTAACAACATTGAAAGCATTAAAATTGTTAGGACTGAAACAGAAAACGCTAATAGTCAGCTACTGGAAAACAAATACATTACCGTTCATATCATTCTAAAAGATAAGTATGGTAAAGAATTAAGCATAGCAGCTTTCTCTAAAAGCCATGACAACTGGACTGATGCTTGCAAAGAACTTAACATTGGTCAGCTATTCCCTAACACTGTCATTATTGAAAACAGTGAAGAAATGTGGAATCAACCAGTACAACAAACACTTACTAACCATTAAAACAAATTACCTTTATGCTATCATTTATTGGAAATACCCAACCTAAAGTATCACGTGTTATGACAGGTCTCACTAGTGTATCATTAGCTGATGCCTGTTTCCCTCTCACTCATAAACCTTTATTCTATTATGACGCTAACAACATGGCACAGCAAACTGGGCACAAGGCTCTTATGGCTGCTGACACTGAAGAAATTCTGTATGTTGGTTCTGAATATAATCCTGTACCTAATGCAGACATCTACACGACCCTAGCTCAATTAGAGCAACACGGCTGGCAGATGGAATCTATTAAGGCTCTTAATCGTAGGGTCTTTGGTTTCTCTTTGGTTCATCCTGAAATGACCTTTCAAGTCGGGGGGCTTGTTGCTAATGCTCGCTTGGTTGTTATCAATAGCTATGACGGCTCTCAAGCATTAAAGGTCTTTACAGGTGGTGTTATACAGGTATGCAGCAATGGCTTAATCATTGGCAAAGGAGTAGAATACAGCCGTAAGCATAGAGGCTTGGCGGTGGATGACTTTGAGCAAGTGCTTTTAGATACGGTAGAAAAAGGCTTGAAAGAATCCTTACGCAAGGTAGAGGCTAAAGAATGGGAATTAGATGATATGACCAAGCTGGAAAAGATGTGGAAGAGCCTTACCAAAGGTTTCCCTAATGCTACCAACGGGCAACCAGCTAAGATAGTTAATGCACTTAACCAACGCTTCTTTGAGGAACAGCGTAGGGGCTACAAAGGTGAGCTAGGCATGATGATGGCTGCTACTCACATTGTAACCCATGATTATGCCCAACACTCAGGAGGCTATATCCTCCAACTAGAAGCAGCTATCCCTAAAGTATTCTTTAACTAAAGGAGTGCTATGAAACAAAAGGCTCTCACCCTCAAACAGAAAGAGCAATTAGCAGCTAAGCTACTGACAGAGAAGCCTGCCACTAAGCGCATTAACACTAATGCTAAAGGTAGGCGCTCAGAGAAAAAGACTGAGAAATGGCTAGAGGAGAGAGGCTGGGTAGTTGATACTACCCGCCGCTCTTCTTATAGAGGTGGCTCTAATGACTTCTTTGGCTTATTTGACCATGTTGCTGTTTGTGCTACTGATATGACTTCTATCAATGGCAATGAAACCCCTGCTAAGAAAAGAAGGGTAGCCAGTTCTTTCTTTGAAGGGACAGTCTTATTTGTCCAAACAAAGAGCAATAGAGTAACCAAAGAAGTAATGGATAAGATAGCTGACTTCCCTGCTAGGAACAAGGCTATCTTTATATGGCATGACAACAAAGAAGAACCTGAAATCAGATTATCCCTAGAACGCAATAACCATATTTTTGGTTAAACTTATTCTCCACATTATCTATATTTCTATGCTTTCTTTTGCTGAACACTTAGAATTATTGGATTGCTCTAGCGCATATATCCAATCTTCCTCAAAACTCTATTCTTTATCCAAAATACTTAATAGGGGGGAAGAGCCTTCTACTGCTCCCTATTGTATAGTGTATCACAATGGAGACTTTACTGTTCAACAAGCAAGCCCAGAGATACCCTTAGGACAAATATCCTTTGTAGAACATAAGGATGCGTTACTAGCACTATCACAAATGACAGAACAAGAACTAGAATCCCTACTGTAATATGGCATACACAGCAGAACAACAAAAAGGCTGGCGCAAGTATAAGAAAGAACAAGCAGTGCGCTCAGAAAGACGGGAATACTTAAAAGCCTACAATGTTGATTATAGAGAAGAGCAATGGAAAGAAGAAGTAAAGTCAGCTATCAAAAAGACAAAAGACAAAGCTCTTGTCCATCAACATATTAAAGACATACGAAAAGTAGCAAAGAAGTTTGAGGTAAAAGAAGAATCCCCTTTCTTGCCTAACTCAATGCTTATCTATTGACTAACAAGCCGCTTGCCCCCTGCTAGGCTGCTCCGTATGGTTCTGTACTGGCTGGGCATAATCAAGCGGCTAATTTTTAACTTTATTGGAGAATGAGATGTGACGCAATTTGACGTTAGAAAAATACGCTGGCAAATGGATTTATCGCAAGTGAGATTTGCTGAGGAATTAGGCATCACACAGCCAACACTATGCAAAATAGAGAAAGGTGACTGTGCTATTGAAAAATATGAAGATAAAATTAAAAAAGTTTTTTCCTCTTGGAAAGAAAACAAAATCAAAACACTAGAGCAAGAGATAGAATATATCAAAAGTCTCTAGTCTTCTATCAGGGCGTGGCGGCAGTATCCGTTACAAGAATCAACTTGCTATGGTGTACCCCGACAACACCATCTATGGTTGGGTGGCATCGCCTTCTGATGTGCTAGAAGATGATTGGTGCGTGTTGGACTAATATAGGAGGTTTAGTGGGATGCTGCGAAGACGCTTGGAACAGAGCTATTCAGGTTAGCATCCCACTATTTTTTAACCAACCACCACCTCGTTAGTATCAACGAGGTGGTCAACAAAGGAGAAGAGATGAAAAAGTTTGAACAAGCATGGAAGCCAGCAACCGATTATTCGCCCCCAGCAGCAATGATGGTAGAAGCTGGAAATGGCGCATGGGTTAAAACCGAAGAAGCTGAAGCCCTTGAGCAGCTAAATAAGGAGATGCTTGAGGTGCTGAAAGACGCCTTTGAGTTTATCGGGGCTGCGGATGACATGGAGTGGGAAGAGTATCGCCCAAAAAAAGCAAGCATAAGAAGCAAAATTCAATCCATCATAAACAAAGCGGAGGAAGTATGACAGACAAGGCATTTAGAGTGCTTGTTGCAGAAATGCGCAGGCTTCAAAAAGAGTATTTCAAAACAAGAGATACTGCTGTGCTAAAGGTAGCAAAAGGGCTTGAATATCAAGTTGACGAAGCCTTGAAGGGCAATGATTTTAATGCACTGTTTTCCGTAACAAAGGAGGAAGTATGACACTAGAAGAAATAAAAGTAGAGCTTGCCAAGCTCAAAGAAAGCACAGCTTGGGCACAAATGCAGATTGGGATTTTGGATGCTACCATAACTGGTATGCAAAAGCAACCCGAACAGCCCAAGCTAGAGCGGTGGAAGCCCTGTTATGGGCAGCATTATTACTCTGCTTGGTCGTGTGGAACTAACGAATATGAGTGGATGAGAGATTCACATTTATTAGACGTTAGAATTTGGGAGAGTTTTAACTGTTTCCAAACCCAAGACGAGGCAGCAAAAGAAGAGTTACGCACCCGTGCTAGACGCAAGCTAGAGTGGTTGGCTAGGGAGTTGAATAAGGGTAAAGCACAGGCTAGTTGGTATATTGATGCTCTGTCCCAGATTAGTGAATTTGCAGTGGGGCAAGTTTATCCCATTGGAGTACCTAGATTTGAAACCAAAGCAGATGCAGAATACGCCCTCTCACAAATGACTGCTGAGGAATTGGAGGCTCTGAGATGAGTACTGATATAACATTCTGTTCTAATGGATTCCCTTCATGCGAGGTATGGAACAAATGCGCTAGGACAGAAAGAATCTCTTTTGAAAAGGCTTCCCATGCGTCCTACGCAGATTTTGAACCTAAAAAAGGTAAAGACTGTAAAGGCTATAAACACAAAGCTAAACTAACCCTTAACCCATTGGAGGACAAATGACATACGCAGAGAAGCTAGTAAAAGAATATGCTCTATTCATGTTTACCAAAGGTGACCCTATTGCAGTAGAGTTTATACTGAACGAGATGCTACAAAAAGCCATGCAAGCACAGCGAGAGGCTTGTTTGCAGAATAGCATACAAGCACAAAAAGAAAGGTTTGGTTTAGAACATGATGATATGTCAGATTGGGTGAAACAAGCAATCCTAAACGCAGAGGTGAATCCATGACCAAATACATAGTTGACATAACAGCCCGCATAGTTGTCCCTGCTGTCAATGTAGATGCAGCCAAATCTAAATGGTTTGGCTATCTCACTGAGGATGACTGTGAGTTTACAGTGCTAGACTACGATACATTGGAAGAGGTGGAAGAATGACACTACAAGAACAAGTCTGCACACTACAGCAGGCACAGAGGCTGAAAGGGCTAGGGTGTGAGCAGGGCTGCCAGCATTTTTGGGTTCAGATTGAACCAGAATGGCTTGTATTGCCACGTTTGTTGTGGGAAAACAAGCTTGACAAAACTGAATATTATAGAGCCTACACCGTTGCTGAGTTAGGTAAAATGTTGGTTAAGCGAGGAATCAATGCAATGCCTCATGTAGCTGGCGGCTTGTGGTGGCATCAAACAAAGTATTATGGAACAGAAGCCCAAGCAAGAGCAGCATTACTCATTCATATACTAGAGAAGGAGAAAGAGCCATGACACTGAAAAGATTTAACCGCATGGCTCCTACAACCCAGAATTTCCAGCTAGGGATTAAACTCTCTGGCAGAGGTTTACAGATTAGCACATACAACACTGATAAATTCTGGGTTGTGGAATTACTCGTTTGGTCAACTACATATCAATTATTGCACATGAAGGAAGGGGATTCTAATGACACCTGAACAATTAGTCCCCACGCTAGAGACGTGTAGAGCGCTGAAAGAGGCAGGGTGGGTAAAAGAGACGTATTTTAGGTATGTGTATGGCTCTTTCCCTAATAAATGGTTCTTGTACACACTTAATAGCCGTAGCAGCAAAGAAATAGCAATCCCAGCCCCTACCCTACAAGAGTTGTTGGGGGAGATTGCTCTTGTAGAATATAGAGAGGTTGAATTAGAGCGTGTTGGCAAGTGGTGGTGCGCCTGTGCTTGGGGAATTGATAGAAAAAAGTACCATGAGCAATCCCATTCCAACCCCGCCGAAGCCGCAGCCCTGCTATGGCTAGAGCTACATAAGGAGGCTGTATGAGATTTCTAATTGTTTTATTTGGCAATGTAGCAGCATTATTGGCTATTGGTATTGCTGGCTATCTAGCATTTTGTGGCAAAGATGGCTGGGGGTGGTTTTTATTTGTAGGTGTTTTAACTATCCAATCATTTGAGTTTGGTGGCAAACCAAAGGAGAACAAGCAATGACTGAGGAACTCTACAACCAACTCTACCCCAACGGCGAATCTCTCTCCCTAGAGGACTATTACTACATCATGTATGTAGCTAAGAGCAAGAGAGTGGAGAAACTGGAGCAATTAGTAACCCTATTATTGGAAGGAATGAAGCAATGACACACAAAGCCGAACACTGCACAATCTATCTATCAGACCTAGAGAAACTAGCACACGACACAGCAGCCTACATCCTGAACAAACCACATATAAGCAAGGACGATTTGGTTAGCTTGCTACACCATGAGTTTGTGAGAGCACAGGCTATGCCAATACCTGAAAGAATTGAACCAATTAAAAGGAGTATAAAATGACAGAAGAAGAAAAATCTGACTTGCTAGAAGAATTAAAAGCACAAGCAGAATGGGAAGACTGGCTCCTCTCAGATGAGTACCAAGAAATGGAAGATAGAAAAAACCAGCACGTTGACCCAATAGAAAGGGAAGAAGATAATGACGACAATGACTGAAGCATTCTTAAGTGAATATGCTATGGCAGAAGCACAAGAATACTCACCAGCTAAAGAGTACCTTGAGCTAATGACTAGACAAGGGCTAGCTGCTGTTGATACTGAGACAGGAGATATAATCTCTGCATTTGACCCTGATATATCTTGTGAGCAGAAGGCAGAAGCAGTAGCTTTCTTGCTCGATACTTTAGCTTTACAGGAGCAAGCATACAAGGATAGAGAAGCTAAGCTAAAGGAGAAAAGAGAGCGAGTAGTCTTGCTACAAGACAGAATAAAAGAATCCTTCAAACAACAAATGCTGAATGAAGGATTAACAAAGATTAAGACCTTAGAAAATACTTGGTACTTTATGAATAAGCCTAAGTTAGAATACAACCTAGAGTTTGTCCCTACTAAGTATTGTGAGGTAGAACTCAAAGGGAAAGTAGATGGCGCAATGGGTGAACGGCTAGCTTTGTCTAACCCTTCCCTTCAAGTTATCAAAAAGAAGCCTATGGAGTTCTACCATGATGAGCTAGAACAGCAAGGCTTACTGAAACAAACCACTAACACTATTCTCTGTAAGAGGTAACACTATGGCTGGTCATGTTAAAGTGCCAGAAGGAGCTATCTATGTTGATCACAGGGAAGTAGTTGCTTTTGTCTTTACTGACCATGCTAAAGATAAAAGAGCAGCCCAATTATCTGTTTATCTCAAGAATAGCACCCAATTGCACTTCCTAGGCGAAAGAGCTACCTCCTATTATAGAGCACTTAAAGATAGATTCCCTTATAGAGATGAAACCCTCTATGACTTGCAAAAGATGAATAGCCTCCCTAAGCCCAAATAATCATTTCCCAAAGCCATACTTCTGTACCTTCTCTTTTTCAGGCTGAATATAAGTAAGATTCTTTCTCACCTGATTAAGATAAGGGCTTTTGCTTGCTGCTTGCAATACCCCCATTAACTTATCTTGCAAACTACCTCCATCCCCTGCTTGCTGTACCGTAGGCTGGGCAGGCTGGGGCTGTTGCATCCCTCTATTTGCTTCCACTTCTTACACGCATGATTGTACTCCTTTAACCCTTCATCCCTCTATGGGCTGGAGGGTTTTATTTTTGTATAATGATTCTACCCATTCCCTTTTATCTAACACAGGAACAAAGGTAGGTTTCTCTTTAGGCTTATTTACATAATCTTGGTAATGGATTATCCCTACTGCTTTAATTTCTCTCTCTTCTGGCTGTAGGTTATCCCACCCTCCCTCTCTAAATAGCTCTTTATCCTTATCCTCTTCCTCTCTCTTCATTTCCTCTAACAAAGCTGCATAGAGCCATTGCTGCTTAGAATACTTATCCATCTTCCATGATAAGTCATTAGAAGTCTTAATGTCATAGATGTTATAGGTTCTCTTCCAAGCATTACTGTCAAATTGCTCAGTAATGATGTCAGACGTACCAGCTAACTTGAGAGCGTGAGACCATAATAAGACCTCACTGTTAATCTGACCCTTCCATTTACCCTGAGAAAAGTGATAGACCGCCTGCCTATGCTCTATGGGTATATCTTTTATGTCTTTCCCCTTACAGTATTCCTCTATTGCTTTATGCAAGGCTGTTCCTTCTTCTCTTATTCTATCCCATTCCTCTATTACTCTTTCTCTCTCCCATCCCTTATATCTTCCATTCTTACTATTAACTGCCTTGCTTATAGCTTCTTCTTGGTTAAATGGCTCTTCACTCCCTATAAAGGTAGTAACACTCATGTATTGCTCATTAGTGTCAGTATTCCAATAGGTATGGTCAAACTCTCTAAAGATAACTGGCATATTCCCTCCTTATTTCTCCATTAAGAATTGCCCTAATATACTCATTTTATAGGATTTAACCTAGCTTTTTATAGGTTTCTTATAGCTTATTTTTTGATATAGAATGGATGCAAATATGAGAGAGTACTATCCCCTCTACCCCATCTTTCTTATGGTTTAGGCTAGGGGGAGTGCCTGCCATAGGGGGTAGGTGTCAAGTTAATTAGCCAGTGCATTGACTATAAAACTAACTAACAATAATGCACATCAGCTAGTCAGCTAGTGGATAAGCAGCTAAGTCTATGGCTATCAACCACTTCTCTCATTTTTTAGTCTCACCTAATAACCCATTTAGCTCACTCTAACTTATTTACCTATCATACCTAATCTATTGCTAGGCTTCTAGCGCAGGTTTTAGGCTTGATTGGATAGGGTTATTCTCTATCTAATCACTGTCTTATCACTTCCATTCAGTAGGAGTTTATCATGTTTATAGTAAAGTTCAGAAGCACAGTCATCAAGCGTACTAATAGCTTTGATGCAGCTATCCAAGCAATGCGTGAGTTCTTGGATAAGTACACTAAGGTTAATGATTATGAAGTAGAGATTGAGCGTTACAATTAGTCCTTTGCCTAGCGCTTGTATTGCTTTAGTAAGCAGCAAGCGTGGCACAAAGCACTAATTATCCAATTATCCATTCAGGAGATTACTATGGAATCCATTGAAAGCCAATTACACAACATTCTGATGATAGCAGAAATGTACCTAGATAATGCACAAGACTGCCAAAAAGGCTTTAACACTGAAGCACTATGCTTCCACATTAGAGCTTTAGGTCACCAATTAGTAAGTATTAAAAAAGAACAAATCACACTTAACCTTAAAGAGGTGTTGTAATGACTATTGAACTCAACCTTGCATTAGCTGTCTTTGCAGTCATTTGTTTTATAACCAAGAAGCCAGCTAGGATTATGTAAGCATCATGCTTGTTCCCTTTCTCAGGGTTTAGGCTTAATTGGGATAGAGCTTGTTGTTCTATCCCTTTTGTATTTCTTTTTAATCATATCCATTCAGAGGTATTACCATGTCTAACTACAATGTAGCAGGTCTTTCAACAGCACCTGCATCGTCGCCGCTTGAATTGCTTGAAGTTGCTTTGTATCTCCATGATATTAGCATTAAGAGCAATAAACTCACTAATCCTGAGAAAGTATTCCCTCAGTTCAATAGTGAAAAGAGCTTGTTTGCATATGCTTGTCAAAAGCTGTTTAATGGTAAAACAGGCTTAGATGCTACTGAGCTTGAGCAAGCAAGAGAGTTTGTAAAGCCTCTTCAACAAGGCTTTCGTTCATTCTTAGGTTATTTGCTTCAGCAAGACACAATGCTTCGTTTGCAAACAGAGAGTGCCAACTTTAATAGTCCTTTGTTCTTTGTGAGAACCAATCAAACCATTAGCAGTGGTGTTGGTAACTTTGCCATTGCTATTAAACGCATGGAAGTAACCAATATCAAGAAAGGTGTTAAAGAACTTATCACTTCTATTGTATTCATTCCTGAAGTGAATAAGCCTGTTACCAATAATCTTGGTACGCCTGAAGCAACAGCACCACAGCCTATTAGCTTTATCAATGCTCAAACACCAGCACAGGCTATTGCACAAGGCAATGTGCCGCCAGTTGCTAATGGTGTTCATGCACCAGCTTCCATGTAAACTCTCAGCGAGAGAGTGAGCATAATGCTCATTGATATAAGGGGAACCTGAACACACAAGCCCATGAACCATTAGGTTTGTGGGCTTTATTTTTATACTTGAGCGTTATGCTCAACCTTGCAATAATACCAATATGAATACACCAAGAATACAGTGGGAGAGCAATCTCTCAACCATTAGGCAATCAGTAGCTAATATGATTGCTCTAATGAAAGATAGCAAAGTAAGCCTAGAGGAAGATACCTTTGAGGTTTATACACAGTTAGATGAAATGCTTATTACAGTCAATTATCTTACTGTTATTACTGACCAGCATCAGTATATTTGTCAGGAAGACTATGATTGTGATATAGCAGATAATCAAGACCATGTAGAATACAATGATTGGGCTTAATGCTTGCTCAATACCCTCTAATTCACTACATTTGTAGTGGTTAGAGGGTTCTTTTTTATACTAATCAACAATAGGAGAGTAATATGGAAACTGCACAATGCAAGGTCCCAATAGAAATATTTGGAGCAAGAGAAGGCTTAGGAGTTGGTCAATTAGAAATTGGGTATATCATGCTTGACCTTTCAATAGTTGAGTATGTAGAAAAACAATATGAAAATAGACCAGAAGAATCGTACAAAGGCAGGATAGTCTATGTGGACAAAGCTGAAGAATACAAAACCAAAGCTGAAGAAATTCAATACGCCAAAGAAAAAGAAACTATGCTAAAAAAAGGTCTTGAGTATTATGGGAAGAACAAGGGGGAAAAGTTTTGGCAGCTTCAGCATATTGATGGAAGATACTTAACACCAATACTCATGGATAAGTAACAATGAAAACAATACACTTTGCTGGCAAGGATTACATAGTCTATGACTGTGCAGATGAGGCTATGCAGAATGGTATTACCTTTGTTGAGTATTGGGAGGCTAAGGAAGGTGATTATGTTATTGATGCTAACAATATCGTAGTACCTCTAATCAGGAAAGTACAAGTAACCAATACCATGAGAAGGATAGGGAATAAGAAGTATAAAAGGGCACAGCCTCACATCTATTACATTTATACTTTCCCTCAGTGTAAGTTCATGTATAGGGTTAAGAATGACATTACTGCTAAGCCTAAGAAGTTTTACTATAAAACTAAGCTAGGGATAATGCAATCTATCTATGAACAGACAGGAGCTAAGCTAACCCCTAGAAAGATGTACTTTGCCCTTCTCCTGGCTAATGGTTTCCCTCCTGAGGTTGCTATTGGTATGGCACATCAAGAAAAGAAGCCTAAACTACTCAAGCTAAGAATGTTTGAGTATATGACTTGTCCACAAACTTTGTATTACTTTAGATATGTAGCTATCAATATGGGAACATTAAAAGAAGAACTAGAAAAGAGAGGCATAAGCAATAGTAGCATGGCAGAGCGCATTGTTCAGTTAATGGATAATGAAGAAGCCCCTGCTGTTATTAGGAAGTTTGCCCTTGAAACAGCAATCAAAGCATTGGATGATGTACCAAT